>Ga0335073_10000200_pt1 | contig 73802 bp, 59 predicted proteins | sample Lox_Sample_22_FD_207093 | JGI IMG/M metagenome (GOLD analysis project Ga0335073, IMG submission 207093) | Soil microbial communities from Loxahatchee National Wildlife Refuge, Florida, United States - Lox_Sample_2.2 | ecosystem: Environmental > Terrestrial > Soil > Wetlands | place: USA... | reverse complement strand
GCACGCCACGGGGGAGCAGAGCGGGATCGCCTATTCCACCCAGGCCTGGGGCGCGATCATCGCGCCTTTCATCGTGGGATTGATCGCCGATCGGTATTTTCACGCGCAGCGACTGCTCGGGATCATCCACATCGTCTGCGGCGTACTGATGCTGATGCTGGCCCGCGCGCGCGATTTCGCGCACTTCTATCCGTACCTGCTGGCGTACATGATCCTCTATATGCCCACCCTGGCACTGGTGAACGCCGTCGCGTTCCGCCAGATGGAGGTGCCGGCGCGGGACTTTCCCAATATACGGGTGTGGGGAACGATCGGATGGATCGTCGCGGGCCTGGTGATCAGCTATCTGTTCGGATGGGATGCACCCGCGGCGCTTGCGCGTGGCGCGCTGCAAAACACCTTCACCATGTGCGCGGCGAGCTCTTTCCTGCTGGGTGTCTACAGCTTCACGCTGCCCCGCACACCGCCTCTGGGGGCTTCGCAACGCGGGCGGAGCGTGGGAAGCGTGCTCGGCCTGGACGCGTTGGAGATGCTGCGCGAGCGCAACTTCGCGATCTTCTTCTTCGCGTCGATCCTCATCTGCGTGCCGCTCGCCTTCTATTATCAGGACGCCAATCAGTTCTTGACCGAGATTCACGTTGCGCATGCGGCCGGCAAGCAGACGCTGGGACAGGCCTCTGAGTTCGGCTTCATGCTGCTCCTGCCGCTCTTCCTCAAGCGCTACGGGATGAAGGCGACGCTGCTCATGGGCATGGTCGCCTGGGCCTGCCGCTATACGCTCTTCTCCCTGGGGGATTCTTCGCAGATCGAGTGGTTGCTGCTCATCGGCATTGCGCTGCATGGGCCCTGCTACGACTTCTTCTTCGTCTCCGGTCAGATTTACACCGACACCCGCGCGGGCAAGGAGCGGCAGGCCGCCGCCCAGGGTCTGATCACGCTGGCCACCTACGGTGTCGGAATGCTCATCGGCTTTTCCGCCGCGGGACTCATCACGGACCGCTACGCCACTTCCGGCGGCCACGATTGGGTGACGGTCTGGGCCTATCCCGCGGTGTTCGCGTTCGCGGTCGCCGTGCTCTTCCTGCTCTCGTTCCGCAACGAGAGGATCGCACATGCCATACCCCAGCAATAGCGCCGGCGCATTCCGGCCGCGGCCGATGAAGCTCAGCATCCTCACGGCGGCGCTACAGGAGCTGACGCCCAGGGAGCGGCGGGAGGCGGATCCCGATCTCGCCATCGAGGAGTGGCTGGCGTTCGCAGCAGAGATCGGCGCGCCCAACATCGAGCTCTCATGCGCCCTGCATCCCACGCAGAGCGACGTCCCGCCGGCGGCGCTGCTCGATCCCGTCGCCAACACGCTCGATCTGCGAAAACCCTTCACTGCGGCGCGGGCCGCACGCGTGGAGAGCGCGATGCGCGCCACAGGTGTCGGTCTGTCCGAGATCGGTTACTTCGACAACATGCTCGCCGCGGACGAGGCCGCCCGCAAGGTCAAGCACGATCTGATGCTTCGCGTCTTCGATGCCGCGGTGCTGTTGCGCAGCGACGCCGTAGTCGGCTTTGTCGGGCGCAATCCGAAGATCGGCATGGACGCCAACCTCGACATGTTCGAGGAAGTATTCATCCCGCTGCTGCGAGAGGCCAAATCGCGCGGCCTCACTTATCTGGTCGAACAGTGCCCCATGCCGGGCTGGACCGTCTCTGATTCCTGGCACAACAACATCGCCTATGCGCCCGGTCCCTGGATCGCGCTGCACCGCCTCTGCGAGCGGCATGGCGTCGGCGACCAGTTCCGCATCCACTATGATCCCTCGCACGCCATACTCATGGGGCAGGACACGCGCTCGGTATTCCAGTGCCTCAGGGACTGCGGCTATGCCTTCCTGATCCAGCGCTTTCACGTCAAAGGACAGGTGATCGACTCACGCGGCATTGCCGCGTGGGGATATGGCGGCCAGACGATGCAACGGGGCGACCGCGACGGCGACACGCCGCGCGCCAACCCCGCCGAGCAGTTGAACGCCTGGAAGAAGCAGACGGTCTTCGCCGAGCACGAGCTGCCGGGCACTGCGCGCCATGACCCCCTGGCGTACCTGCAGAACCGGTCGGTCGACTGGCTGGACCACCAGCTCGCGGCGCGTGAGCTGCTCGATCTCGATCCGGAGCGGACGTATTTGGTGCTGGAGCACGAGTATCCCAAGGCGCGGGTGCAGGACAAGGCGCTCCTCGGGCCGATTCTCGCCGGCTCGCTCGCCTTCGCGAGGGCGATCGACGAGGCGGCGGCCGCGATGTATGCGCTGCAGCACGAAGTGCTGGCGCAGCGGGGCATTCCGATACAGGGGTACGGTAGGGAAGCCTACCGAAGTTAGTATACTGCGCTGGATCCGGGCATCGTGCCCGGCCCAGCGCCGTCTCGATCAAAAAGCGCGGTTTTTGCTCGAGACTCCGCCACCTGCGGCGGCGGGGCACTTCCCTGTACCTGGGTACGGGGTTGAGCAGCTTCGATAACTGCGACAAAGGAGCATTGATCGATGCCATTCGTGACGGCAAGTACTCAACGTGGCCCCTACGACGTCATCATCGTGGGGTCCGGCGCGGGCAGCGGCCAGGCGGCCTACACCTTGTGCATGGAAGGTGTGCGCGTGCTCATGCTCGAGGCCGGCCGACAGTACACGCCGGCGCGCGAGAGCGCCATGTTTCAGACGCCGGATATGGCCCCGCTCGGCGAAGCCGGTACTCCAGATAAAAATAAGGGTTTCTACGACGCGACGGTGAACGGCGGCTGGGACGTGCCCGGCGAGCCCTACGTCTCCATCCCCGACAAGTGGGGTGCACACTTTACCTGGTGGCGCGCGCGCATGCTGGGCGGCCGCACCAACCATTGGGGCCGCATCTCGCTACGTAACGGTCCCTATGACTTCAAGCCACGCAGCCGCGACGGGCTGGGATTCGACTGGCCGATCACATATGACGATGTCGCGCCCTACTACGACAAGGTCGAGCTGCTCATCGGAGTGTACGGCGGCGACATCTCCCGGGAAAACACACCAGCCGGACCCGGAGACACTCTGCTGCCGCCGCCGAAGCCACTAGTCAGCGATCACCTCCTCATGAAACGCGCGCCGCGGCTCGGCATCCCCGTGCTGCCGGGGCGACGGGCGGTGCTCACACGCGCGCAGGATCACCGCACCATCCCGGGCAGGCTACACCCGGGCAATCCGCGGGCACAGAAAATCCTCGCGGATGCGATGCGCAAGCGCTCGCCGTGTCTGTGGGCCACGCCTTGCGGCCAAGGTTGCGCCGTGGCCGCGAACTACCAGTCGACCACCGTGCACCTGCCGCCGGCGCTCGCGACGGGAAATCTTGACGTCATCACGGACGCGATGGTGTATGAAGTCACGTTGGGCAAGGATGGGCGGGCAAACGGCGTCAGGTTCGTCGATGCGACCACTGGACGTCACGAGCACGTGACCGCCCGGGTAGTCGTGCTCGGCGCGAGCGCATTCGAGACCGCACGCATCCTTCTCAATTCGAAGAGCGGCCAGTTCCCGAACGGGCTCGCCAACTCCAGCGGCCTGGTCGGACGTTATGTGCTGGACACCGTCGGCAGCTCCGTGAGCGGTCAGATCCCGCTCCTCGAAAGTCTGCCACCGCTCAATGAGGACGCCGCCGATGGGCTGCAGGTCTATGTGCCCTGGTGGCTGTACCCGGAACAGCTGGCGCACAAACTCCCCTTCCCACGCGGCTACCACATCGAGTACGGCGGCGGCAAAGGGATGCCCTCCGTCGGGACGTTCTCCGGCCTCGAGTGGCTCACGGGCGGCAGCTACGGCAGGAAATTCAAGGAGGATGCGCGGCGATATTACGGCTCGTTCGTCTACTTCGACGGGCGGGGCGCCATGGTGCCGAATGACAACTGCTACATCGAGATCGACCCCAAGGTAAAGGACAAATTCGGCATTCCGGTGCTGCGCTTCCATTGGCAATGGGGCGACTACGAGCAGCGCCAGGCAGTCCACATGCAGGAGACCTTCGGTCAGGTCATCGAGGCGATGGGCGGGCGCGTGCAGTCGCCGGTGATCACCGACCCCGTGAAGGCGATCGCCCCCGGCGGGTACATGATCCATGAGGTCGGCGGCACCATCATGGGGGCGGAGGCACGCTCGTCCGTCACCAACAGATGGTCGCAAACCTGGGATGTCCCCAACCTCTTCGTGGCCGATGGCGGCGTATTCCCCTACAACGCGGACAAGAACCCGACGCTGACCATCATGGCGCTATCGTGGCGCATGTCCGATCACATCCTGGGGCGGATGCGCCGGAGAGAAATATGACCGACAGACGTACGACCATCAAGCTGATCGTCGCGGCGGCGGCTGCTTTTCCGTCGCTTCGCGCCCGCGCGACCTACATGTTGGAGCCGGGCGCGTCGCCGCCTGGCGATGTGCGGCAATTCGAGCCGACCATGGACGGGTACGGCCCCGACCCGGACCTGATCAAGGCCTATGAGAAGGGTGCGTTCTGGCCCTTGACCATGAATGCGCAGCAGCGGCAGTTCGCAGCCGCGCTCTCCGACCTCATCATCCCCGAAGACGAGCATTCCCCGTCCGCCTCCAAGGTCGGCGTCGTGGATTTCATCGACGAGTGGATCAGCGCGCCCTATCCGCTGCAACGTGAGGATCGCACGACGGTGTTGCACGGCTTCGCGTGGCTGGACGGCGAGGCCCAACATCGATTCGAGCAGCCGTTCGCCAGGCTGCACGAGGCGCAGCAGCGCGCAATCTGTGATCGCATCTGCAATGCAAGCCGCGCCTCGGCGGATCTGCAGGGTCCGGCGCAATTCTTCGCCACCTACCGGAACCTGACGGCGGCAGGGTTCTACACCACCCTCGCCGGCCGCAAGGACCTGCAGTACATCGGCAACGTGCCACTCACTCACTTCGACGGGCCTCCTGTCGAATTACTCAAGAGGCTTGGCCTATCATGAAACTGTTCCCTGCACGTGTGAGCCCCGGATTCCGGCTGCTCGCGCTCGCGTTGACTCTGGTGCTGTCGCTGGGTGGCGCGGCGGTTGCGGCCGCGCAAAGCCCCTCTGCGGCCCAGCGCGGGCCGCTGCCGAGGGGGCAGGATCTGCTGCAGGGCGGCGGCGCCTGGCAGAGCCTGATACAGGACCACTCCGCCCCGCTGCTCCGCGGCTGGACCCATCCGGGGCTTCCTGCGGGCTGGACCATCCACCACGGCGTGCTCTCAAAGAGCGGGCCGGTGGACGATCTGGTATCCACGCGAACGTACAGGGACTTCGACCTGGAGCTCGAGTGGAACATCGGCAAGGAAGGCAACAGCGGGATCTTCTATCGCGCCACGCACAAATACGACGAGGTCTACTGGACCGGACCCGAATACCAACTTCTCGACGATCAGAACACCGACGACGGCAAGCAGCGGATAACGGCAGCGGGCTCCGTCTACGCCATGTACCCCGCGCCGGCCGGCATCGTGCATCCCTATGGCCACTGGAACACGGCGCGGATAGTCGTACGCGGCAACCATGTCACGTACTGGATGAACGGGCGCAGGATCGTCGACTATGACCTGGGCAGCCCCGATTGGAGGAAGCGGGTTGCCGCCTCGAAGTTTTCGGCTTATCCCGGCTATGGCCTGGCGCCCGAGGGACTGATCGGTCTCCAGGGGAACCATCCGGGGAGCGTCGAGATCCGCGACATGCGGATCAAGGTACTGCCGTAGATCAGTTACGCGGCCGCACGGTGCCGTCGCCGTACGGCGCCGACAGGAACTCGGGTAGTTGCTCTGCCCACGCGGACAGCTCGCGTAGCCGCGGGTACGCCGGGTCCTTGACGGTCGCGGGCAGCGTTCGTTCGGTGAAATGCCAGGCGACGGCCGTGGCTACGTCGGCCGCGTCGATGCGCTGCCCGGCGGGCCGCTGCGGCCGCTTCGCCAGGCCGGCGTCGAGCTCTTCGAACGCCGCATGCATCTGGCCAAGAACTCGCGCCGCCCACGGCTCGTGCTGCTTCTCCGGCGGCCGGAGATTGCGCTCGTAGAGGAGCTGTACGCTCTTTTCGCACGCGGCCAGCCCCAACCCGATCGTACGCAACGCCGCCTGCCGCTCTGCGAGCCCATGCGGCATCAGCGACCTGGGCGCCGCCAGCACCTCGGCGTAATCGAGGATCAGGCTGGAGTCCATGAGTACCGTTCCGTCGTCGCACACCAGCGTCGGCGCCTTCACGACGGGATTGATCGCACGAAACTGATCGAAAGTCCGGAATACCGAGAGCGAGCGGTGCTCGAACGGCAACCCGAGCAATTGCAGCGAGATCGCCACGCGGCGGACGTAAGGTGAATCGAGCATGCCGATGAGCTGCATACGGCACTTACGATACCACCTCGCGCGGTCCGCCCGCGACCCCGTGGAGCCGAATGACCTGGGACGGGCCGCATGCTTGATCTACAAAACAAGGTGGCCCTGGTTACCGGCGGCTCGCGCGGTATCGGTAGGGCGATCGCGCTGGCACTCGCAGCGGCCGGAGCTGCGATCGCCGTGAACTATCGCGAGCGCCTCGAAGAGGCGGAAGCGGTGGCCGAGCACATCCGAGAGGGCGGTCGGCGTGCCGCAATCTTCGGCGCGGACGTCTCGCCGCGCATCGCCGTGCAGAGCATGGTGCGTGACAGTCGCCCCGGGGTTGGTGTGGCAGTGACCAGAAACTGTCGGCCCGCTGCTCATGCCGATTCCTGCTCTGTTGGTGTCTTGCGGACTCGGCCAGCGGCTCAGGCGCTCTCTGGAATGCCGGCCGTCGCTGCCGGCCGCCGCCCGATGCGACGCGCGAGAGCATGGCCCAGGCCCATGGCAATGAGGCCGACGAGCAGATGAAGCGTCTGGATCACCCAGTGGTCGGCACCGGGCATCAGGCGCAGCTGCGTGACGCCGAGCGCCGGCACGATCAGGCTCCAGATGAGGACGATGAGAGCAAGCGCCCGACTGCCCGGCACGAGGAACCCGACGACGGCGAGAACCCACAGGCATATGACGAACAGGCCGCCGAGCGCCGTGTGGAGGGACAGGAGCGACAGGGCGTGGCCCGTCCAGAACAATATCCCGAGTACTACGAGCGCAATGCCGAAGAGGCTTATGAGTGAGCGCGCGATGAGAACGATGTACTTCACGGCGGCCTCGCATTTGATCGACTGCAGCCAAGGCTTCGGATACCCCGGCCCGCAACTTCAAGGATGCGGATAGTATAATCAACGTGAGCGCTCTGCCAGAGCGCCCCCCGTTTACCGGAGGTGGCTGTTGCAACCCCGAAAGACGCCTGTCCGCAATCCTGCCAACCGGCCCAAACCGATGCCGGCGGCGATCGCCAAAGGTCATGAGCGCTTCCTCCGGATCGCGCTCGCCATGCCCGCGGCGGAGACGTCCACCTCATATGGAACTCCGGCGGTCAAGGTGCGCGGCAAGCTGATGTCGCGCTGGCGCACTGAGGCGGAGGGGGCGCTCGCCATCCGTTGTGACTTTCTGGATCGACAGATTCTCCTCGTCGCGCAGCCGGATATATTTTTCCTGACCGACCACTATCGCGATTATCCAATGATCCTCATGCGCTTGGAGAAAGCCTCCAGGACGACGATGGCCGAGGCAGTGGAACGCGCGTGGCGGCTCGTTGCGCCGGCGAAGCTCGTCAGACAGCGCGACGAGTTGCTGGAATCATGATGCCTGATGCTTCACGCCATGAGCGCGTGACAATCGAAGTCGGCGCGAACCACAGCGTGTCCGGGTTGTTCGACCGGCCCCGCGGGGCGCGAGCAGCGCTCGTCCTGGCGCACGGCGCCGGCGCGGGTATGGAGCATCCGTCGATGCAGGCCATCGCCGCCGGGCTCGCGGAGCGCGGTATTGCCACCCTGCGCTATCAGTTCCCTTACATGGAGCGAAAGAGCCGGCGGCCGGATCCGCCTGCCCTCTGCCATGCGACGGTTCGCGCCGCGGTCGCGAAAGCCGCGCGGCTGGCGCCGGATCTGCCGCTCATTGCCGGCGGCCGATCGTTCGGCGGGCGCATGACCTCCCAGGCGCAGGCACAGGCTCCGCTGGAGCGGGTCCGTGGTCTGGCGTTGCTTGCGTTCCCTTTACATCCCGCCGAGCGCCCCGGTACGGACCGCGGCACACACCTGCAGCAGGTCGACATCCCGATGCTTTTCATTCAGGGGACGCGGGACCAGCTCGCGGACCTCAATTTGCTGCGGCCGCTCGTCGCAAGTCTGGGCGCCCGTGCCACCCTGCACCTGCTGGACGATGCGGATCACTCCTTCCACGTTCCCGCCCGAAGCGGCCGTACGGATTCGGATGTGCAGGCTGCCGCGCTCGATGCGCTGTGCAGTTGGCTGGATGCGTCCTAGCGAAACTGAGCCGTAGAGATACGGGTCCACAATAGAATGATGCGAAGCAGAGACACGCGTTACCGGTTCCTTTTGGCTGCGGCAGCGACGGCCGCCGTTCTCCTGGCGGCAGAGCCGCGAGTCGCGCGAGGCCAGGAAAGCAGCGCCGGCGTGGCACCTGGCGCAGCTCCGGCGTGCTCGAATGACGCCCGACTGACTCTTCCCGCCGGCTTCTGCGCGAGTATTTTTGCCGACAATCTGGGCCACGTCCGCCACATGGTGATGGCGTCGAACGGCGTGCTCTATGTCAATACCTGGAGCGGCACCTACTATGCCAACTCTCCGCCGCCGCCCGGCGGCTTCCTGATCGCTCTGCAGGACACGACTGGCCGAGGCAAGGCCAACGTCATCCGCCGGTTTGGCGCGACACCCGCACGCGGCGGGCACGGCGGTACCGGCATCGCACTGTACAACGGCTATCTCTACGCCGAGCTCAACGACCGGATCGTTCGTTACCGGATGTCCCCGGGCTCAATCGTGCCCACAGGTGCTGCACGAACGGTTGTCTCCGGGTTGCCGCTCACCGGTGACCATCCAATGCACCCGTTTGCAATCGACGCCGACGGCTGGCTATATGTCGATTCCGCCAGCCCGAGCAACTCGTGCCAGAGGCAGAACCGGATGCTGGAATCGCCCGGCATCGACCCCTGCCCGGAGCTGGCGACACGCGGCGGCATATGGCGGTATAGCGCCAACAAGTTGCATCAGCGATTCTCGCCCGCGGCCCGCTATGCCACCGGCATCCGCAATGCGGACGGCATCACCATCGATTCCTCGGGCCACAACGTCTACTCGACCCAGCAAGGCCGGGATCAGCTCGGACAGAACTGGCCGAAATTCTTCACTCCGGAGCAAGGCGCTTATCTGCCCTCCGAGGAGGTGCTGCACGTCGTGCGCGGCGGCGATTTCGGCTGGCCCTACTGCTACTACGACGGCGTGCGGCAGAGGCTCATGCTCGCCCCCGAATACGGCGGCAACGGCAAGGAAGTCGGCCGTTGCGCGCACATGCTCGGCCCTGTCGCGGCCTTCCCTGCGCACTGGGCGCCCAACGATCTAACGTTCTACTACGGAAAACAATTCCCATCGGCCTACTATGGCGGGATATTCGTCGCGTTCCACGGATCATGGAACCGTGCGCCGTTTCCGCAGCAAGGTTATGACGTCGTGTTCCAACCTCTGGCAGACGGCAAGGCGTCAGGGAATTGCGAGATCTTCGCCGACGGATTCGCAGGAGGAGTCAAGGATCCGGGCGCGGCGCATCGCCCCGCAGGCTTGGCGGTCGGACCTGGTGGCGCGCTTTACGTATCAGACGACGTTCGCGGACGCATCTACAGGATCGTGTATCGCGGTGGCCCGGGCTCCGGCGCAAGAGCGTCTGCAGTGATCGCCTGCCCGAACGTGACGGCACTCGGCGGCGCGGCGGGCTCCGCCAACCCATTGCCACCGGAGGGCATTCATCCGGCCGCAGGCTTGCCGGTGCCGGCAGGAGCCACCCGGGAGACGGTCGAGCTTGGCGATCGCATCTTTCACGGCGAGGTCGCTTCGGGCACCTGCGCCGGCTGCCACGGCGCCAACGGTCAAGGCACTCCGCTCGGCCCCAATCTCACTTCCGGCAGATGGCTGTGGAGCAAAGGCACCCTGGGCGACATCGAGCGGACCATTCTTCACGGCGTTCCCAAACCCAAGGAATACCGCAGTCCCATGCCTCCGATGGGCGGCGCGCAACTCACGCGCGCACAGGTTGCGGCGGTGGCGGCCTATGTCTGGGGCCTGGGACACACCAAGCGTTGACGGGGAAAACCTGGCGCCAGGTGGCGCCATCGCCGGCGCTGCCCGAGCACGGCGCGGGCCGTGACGGGCTGGTCTTCGAGCGCGAAAAGCGCATCGTGTCGCGAGGCTGGGTCGGATTGCATGTCGATCACCTCGTCGCGGCAATTATGCCACCGGGCGCGCGGTTGATTGCGGCGTCTGATCGAGTTCGCTAAGCTCGTTGGCTGCTCATTTTCCGCGGCCCGCGAAGCAAAAACGCAAAGGGGAGCTCGAATGGTGAAGGTACCTGCCGAAGCGCAGTTCATCCGCGGCAAATTCTGGGTCGTGGCCCTCGCCGCCGTCGCAGCGGGGCTGTCTCTCGCGGCGGCGGCTCATGCCGCCGAACCGCACGAATTTCTCGACGGCAAGCTGACCTGGCGCAGCATCGGACCGAACATCGGCGGCCGGTCCGTCGCGGTCGCAGGGGTTGCGAGCGAGCGGGACCTGTTCTACATGGGAGGCGTCGACGGGGGCGTCTGGAAGAGCACGGACTACGGTGTCGACTGGCTGAACATCACCGACGGCAAGTGGCCGTCGGCGAGCGACAGCATCGGCGCCATCGCGGTCGCGCCATCCAATCCCAAAGTGCTTTACGTCGGAACCGGCGAAACCGACATCCGCAACGACATGATTACCGGCGACGGATTGTTCAAGTCCGTCGACGCCGGCAAGTCCTGGAAGTATGCCGGCTTGCGCGCTACGCGCACGATCAGCGCGATCGTCGTCGACCCGCATGACCCGGACGTCGTCTATGTGGCATCGATGGGCCACGTGTTCGCTCCAAACCCCGACCGCGGCGTCTTCAAGTCGACCGATGGCGGCAAGACGTGGAACAAGATCCTCTTCGTCGACGACAAGACCGGCGCCATCGGTCTCGTGATGGATCCGCACGACCCCAAGGTCCTGTACGCGGCGATGTGGCAGGCACAGCGCACACCCTGGTCACTCGATGACGGCGGACCGGGAAGCGGCCTGTACAAGAGCACCGACGGCGGCGCCCATTGGTCGAACATCTCGCGTGCTCCCGGCCTGCCTGGCGGCGTCCTCGGCCGAATCGGCGTCGCGGTCGCAGCCAGCAGCCCCAACATCGTTTTCGCGATCGTCCAGGCCAAGGGTGGCGGCGTCTTTCGATCGGCCGACGCCGGCGCGACCTGGCAGCGCGTCAACGACAACTGGAGCCTGCGCCAGCGCGGGTTCTATTACACGTGCGTCTATGTCGATCCGACGAACCCGAAGACACTCTACGTTCCGAACGTAGACGGCGTATGGGTGTCCCACGATGGCGGCAAGGGATTCTCCCTGCTCCACTTGAGGCACGGTGACGATCACATCGTGTGGATCAACCCGACGGACCCGAAGCTTCTGCTCGTGGGGACCGACGGCGGCGCGACCGTATCGACGGACGGCGGCAACAGTTGGAGCAGCGATCAGAACCAACCGACGGGCCAGTTCTATCACGTCGCGCTCGACCGCGATTTCCCCTTCAATGTGTACGGCGCACAGCAGGATGAGGGCTCGTTCCAGGGCCCGAGCGCCATGCCGGGAGGCGCGATCACGACCGGCGCCTGGCACGAGGTGGCGCTCGGCGAGAGCACCTTCGTCGCGCCGCAGCCCGACTCCGACGACGTCACTTACGGCAGCGATTACTACACGCTGATGCAGCGCTACAACCGGGTCACCGGCGCGCGAAAATCGGTGAGTCCGTGGCCGCAATACCTCGACGGCGTCTCCTCGGCAGAGATGGAATACCGCCTCGGGTGGACTCACCCGATCTTCTTCTCACCGGACGATCCGAAGGAGCTGTTTCTGGCGTCGCAGTACGTCATGGTGAGCACTGACGGCGGCAGCACCTGGAATACGATCAGCCCCGATCTGACGCGTAACGACCCAGCGACCGAAAGACCGAGCGGCGGCCCCGTCGATCTGGACCAGACGGGGGCGGAGATCTTTCCCGACATTTCCGCGCTTGCGGTTTCGACCGTCGACCCGCACGTGATCTGGGCGGGCTCGCAGGACGGCCTGGTCCACGTAACCGTCGATGGCGGTCAGCACTGGCAGGCAGTTACGCCCCCGCAGCTGACTCAGTGGGCCGAGATTTCATCGATAGAGCCTTCGCATGTCGCGACAGGCACGGCTTACCTCACCGCGCAGCGCTACATGTGGGACGACTACCGGCCGTACGTATTCGAGACCACCGACTTCGGGCGGCATTGGTCCGTTCTGACGAGCGGCTTGCCGGACGACGAGTCCGTATTCGTCGTGAGGCAGGACCCGAGTGACGCTTCGCTCCTGTTCCTCGGGACGGCAAACACCGTGTACACGAGCTTCGATGGCGGCCGGAACTGGCGGCCGCTCAGCCTGAACCTGCCGCACGTCGAAGTGCGTGACCTCGCAATCGATACGCGCGAGGGTGAGCTGGTAGCCGCGACGCATGGCCGCTCCTTCTGGATCCTCGACGATCTCGCGCTGCTCGAGCAGCTGAGCCACGAAGGACTGCCGGCAGCCGACTCGGCCTCCCTGTACGCGCCGCAGACCGCTTGGCTGACGAGCGCCTACGGGCGGAGCGATGATGCCAAGTATCGGGAGCCGATCGGCTTGAATCCTCTCTTCGGCGCAACCGTTTTTTTCAACATTCCGGCGAAATACGACGGCAAGACGCCGGCCAGTCTGGAGTTTCTCGACGATCACGGCATCGTGGTGAGGCAATACACGCTGCACCTGAAGAAAAAGAGCCCGAAGCTGTCGCCCGTCGTTCGCGACAACCTCCTGCCTTCGCAGCAGAAGCGCTACGACGAAGAGAAGCTGACGGCGATATCGCCGGGCATGAACAGCGTGCAATGGAACCTGCGCTACCCGGACGCCACGGATGTGATCGGATTCGAGCCGCCGGAGGAGACCGACGATGAGGTCGCCGACGCGCGCGGGCCGCTCGTGAATCCTGGCCGCTACACGGTCGTGCTCCACTATGGCGACAAGTCCTACCGACAGACCTTCCAGGTGAATCTCGACCCGAGACTGCATACGACGCCCGCGGCGCTGCAGCAGCACCTTGGCCTAGAGCTCGCTCTGCACCAGGCCGTGGACCTGCTCGACCGGCAGATCAACGCGGCGATCGGGGTTCGTCAGCGCCTCGCCAAGGCCGTCGCCGCGCACAAACTCGATGCGGCTGCGGCGGCTCCTGCACTCGCCGCGCTCGATGAAGCGGTGGCTGCCGTCGTCCAGCGCAAGGTTCGCTCGAGCGAGGGCGACGTGATGAACGAGATGCGGCTGCGGAGTTTCCTGGCGTACCTGCAGGCGGACATCGGCCTGGACTACGAGCCGCCGAATGCTGCACAGATCGCTGCCTGCAATCGCCTGGAGGATGAGGCGCGCAGTGGTGAGGTTAAGCTGCGCGCCGCGACTGCGGCCGGGGAGCACCTGCTGCAATAGAACGGCCACGGCGATGAGGCCGTTACGCGCCGCTGATCCACGTAGCGAAAGTAGCCGGTGGATCGCCTAGAATGGCGCATGAATTTCAATTCGGACCCCGGGATCGCCGAGCCGCTGGCACGCGCCCGCGCGCTCGCCGCCAGGGCAGAGGATGCGGCGGCCCGGGAGGCGTACTTGGAAGTTTTACGCCGCGACCCGACTCACTTCATGGCGCTGAACGAGCTCGGCAACCTCGCATTGTCCGGCGGGTTTCGCTCCGCCGCGCGGACAGCGTACGTGCAGGCCGTCCAGCACCATCCCGCGAACAAAGTCGCGCATGTCAATCTTGCCAACCTGCTGCGGGTCGAGCGCGACGTCGCGGGCGCCCGTCGGCATTACGAGACGGCGTTGGCCATCGACCCGGAGATGCACGAGGCTCATCAGGGGCTCGGCTGGGTGTTGGACGAGCTCGGCGAGCCGGGCGCCGAATGGCACCGGGAGAAGGGTTATGCGGGACATGCCGTCGTCACACAGCCTTACCGCGGCACCGGTACCGGCATACCGCTGCTGCTGCTGGTGTCGGCGCGTCTCGGCAACATCTCGACATCGCGTTGGCTCAGCGAACGCCGCTACAGCGTAACGGCGATCTACGCCGACTATTACCCGCCTGACGCGCGACTGCCGCCGCACGCTCTGATCGTCAACGCCATCAGTGACGCCGACCTTTGCGGCAGGGCGTTGGAGCGCGCGCGGGATCTCGTCGCCTCCAGCGATGTACCGGTGATCAATTCGCCGGCGCGCGTGTTGCTGACGCAACGTCTCGACAATGCCCGTCGCCTGGCGGGTATCGACGGCGTAATCGCACCGACAATGCGCGCCATGACGCCGCAGGCGGTGCTCTCGGCCGGCGACCTGCGTTTCCCCCTGCTGCTGCGGCGGCCCGGCTTTCACAACGGCGAGCACTTTGCTCTGGTAGAGCATCGCGACGGGCTGGCGGAGACGATCGCTTCCCTGGGTGCAGGTGAGCTGCTGGTCATCGAGTACCTCGACGCCCGCGGCGCGGACGACATGGCACGGAAGTACCGCGTCATGTTCATCGACGGCGTCGCCTACCCGCTGCATCTGGCAATATCGGCGGATTGGAAGGTGCACTATGTCACCTCCGCCATGTGCCACAGCGCGGCCTTCCGCGAAGAAGAACGGCGCTTCCTCCAGGACATGCCGGCCGTGCTGGGTCCGCGTGCGATGAGCGCTCTGGCGCAGATCTGCGCCACGCTGGGACTCGACTACGCCGGCATTGACTTTGCACTCGCACCGGACGGCTCCGTGATGCTGTTCGAAGCCAACGCCACGATGATCGTGTTCCCGCCGGACCCGGATCCCATCTGGGACTACCGGCGTCCGGCGATCGAAGCGGTGATGACCGCCGCCACGCGCATGGTGCTGAGGCGCGCCGGCTGCAGCGACGCGCTTGCGGCTCCGAGCGATTCCTGGGCCGGATGAGGAACGAGCTCAATTTCTCCGGTGGCCCCGGCGCGCTGCCCGCCTCGGTGCTGCATCAGGCTCAGCGGGCGGTCGTGGCGCTGCCGGAAACCGGCCTCTCGGTACTCGGCATGAGCCACCGCTCCGACTGGTTCCGCGCAGTGCTCGACGAGACCGAGCACAACCTGCGTACGCTGCTCGCCATTCCGGATGACTATCACGTGCTCTTCATCCAGGGCGGCAGCAGCCTGCAATTCTCCACGCTGCCGATGAGCTTCCTGCGCGGCAGCGGACGCACGGCCGAATACATCGTCTCCGGGTACTGGAGCGCCAAGGCGCCCCCGGAGGCCCGCCTCGAGGGCAGCACGCGTGTCGTCTGGGATGGCTCCTCCGGGGGTTATCGAAGTCTGCCGGCCGCCAGCGAGCTACGACTCTCGCCCGATGCCGCGTATCTGCATTACGTCTCCAACGAGACGGTCGAAGGAGTCGAATTCTCCGAGACGCCGGGACTGCCAGGAGTGCCGCTGGTCTGCGACATGTCGTCGAGCATCGCGGCCGCGCCGCTCGATGTGAGCCGCTACGACCTGATCTATGCCCACGCGCAGAAGAATCTGGGTCCGGCCGGCATCACCGTGGTCATCCTGCGGGACGCTTTCATGCAGCGGGCGGCCTCGCCGCTGCCGGCCATGCTGGACTACCGCGTTCACGCCGAGGCCCGCTCCCTATACAACACGCCACCGGTATTCGCCATCTATGTGCTGATGTTGGTGACGCGCTGGCTGCGTGACGAAGTCGGCGGCCTCGCGGCGATGGCGGCGCTCAATCGCGCCAAGGCCGATCTGATCTACGGTGCGCTCGATGCGCATCCCGAGTTTTTCCGCATCCACGCGATGCGCCCGCACCGTTCCACGATGAATGTGGCATTTCGGCTGCCCGATGCGGCACTCGAAGCGCAGTTCCTGGGCGCCGCCACCGCGGCCGGCTTTGCCGGCCTGGAAGGGCATCGCTCCATCGGCGGGCTACGTATCTCGCTCTACAATGCCGTCACCCTGCAGGCCGCCGCGGCTCTGGCGGCCTGGTTGACCGAATTCCAGCGGCGGCACGGCTAGGATGAAGCGCTGGATCCGGGCTCCTGCCCGGCCCAGCGCCGTCTCGCTTCAATGCATCGCCGCGGCAGGGCCGCCGCCCTTGCCGGGTCTCACCCACAGCAGCAGCGGCAGCAAAGCGAGGAAGAACAGGCCCAAGAGCTTGAAGTCATCGAGGTACGACAGCAGCGTCGCCTGCTGCACGACGCTCTGGTAGATGGCCGCCAGGGTCACCTGGGAATCGGGCGTACTGCCGAGCGCGGCGGCGAGGTGATGCGCGTAATCGGGGTACGCCGGGTTCATTCCCTGCATCAGCCCGACGATGCGGCTCTGGTGGAACTGCTCCCGCCGGGTGAGCAAGGTGGAGGCGACGGAAATGCCGATACTGCCGCCGAAGTTTCGCGCCAGGTTGATCAGCGCCGAGGCGTTGTTGGTCTTGTCGCGCGGGACGTCGCGGAACGCCAGCGTATTGATCGGGATGAAGAGGAAGGCCAGCGAGGCCGCCTGCACCATGCGCGCGAGCATCAGCCAGTCGAACGAGATGCCGAGGTAGAAGTTCGTCATCCAGAGGAGGCTCAGCCCCCCGATAACCAGACCGATTGCGATCAGCACGCGCAGGTCCACCCTGTTGATCGAGCGGCCGACGAACGGTAGCAGCGCGATCATGACGACCCCGCCCGGAGTCAGCACCAGTCCCGCATCCAGCGCCCGGTATCCCATGAGGCTCTGGGTGAAGGCAGGGATCAGATACGTGCTCCCGAGCAGCATGAATCCGAGCATGAGCATCAGGGCGAACGACACCGCGAAGTTTTTTTCGCCCAGCAGCCGCACATCGACCAGCGGGTCGTGGGCTTTGAGCTCTCGCCAGACCAGGAGCACGAAGGAGACAGCTGAAACCAGCGCGAGCACGGTGATGAAGTGAGAGGAGAACCAGTCGTCCTCCTGGCCGCGATCGAGCACGACCTGCAGGCAACCCAGGCTCAGGGCCACGAAGCCGAAGCCGGTCCAGTCCATGGGCGACTGCCCGGTGCGTTTGCGCGCCGGAGCGGCCTCGTGGATCAGCGCGCTCACCAGGCCGAACACTGCGATGCCGACCGGAACGTTGATGAAGAAGATCCAGCGCCAGTCGTAACTGTCCGTGATCCAACCCCCGAGCGTCGGACCAATGGTCGGCGCAACGACGGCGGCGATGCCGTAGATCGCCGTGGCCATGCCCCGCTTCTCGGCGGAAAAGCTGTCCGCGAGGATGGCCTGGCCGACCGGCTGCAAGCCGCCGCCGAAGGCGCCCTGAGCGGCGCGTAGCAGCACCAGAGCCCCGAGGCTCGGCGCCAGTCCGCAGAGGAGGGATGCCGCGGTGAAGCCGGTGATGGCGACCAGGAAGAAGCGCTTGCGGCCGAAGCGGGCGGAGAGCCAGCCCGAGATCGGCATGACCGCCGCGTTGGTGACGAGGTAGCTCGTCAGCACCCAGGTTGACTCGTCCTGGCTCGATGAGAGCGCGCCGGCGATATGGGGCAGCGAGACGTTCGCGATGGAGATGTCCATGATCTCCATGAACGCGGCGAGCGCGACCACCGGCGCGATCAGCCATGAGCCCATCGCGCCCTTCTGAGGGGTCTCAGCGGTCACCGCGGGTCCTCGCGATCGAGCGGGCGTAGAGTGCCTTGTCGCTGCCGGTCAGGTTGGCAGAGACGATGGTGGTGATGATCTGGTCCGCGCCGGCATCCTGGTCGGCGTAAACGTCAGTGCTCTGGGCCGCCGACCAGGCGGGCAGCCGCGACAGGGAGGACCCACTGAGATCGGTGACATTGACGTTGATGTTGGCCGAGAGGCCGAGGAAAAGCGGGTGCCGTGCAAGCTCCCCCGGTTCCAGACCGATGCGCACCGGCAGGCGCTGCACGATCTTGATCCAGTTGCCGGTGGCGTTCTCGGTAGGCAGCACCGCGAGCGCGCTGCCGGTGCCGGCGGTGAGACCCAGAACCTTGCCGTGGTAGTCGACGTGCGAGCCATACATGTCCACGGTGACCTGCACGGGCTGACCGATGCGCAGGCTCCCCAGCTGGTTCTCCTTGAAATTGGCATCGATCCACATCGAGGTCACCGGGACGAGCGCCAGCATCTGCGTCGACGGCGCGACCTGCTCGCCGAGCTCCACGGAGCGGCGCACTACGTAACCGGATATCGGCGCCAGCACGCGCGTGCGGGTGAGCTCGAGCCAGGCTGCGCGCAGGTTGGCCTCGGCCTGCAACACCCGCGGGTGGGTTGCAGGTGTCGTTCCCGCGATCTCAGCCTGGGTGCTGGCGAGGCTCGCCTGCGCCTGCTGCAGGGCAGCACGGGCGCTGCGCACCGCGTTCTCATCGTGCTCCAGCGTCTCGAGGGAGACACCGTGGACCGCCTTGAGGGAATTGTCGCGAGTGAGATCCTCATCCGACTGACTCAGCTGGGTCTGCTCGGCATCGACCAGCGCCACGTCGCGGCGTTCCTCGGCGAAGAGCTGCGAGACTTCCCGTACGGTCTCCGCGAGGCTGGCCTTCGCCTGTGCCACTGCGATCCGCGCGTCGCGTGGATCGAGCTGGACCAATACCTGACCACGATGCACGTACTGCGTCTCGTCGGTGTTGATGGCGACCACTGTCCCGGAGATTTGCGGCGTCAGCAGCACGAGATTGCCGTTCACATAGGCATCGTCGGTGGTGACGTGGTTTTTGATGAAGAGGAGGTAGTAGGTCCCGAGGAGGACGGCGGCTACGACCACCGCCAGCGCGAAGAGCCCGCGCCGCAGCAAATTGTTGCTGGCCTTTGCAGGCGCGTCTGTGGATTTCTGCGGCGCGTCTGTCGATTGCTGGTCAGTCATGGCTGCTCCCTGAAGGGGTCGAATCGTTGCGATTGGAGTTCGAAGCGTTTGCCGCGCTGAGCGGCGCGCGGTCACGGACATTCCACCAGCCGCCGCCGAGGGCGCGGAACAGTTCGGCGGTATCGGTGAAGCGCTGCGCGTCGGCCTGTACCTGGGTGAGCGCGGCGTCCTGGTATTGCTGTTCTGCGGTCAGAACCTGGAGCTCGGTGTATTTGCCCGCGCGATATTCCAGGACGGCGAGGTCTGCGTTGGCACGCGCGGCCTCGAGCGCACGGTTGTGCGCAGTGTAGCTGTCGGCGTCGTGCTGCAGCGCCTGCAGAGAGTCCGCCACGTCCACGAACGCGCCTATTACGGTGCTCTGATAGGTCGAGAGCGCCTGCGCGTAGCGTTGCTTGGCCTCGTCGGCTCGAGCCTTGAGAGTGCCACCGTGGAAGAGCGGCGCCGCGACTCCGAGCCCGGCCGACCAGACACCGCCGGGCTGGGTGAAGAGATCGTTGAGCGTGCTGGACTCCTGCGCATATTGCGCGGACAGCGTCAGCTGCGGGAGTCGCGCCGCCTCGGCTACGCCGACCTGCGCACTCGCCGCGTGGAGGCTCTCCTCAGCCGCCAGCACGTCGGGCCGCTGTTCCACCAGCGCCGACGGCAGAGAGACCGGCAACTGGCCGGGCAATGTGAAATCGGCGAGCGTCAGCGCGGGCATGCGGAATTCATCCGGTGTCTGGCCGGTGAGCCGCGCGAGCGCATCGCGGTACGTATCGCGCTGCTGCTGCAGGTCCGGGAGCGTTGCGCGCACGTTCTCGAGCTGGGTTTCCGCCTGAAGGGTGTCGCTGTGGATGATTTTGCCCGCGTTCTCGAGCTGCACGTTGAGGTCGTATTGCGCCTGCAGCTCGCTCACGAGCGAGCGGGTGACCCGAATCTGCGCAGCGACAGCAGCGTAGTCGAACGCGGTGATGACAACCTGGTCGACCAGCGTGACGTAAGTGTCACGCAGCTGATCCTGCACCGCGGCGGTCTGCGCCCGCTGCGATTCGATCGAGCGCCGCAGGCCACCGAAAGGATCGAGGTCGTAGGCCAGCGACGGGCCGATCTCGAATTGATTGCCGGTCGCCTTGAACGCGTTCACGGGCTCATACAGCTGGCTGCCGTTGATGTGGCCGCGGCCGATGTTGCCCGCTGCATTGATCTGCGGCAAAGCGGCGCCCGAGACGGCTCGCAGCTCGTCCTGAGCGGCTGCCAGGCCGTGGCGGGCGGCATCGAGATCCGGGCTGTTGCTCAGCGCCTGGCGCACGAGGTGATCAAGCGCGTCGGAACGGAATAACCGGTACCAGTCGCCCGCGACTTCTCCTCCGTAGGCGAAGTTTCGCGCTCCACCGGCAGCCGGCACGGAGCGCGAATAGGCGGTCGCAGGCGCGTCCGGCCTCACGAAATTGGGCCCGACGGTGCAGCCCGCGATCAGCGTCGCCGCAGCGCTCGAGACGAAGGCGAGAAACCAGCGAGGTGCCCGGGCCGCCGGGCGCTTTGTCGCCTGGTGGCGATGCCGATAGAGCCAGAGCAGGAGCGCGAGCAACGTGCCGCCCGGCAGAACGAACTCCACGAGCGCGTACGGACCGAGCGTCTTCAGGAGTGCCACACCCTTCGCGACCCAACCGGAACGCGCGGCCGAGAGATCAGCAAGGTTCATGTCGCACTTCCTTTTCTCGAACGCCGCACTTGCCGTGGCCCAGAGGCGTCCGTACCGGACCGCGCTTGCGAACGTGGCGCCCTCTGCTGCGGCTGCGTTGGTAAGGTTGTCATGTGTGCCTCCTGCAGGCACGCCATCAATCGTTGAAGGAGCGCGATCAGCGTCTCGAGCTCCTGTCGGGAAAAGGGGGCCACCAGTGAGTTGAGCAACTCCACTACCAGGCGCTTGCCGGTCTGCAAGTACCGCCTGCCCTGCGGCGTGAGAGCGATCTCCACCACACGCCGATCGCGCTCCGTGCGCTCGCGGCGCACCAGGCCTTCCTCCTCCAGATCGTCGACCATTCGTGTCAGGGCGCCCATGTCATGGCAGGTCTTCTCGCTCAACGCGGTGGCCGTCAGGCGCTCGTACCGGCCCAGGGTCGCAATCACCATCCACTGCGTGAACGAGCCCTGCTCGCTCGCGAAGCGCCGCTCGGCGAGCTGCGACATCAGTCCGCCGCAGCGCTTCACCAGGAAGCCGATGCTGGTTGGGGCTTCGAGGGTGTCAACGGTGTAGTACGGCTCGGACATGCTTGCTCCCACAAAGATTGCTAAAACAATACTTGCCGAAGCAAATAATGTCAAGCGGCCAGCAATCGGCTGCGGCTCGCCACCGCCAGGCTCACGTGTCGCGAATCAGGGGACGGCGAGAAGATCGGCGACGGGCACGGGCGGGAGCAGAGAAGCCACTGATTTCATTGACTCTATGCCCGTGGCGCCCGGGGCGAAGGCTCGGCATGCGCCGCACGCCGGGTGCGGCGCATGCCGTGGGGCCGATTACCTGCGGTTGAGCGCGACCAGTCCCGCATTCGAGGTGACACCGGCCCAGCCGGTGTGGGCCACGACTGCGACCGGCAGCGGCCGCGCGAAGGCGATGGGTGCGGTGACCAGGGCCGCGCCAACGAGCGTGATGGCAAGGGCGCTGACGGCGAAGGTGGCTTTCTGGATGGCGTTCATGATGTTTCTCCTCTTGTCTCGCCCCAAGAACACCGCCGGCCGCCGAAAGTTACAGCTATCACGCGCGCCGCGACCCTTGCGCTACAATCACCTCCCGCCCGCAGCGAGGTTGCATGCCATGCGCGCTCTGCGAATCGTCGGCATCGTGATCGGCTGCATCGTGGTGGTGCTCATCGCCGCGGCGATCGCGCTCCGGCTGATCGTCAACCCCAACGACTACAAGGGTCGCATCGAGGCGGCCGTACGAACCTCCACGGGACGGGACCTCACCCTGACGGGTAACATTCACCTCGCCATCTTCCCCTCTCTCGCGCTGGAGCTCGGCCCCGCGAGCCTGGGGAATCCACCGGGATTCAGCGCTTCGCAGCCCTTCGCCTCCCTGCAGCGCGTGTCACTTCGCGTGCACGTGCTCCCGCTGCTGCACCACGAGCTCGAAGTAGGCCGCGTTGAGATCGACGGGCTCGACCTGCGGCTTCTCAAGAATGCTCAGGGTCAGGGCAACTGGGCGATGCCGGCCGGGAAGGCGGCGCCACCCCCCCAGGAATCGGGGACTCAGACGAGTCAAATGACACTTGGCGGAATCGCGGGCGTCGTGATCAAGAACAGCCACGTCAGCTACCAGGACATGATCGCCGATCACGTCAACGTCGACATCGGGCACGTAGCGGCGGGCAGCGCGGTACCCATCAAGTGGAACCTCAACCTTACTACCGGTTCAGGAGCACGGCCGATCGCCTTGTCTGGAAATGCCACGCTCGAATACGACGCCAAATCCGCGCATCTCTCGGACCTCGATGCGCGGATCGACGACTCGACGGTGCGCGGCAACGCCGCAGTGACGAACCTGACCACGGGGGCGCTGGGGTTCGATCTGTCCATCGACCGGATGGACCTTGACCGTTACCTCAGCACTGCGCCCAAGTCCGCAAAGACGGCCGCGCAGCCCGCGCCGACTGCGCCCGGTCAACAGCCGACTGAGCTCCCGACCGGCGCCCTGAAGACCCTGCAGTTGAACGGCCGGCTGGCAATCGGCAGCGCGACGGTCTACGGCATGAAGCTCTCGCAAGTCGAGGTCGGCCTCGCGGCCGACGGCGGGGTGTTGCACATCAAGCCCGCAGCGGCGGCGCTCTACGGCGGCACCTCCACCGGCGACATCACGGTCGATGCCCACAGCGCGGTGCCGGTGCTCGATCTCGATGAGAATCTGGCGGGAATAGAGGTCCAGCCATTGCTCACCGACTTCGCGAAGCTCAGTCGCATCTCCGGCCGGGGCAATGTCACCATCAACGTCACCGCGCACGGAAACACCAGCGCCGCCCTGATCGGCTCACTGGACGGACACGCCGCCGTGAACGTCACCAGTGGCGCGATCCAGGGCATCAATCTCTGGTCGGCCATCAACAGCACCGTCGCACTCGCCGAGCGGCAGTCGATGCCCACCAAATCAGGAGGTAACAGCACTCCCTTCGATACCTTCAAAGCATCCGCCGATCTCAGCAACGGAGTCGCCACCACTAAGGACCTGGACATCGCCTCGGGCGACCTGCGCGTGACGGGACAGGGCACCGCGAACCTCGCAACCGAGGCGGTGAACTACCGCGTGAACGCGGCCATCATGAAGGGAGGCGCGACGAGTTCCGCGCTGGCCAACATCCCGCTCCTCATCACCGGAACCATGAAGAATCCCAGCGTCCGTCCCGATACGCAGGCCCTGGTCAAGTCGGTGGCACAACAGCAGCTCCAGAAGCAAAAGGGCGCGGTCGAGAACAAGCTCCGCAACGCGCTGAAAGGCCTGATCCACTGATCCGCGGCGGAGCGCGGCGAGTAACTCGTTGCGGTCATCAACCGATCCTCATGTCGAGCTCGGCGAGATGCGTCGTGTCCATGACGATGTCGATCGCCGTGATCTTCGCTCCCTCGATCGTGAACACGAAAGCCGACTGCACCCGGCCGCCGATCGCCCAAACCGCGCTGGCCTCGCCGTCGATGAGCGCGGGCAAGGCAGCCCGGGCACGGCCTTTGAAGGTGTTGGCGTCGCATTCCGCACCGTGGCCGGAAACTATCGCGCGGGCATTTACAAAGAGTGGCTGGCGGCGGGAACGACAGCCTAAGCAAGGGGACCGCCACACACTCGGCGGAACCGGCCGTGATCGGCGAGCTACCTTTTCCCCGGTAACGGCAGGTTACGCGCCGGAACCGGGGTTGATTGCACGATCGATGTCGTAGTCTGTCCGTAGACCAGGAACTGGTCGAGGATGACATCCAGGTTGTCCAGGGAGTCGAGGCCCACCTTCAGTATGAAGCAATCCTCCCCCGTGATGCGGTGGCACTCCACGACCTGTGGCAGAGAGACCGCCAGCTCCGCGATCTTCGGCAGCTTGCCCGGCATCGGGCGGACGCGTATGAATGCCGCGATGGGATACCCCAACGCGGCAGGGTCGATCTCGAGCCGGTAGCCCCGGATGACACCCGCCTCTTCCATACGTTGGATCCGCTCGCGGGTGGCGGGGGCGGACATCCCCACGCTCCGCGCCAGCTCCGAGACGCTCATGCGCGGGTTGCCTGCGAGCAAAGCCAGGATCTGCACATTGCGGCCGTCGAGAAGCAGATCTGATATCTGAAGACTGCGAGCCTTATTTTCCTTCAGATTGACTGATTTTCTTGGTAAGGACATTAAGGATGCCATTCAAATGACGATGATTGGCTGCGATTATGCGCCACGTCATGAAGCCCGTGCCAGTCCCCGCCGTCCAGCATGGCAATCCGCAGGCGCGCTCCTTCGTCGTCGATCGCGTCCCACCGCACGCTTATTTTCTGGTCAGCGCGGTTTTCCACTATCTTGGTCCTGCCTTCGCTGTTCTGCTGTTCGCGCGCGTCGAGCCGCTCGGCGTGGCATGGCTGCGAATCGCGAGCGCGGCAGCCGTGTTCGCGGCGTGGCGCCGGCCGTGGCGCTACTACGGCAGCCTGCAACCTTCGGCGAGAGGGAATGTGTTGATGCTCGGCAGCGTCCTCGCGCTGATGAACATCTGCTTCTATCTCGCCATCGATCGATTGCCGCTCGGGACGGTTGGCGCTATCGAATTCCTGGGTCCCATCGGGCTCGCGGCGCTCGGCGTACGGTCCGGGCGGAATATCACGGCGCTCGCCCTCGCCGTGGCAGGGGTATACGTCCTGACCGACGTGCGGCTTGCCGGTCAGCCGCTCGGCTTCGTTTTCGCTTTCGCCAACTGCGCCTTCTTCGCTCTCTACATCATCCTCGGCCATCGGATCGCGGCCGACGGGGGCACGGCGGGAATCGACCGCCTGGGTTTCGCCATGCTCGTCGCGATGGTGGTTGCCTTGCCCGTCGGAATTCGGGAGGCGGTGCCGGCTTTCGTCAGTCCGCTGCTGCTTGCCGCGGGAATCGGAGTGGGCATCAGCTCTTCCGTGATCCCGTATGTATCCGATCAGCTCGCGATGGCCCGGCTGCCGCGCGCGACGTTCGCGCTACTGCTGTCCTTGCTTCCCGCCATGGCGAGCCTGATCGGCGCAGTGGTACTGCACCAGTTGCCCACCGCGGCCGAAGTCGGTGGCATCGCCTTGGTCGTCGGCGGTGTGTTGCTGCACCGTACCGTCTAGCAAGTTGGCCATCGACCGGCAGTCGACCCCGCGCCATTAAGCGAGACGACACTGCGACTCAGGTACAGGGATGTACCCGGCCGCCGCAGGTGGCCGAGTCTCGGGCAAAAACCACGCTTTTTGCCCGAGACGGCGCTGGGCCGGGCAGGGTGCGACGCATGCGTCGCACGGGTGGCCATGGATGGACACCCCGGGCTTGCGCGCAGCAGGGACTGCGCAGCGCAATGCCCGGATCCAGCGCTTCATACAAGCCTTCCTGATTGGCCTTGATGACAGCACGGTCGAAATCACATGCCCGCTCTATATATACTGATCCGCCCCTACACATGGGACGGCACTCAGATGTCCAAGACGCATGACTTCACCGCTCAGATCGTCTGGACGGGCGACCGTGGCGAAGGCACGAAGCAGTATCGGGGCTACGACCGCACTTGGCGCATCGCGATGCCTTCCCAGGCGCCGATCGAGTGCTCGAATGACCCGATGCTTGGCGGGGATCCCTCCAAGCCAAACCCCGAGACCCTGCTGCTCTCGAGCCTGGCGGCCTGCCACATGCTCTGGTACCTGCACCTGGCGAGCAACGCCCGGATTATCGTACGGGGATATGAAGATGCGCCGGTTGGGGTCGGCGAGACCGGATCACGTGGCGAGGGACGTTTCCTCCGAGCGGTCCTGCGGCCGAAGATCCGTGTAGACCGCGGCACCGACCTCGCCAAGGCGGACTCCCTGCACCATGAGGTGCACCACTTCTGTTTTATCGCGAGATCGGTGAATTTCCCGATCAGCTATGAGGCCAACTACACGGAAGCGTGATCGGCGGCGCCGGGCGCCTGGTCTATGGCCCTGATCATTCAATCCCGGCCGCTCGGGTGATCAGGAACAGCCCGATCCCGATGACGATGACGCCGGTGACTCTTGCGACACGCTCGCCGGCCGGCGTCAGACGTTCCGCGGCGAGCGCTGCCGTGACGAAAGCCATCGCGCGCAGATCCATGATCCCGATGATCAGGACGGCGGCCATCAGATTTCCACAGGAGGAGCTGCAGTGCAGGCCCAGGCGCACACCGTGTCGCCAGGCGGCGCCGGAGTTGGCCCCGGTTCGCGCGAGCGCAGCGGCGCAGCGTCCGAGATCATGCGACTTCCACGCTCCGAACTGGAGTGCGCCGGCGATCACGATCACGATGGCGGTCGCCAGCGGAACGGCGCGCGCAAGCGCCGGCTGTTGCATCTCCAGCACCGACAGCGCGACGCCCAGCGGAAAGACGGCCAAGCCCAGTAGAGCCCACACGAAGAAATAGCCGGCACCTGCCAAAGTGGTCCGCAGGCCGAGGCGCGGGACATCAGCCTCGCGGCCAGCCTGGCGATACCGCACCAGCGCTGGAGCCACGGACGGCAGCATCATCGCTTGCGGCCGATCGAGAGTACCGACTCCACGCCCAGATCGAGTAGGCACTGCCGCAGGACGCCGCGCCCCACCATGCCCGTCGCGCCGAAGAGGATGGCCTTCATGATGTGGCGACATCATAAGGCGGTAGCAGCATCTCGTCACTGACGGGTCTGCACCACTCAGGTGAACCAGCGCTTGAGCAGCTCCCAGAGCCACGCCCCGTCGACTCGTACGACTCGCCACGTCCAAGGCTGCTCGAGCGTCTCACCGGTAGTCAGATCGTGCACGGTCAGTTTGCCTTTCGTGCCGATCGGAGCGACCGACACGATGTCAGTCTGCAGGGACGAGGTGCCCCGGTAGGCCCGGCGATAGCTTTTTTGCTCCATCACGGCTTCGATGCCGTTGCCCGTTGTGGTCGTGATGGCAAACCGGCATGACTGGGCGTTGGGCAATTGGACGTCAATCCACTGGACCCGCAGGTTGCGCGCGCCGTCCTTACCCTCCGTGACCTTGGCCTCCTCGAGCTTCACATCGCTTTTTTTTTGATTCGCGCTGTCGAGCACGTGCGTCGTGATCTGGTCCGCGGTCCGCTGCTGCGAGCCCGAGCCCTGCCGGGACTCCTCTCTCTGACGCTGCTCTTGCTGCTGCCGTTGCCGTTGCTGCTCTTGCTGGGACATGTGGGCTCCGGGTGATCAGAGGGACGGCCGGCCCTCTGCGCGGGGCCGGACGAGCTCGGCGCGCCGAGTGGTGGCGGGCATCGCGCCGACGACATCGTCTCGGGAGAGCTGCGCCGCCTTGGGATTGCCCGCCGCGCGACGGATCGCTTTCTGGGCGGCGTTCTGCACGATGTTGCGGATGTCCCGCCCGCCCAGGCCCGCCGAGCGCTGCGCAAGCTCCTCGGCCAGCGCATCACGGTCGAAGCCGACCGGCAGCTTGCCGAGGAACATCCGAAAGAGTCGCGCGCGCTGCGGCGCATCGGGATTTGGAATCTCGATGCGCTCCGGGAACCGTGACATCACCGCCCCATCGATCGCGTCGGGCAGATTCGTCGCCGCCAGCACGAAGACGTGGCGCTCGGTCTTCCTGACCCCCTCCATCTCCTGCAGAAGCTGGGTGACAATCTCCGCGGTGAACGTGTCCGAACCCGGACCGCCGCGGGCCGGCGCGACTGTTTCGATCTCGTCGAGAAACAGGATGCACGGCGCGCGCCCGCGGGCCATCTCGAACAGCTCCCGCACCTTCTGGCCGGACTGGCCGACGAACCCGGCCTTGAGATCCGCCGTGCTCGCGGCGATGAACGGTATGCCACCCTCGTTCGCCAGGGTGCGCGCAATCTGCGTCTTGCCCGTGCCCGGCGGACCGTAGAGCAGCGCGCCTCTCGGCACCTCGAAGCCCTGCGCGGCGAAATCCTCGACGTGACGCAGTGATTCGCACAGGGTCTGGAGCTTCTCCAGCACATCCTGCGACAGCACGAGCGAGTTCCAGGTCGCGCCCTTGTCGACGGCCTCGCTCTTCGCCTGAGTGTGGTGCTGCAGCACCTCACTCCACAGATTGTCGGTGATCGTGCCGCCCTGCTTCATGGCGAGCGTGCACACGTCGCTTGCGACGCGGGAGAGATTGCGGCCTGACAGGCCGCTCGTCAGCTCGGCGACGAACGGAGGAACCTCGGCGGGGCGCTCCAGCTTTTGCATCTCGAGCTTGAGGATCTGCAGCCGCTCGGCCGCGCCCGGCAGGCCGATCTCGATTGCGGCGCCGAAGCGCGACACCATGGCGTCGTCGATCAGGTCGCGGCGGTTGGTTGCGCCCACCACCCAGACCTGCTGGCTCTCGGTGCCGAGCCCGTCCCACTCGGCGAGAAAGGCCTGTACGAGCTCCTCGGAGGCCGCGTCCGTATTGGTCCCGCCGCGGCGCGCGAATACGCCCTCGCATTCGTCGATGAAAATGACGCACCGTCCCCTCGCCCTCGCCCGCTCCCAGGTCTTCTTGACACGCTCGCCGCTCTGACCGACATAACCCGCCTTGAGGTCAGGTGCCTTGAGCGACATGAAATAGCAGCTCGCGGAGTCCGCGATGCGGCGCGCGATCTCGGTTTTGCCCGTGCCCGGCGGACCATAGAGCAACAGTCCCTTCGGCGCCGCCTTGTCGCCACTGTTGAAGAGGCGGATCTTGTCGAGAAGATCCGCTTTTATCCCGGGTTGGAGCACGATCCGCTCCCAGATCTTCTCGAGGTCGGCTTCCGAGACCTCCTTGGCGCGCGGGGCCACCTCGCGCATCAGGTCGTCACGTGTGAGCACCACACGATCGGGTGTGCCCTGCGCGATCGCGCGGTTCGCCGCCTCCTGCGCCGCACGCTCGACGATCGCGGAGATGGCGCGGCCGCCTATGTTGTTGCTGTGCTTTGCGAGCTCCGCCGCCATCTGGTCCGCATCGAAGTCGGTCTTGAGCTTGCCGAGGAACAGCCGGAAGAGCTGTTGACGCTGCTCGCGGTCGGGATTCGGGATCTCGATCGCATCCTTCAGGCGCGATCTCACCGCCTCATCGACCGCCTCGGGCAGGTTGGTTGCCGCGAGTACGTAGACATGCCGGTCGGTCGACTTGATGCCGTCCATCTCCTGCAGCAGCTGATTGACGATTTCCACCGTGAACGTATCGGAGCCGCTGCCGCCGCGGGCCGGCGCGATGGCGTCGATCTCGTCGATGAAGAGGATGCAAGGCGCGCGCCCCCGAGCACGGTCGAAGAGCTCGCGCACCTTCTGCACTGACTGGCCGATGAAGCCGGCCTTGAGATCGGCCGTCGCGGCGGCGATGAAGGCGAGTCCGCTTTCGTTGGCGAGCGTGCGGGCGATCTGCGTCTTGCCCGTGCCTGGCGGCCCGTAAAGCAGCGCACCCTTGGGTACTGGCACTCCCTGCTTGCGCAGCGTCTCGACGTGTCGCAGCGCCTCGCAAACACCCTTGAGCTTCGACAGGGTTTCCGGTGCAAGAATGAGCGAGTCCCAGCTGGCGCCGGCATCGACGGCCTCGGACGGCCGCAGACGCTTGATGGCATCGCGCCAGAGCGCCTCGGTGATGATTCCATCGCCCTGCGCGCGCACGCAGACATCGCTCGCGAGCCGCGAAAGGTTGCGGCCCGAGAACCCCACCGTCTCCTGGCCGAGGAACTGCGGGATCTCGGCCGGGCGATCGAGCTTCAGCATCTCGAGCCTCAGAATCTGCAACCGCTCGGCCGCCTCGGGCAGTCCGATCTCGACCTCACCGCCGAACCGGGAGGTGATCGCATCATCCAGGAGATCCTTGCGGTTGGTCGCGCCTACGACCCAGATGCGCTGATCCTCAGAGCCGACTCCATCCCACTCCGCCAGGAATGCCTGCACGAGCTCGTCGGAGGCGCCGTCGGAGTTTGTCCCGCCGCGGCGCGCGAACACTCCCTCGCACTCGTCGATGAATATGACACACCGCCCTCGGGCCCGAGCCTTCTGCCAGATTGCCTGTACGCGCTCGCCGCTTTGGCCGACGAAGCCCGCCTTGAGGTCGGGCCCCTTGAGCGACATGAAGAAACAGCTCGCCGAGTCGGCGATGAGCCGTGCGATCTCCGTCTTGCCGGTGCCCGGCGGCCCGTAAAGCAGCAACCCCTTCGGGGCAGCCTTGTCGGCGCGGTTGAACATGCGGATCTTGTCGAGCAGATCCTGCTTCACGGACGGCTTCAGGACGATCTTCGACCAGATCTCCCCGAGCGCCGCCTCCGAGACTTCCCTGGCCTGCGGCAGCGCCTCTTTGATGAGGAGATCCCTTGTGAGGGCTATCGTCTCCGGTGAGTCGCTCTCGGTCGCCGCGCGCCCCATGGCGCGATCGACGATCTTGACGAGGTCGCGGCCGCTCTTGCGCTTGAGCCGTTTCGCGAGGAACGCGCAGGTCTCCTCGACGTCGAGCGACGGATCGCATGGCTGCTCGGCGAGCAGCCGCTTCAGGATCTCGGCCCGGGCGGGCTCGTCCGGCAACGGGATCTCGATCTGGGTGGTGAAGCGAGAGAGAATGGCACTCTCGATCCGCTCGGGGAGGTTGGTGGCTGCCAGGACGATCACCGGCCGGTCGGATTTCGCCGCGCCTTCCATCTGTTTCAGCATTTCGGTCACGATGTCCTGGGTAAAGGCGTCCGTGTTCGCCCCTTCACGTTTCGCCGTGACCGCTTCGATCTCATCGATAAAGAGCACACAGGGTGCGCTCGCGCGAGCGCGAGCGAAAAGGTCGCGCACCAGATGCGCCGACTGGCCTATGTATTGTCCCTTCAGATCCGCGGTGCCCGCTTCGATGAACTTGACGCCGCCTTCGTTCGCGAAGGTGCGCGCAATGTCGGTCTTGCCGGTACCCGGCGGGCCAAACAGAAGGATGTTGGGCACGGCGACCCGCGCGCCCTTGTAACGGTCCGCCTCGCGAAGGATGCGTGCGGCGCGCCTGAGCTGATCCTTCTTGTCCTCGGGCAGTACCAGGCGGTCCCACGTCTTGGTGCGGTCGACACCCTCATTGCCCCGGACGGCCGTCACGGCTGCGCGCCAGTGCTCATCGCGCGGCGCGTTGGGCACGCACAGCACCTTGGTCTCACGGACGATCTCGCGCATCTCGCGGATCGAGGCACCGCCCAGACTCTCGATGAGCCACTTTGGAGCGCGCCCGGGCAGCTCATTCTCGGTGCACGCGAGCGCCAGGAGCTGCTCGCGGCCGGCGACGGTATCGGGCGCGGTCACCTCGATCTTCGAGCCACCGAGGACCGCGGCCAGCCGCGGATGGATGTCCTTCTCCTGCTGTGCCGTCATCACGACCCATACGCCGCACTGCCAGGGCTCGCGACGCGTCCACTCCTCGATGAATGCGAGCGTCGCCTCGCGCGCTCCGGGACTGTCCTGCTCGGAGCCCGGCTTGGGAAAGAGCTGGTCCGCGTACTCGACGAAGAGCACCACGGGTCCCTTCGCAGCGTTGGTCGTCCAGAACTCCTTGACGTCCTTCGCCGAAGCGAGCTGATCCGCCGCAGCCTTGATGACCGGCGCGAACACCGAGCTCGCGACCATGCGCGCCAGGAACTCCTTGCCGTTGCCGGGATAGCCGTGAAGCAGAATGCCCGCGGGCGTCGCGCGGTCACGCATGTTGAAGAGATCGATGCGGCGGATGAGGAATTCGAAGACTTTGTCCGAGACGTAGACCGGCGCCCAGATATCGGCGAGTCGCTTGTTGTTGGCGAGCAGCGCCTCGAGGCGTGGGATCTGGCTCTTCTGGCGGTGCTCGCGCCATTTGAGCTGCGCGATCGCCGCGGCATGTTTGAGAATGGGAACGAGATCGTTGCGACTCTCCAGAACCACCCGCTGCAGGAGTGGTGCGTGGGCGGTCATGAACGGACTCTTGGGGTTGAACTGGATCAGCGCGGGATCCGCGTCCGGGAAGACTCGATAGGTCGCCATCTCGTCGAAACCGAGAAGGTTCGCGCCCCCGACAGACTTCGGATCCGCATTCGGGAGGGTAATCTGTGTCTCATCGAACGCCGGCTTACCCGCAGCGGTCCAGAAGCGCAGCAGCAACAAGGGGCCCGGCGCCTGGTCCGGATAGATATGGGCGAGCATCGGGTGCTGCAGGGTCGCGGCGTTGGCCTCGAGCTCCTTCACCGTCCCACGGGTCTGTGCGCGCCGCTCGAAATAGAAGCAGACGCCCGCCAGGATCAGATAGAGGACGACCGGGACGACAAGGAGGCCGGCCGAGATCAGCCGCAGCTCACGCGAGACCAGCCACCAGACACCGATCCCGATCACGATCTTCAGCCCGAGGCCGCCGCGCCGGAAGCGACGCCAGATCGGCATGAGCATGAGCGCGCTGGTCACTGCCTTGGCCGAGCCCGGGGTCGCTTGGTGCAGCAGCTTCTTCACGCGGTCATACACGAGAGTGCCCACGCGCCCGAGATCCTTGCGTAGGAGCTCGCCCACGGCCTTGCGTTCCTCGAGCGCCGCCTGAGTCGCCGTGAGCTCATCCATTGCGGCGCTGAGCGCCGCCTGATATTTCGCGGCCTGCTCGCCGAGCAGCCGCTCCTTGGCATCGCCCGTCACGGGAGCTGCGGACACTGTGGCAGTGGGTTTTGGCATGACCGGCCCAGAGGCGGGTATGGCGGTCGGAGACTCCGGCTCCCCCGGTAAGGCGGCCGCTGGCGCGGATGCGAGGGCAGATGGGGGTACGAACGATCGGGGCGGCGGGATCGCCTCGACGTCCGCCGGCAGCGCCGGGGTGCCTGTGCGACGTCGGCGCGCGATCACCACCACGCCGGCCCCGACACCGCAGCCGACAAGAAGCAGTACCAGGAGGCGTTCGAAGCCGCTCGACCGCCGGGGAGGCATGTAGGGCGCGGGCGGTACGTAGGGAGGTGGCGGCGCGTAAGTCTGTGCCGCAGGCCTGCCCGCTCGCTGCCGCCCCCGCGGCTGCCTTCGGCGCTGCCATTCACCGACCCGCCGATTCAGTTGGGCCATGTCCTGATTGAAGGTGCTCTGGGCCTGCAGATGCACGACGTTCTGCTGGTCGACAGGCAACCGGATGAGCATCTGCTGCAGACGTCCCAGCTCGACCCGGTCGCCTTGCATCCGCGCCTGATATTGCTGCGGGGAGATCTGCCCGCTCCGCTCGAGGAACGCGTTGAGCCGCACGTCGACGACGGTCCTGCCGATCGCCACACCGAGGCTCTGATCTCGCGCTTGGGTGGTCGCATCCAGCGCGGGCGCTCGCGTCGATGCCAGCAGAGCCAAGCCGAAGACGAGGAGACGAAGCACGGGGACCGCACTGGGTCGAGGCGGTACGGCACGCGATCGATAGTCGGCCATGGTCACCCTTCAGCAGCTGCGAACGGGCGCAGCGTGAAGAGTGAGACGCAGGCCCGGGCCGAGCGTCAGGGCTCGAGGGCGCGCCGCCGGATCTGTGGTCCGTCACCCTGACGATTGCCGCCTGCACGCGTCCTACGCTTCGGGTAACGCGCAAAAGGTCCGATCGTCTTGAAGGCAAAAAGCCGGGGCAGCGGAAGCGGCTGCTTCATGCGCTTCCTGGTCGGGATTGTCCTGGTCTACCTGCTCGTCTCGTGGCTTCCGCGGTGTGCGCAGGAGCTGCCGCAGCTGGCCGGGAATGCCGCCTCCCACGCCGCGAGCGGCGTCGCGAATGCGGCCGGCAACTCTCTGAGCAACCTGGGAAGACGTCTGCTGAATCGTGTCGAGAGCTTGTTCGGCGCGCAGAGCCCCGCAGAGCAGTTCGAGCAAGTATGCGACCACATCCCGGTCGAGGGCGTCGACAAAGTGTGTCCCTATTTTACCTCCGCCCTGCAGGGAGCTACGGAGGCGCAAGTGGCACAGAGCGCCTGCTACCTGACCGCCGTCGGGAATGCGCCAAACGGTCGACAAACCCTGCAGTCCATCCGCCAAACCTGTCCGCAAACTCCCAACAACGCGTCGGCATTTCAGGCTTGCGTTCAGAATTACGTTTCCAACTATGTCGAACCGGGCGACGTGAGCAACTGCCTGGCGGGCTCCGAACAGCAGTTCGAGAGCGAGGTGCACACCATGACCGAGCCGATCGCATGCATCCCCGGCTTGCCGAAGTCCTGGTGCACGACTCAATCCTCGTCGCCGTCGACGGCCGCTGCCGGTGCGCCCACTACGCGCACCGATGTGAACTATCTGAACTGTTTGCAGAAATACTACCTGACCCCGGCGGTGAAGGCCGCGACCGGGTCGTCCTGCGGGACTTCGGTCAATGCGAGCAACGCCGCGTGCGTCAAAGGCCAGCTGCAGTCGTTCAATTATCCGGGACAGACCCAGCTCGGCCAGCAGTACGTCCAGTACTGCGACGCTCAACCGCAATGAAGAGGCGTCCCACGTGCGAGCGGGCGTACACGGGCGCTGGATCGACTTTGCGGGCACCCGCCGGTAGGCGTAGGCTATGAACAGAAGAATACGCCCGGCGAGCTGGGGTCCCCTTGGAGCGGTCTGCCTTCATGCGCGCGTGCCGCGAGGGAGGCGTGGCAATCGAGCGAGCCTTGCGGCAGCTCGACCGCAGCTATTTCGGCGCCCTCTTTCGCGAGTCGCTGCGCGGTCTGCGCGATCACGAATCCGCCCGCGATCTGGTCCAGGATACCTTCATCAAGGTCTGGCTGCGCTGCGCGACCTTCCAGGGTGACTCCGAGTTGCTGCCCTGGATCAAAGCCATTCTCCGCCACGGGCTGCTCGATCGCCTGCGCAACTCCGCGGGCGAGGTCCCGCTCGAGATCGGGGACGACCAAGCCGGCGAGACGCAGCTCCGGATCGCGGAGCTGTCGGAGGAGACCATTCCGCGGCCTGACTCCGAAGCGGCGCGAGCGCAGCTGGATGACTGCTTTCAGCGCTGCTGGCTGCGCTTCGAGGCCGCATCGCCGTCCCACGCGCTGGTGATCACCTGGATCGTCGAGGATGGCCTCACGCACGAGGAGATCGGCGAGCTCCTCGGCCGCACTCCCGGCGCCACGCGCGAGTTCATCTCTCAGTGCCGCAAGCGTGCGCGGCTGCATCTCAGCGAGTGGTACGAGCTCGCGTTCGGCAGGAGTGAGACGGCATGACGGACGAGGATCAGGATTGGCTCGACACACTGGCCGGTCGCGGCGCCACAGGCTCGCACCGCGCGGCGATCGCCGAGGCGCAGCGGCTGCGCGAATCCATTCGCCGCAATGTGCGCGTGCCCGATGTGGTAATCCCCGAGCAAGATGCGCAGCGTGAGGCGCAGCTCCTCGAGCGCGCACGGCGCGAGGGACTCATCGATCCGGCACAGCTCGCGAGACGCATGCGCCGGCGACTACCCGCGATCGGGGCAGCGCTCGCGGCGAGCGTGGCCGGTGTTGCGATCGCACTCTTCCTGCACGGCAGGCCCCACACGCAGCATCTGCGCGGCACACGCGAGCAGGTGATCCGTATCGAAGCGGCCGACCCAACAGCATTGAAGATGCAGCTCCTCGATGAGTTGCGCGCAGCCGGCGTCCGAGCCACGGGCTACGATCAACTGGGCGTCGCGGGCATCGATGCGGACCTTCCCGAACCGGTGCCGCCGCGCGTGCGGGATGTTCTCACGCGCCATCACCTGAGCGTCCCGAGCAACGGCGTACTGAGAATCGAGATCGCCGCGCCGAGCAAGCCCTGATGCCTGGAGGAATGCTCATGGCGTGGCACGTGCCCGTTGGCGCTGCCGCCTTGCTGCTCCTCATGGGCTCCGCCCGCGCCGTCGAGCTGCCGGCGTTCTGCGCCCGCGCCGCGGCGCCCCTCGACCTGAAGACGCCCATTGCCGTGCTGCGTCGCCAGGTCGAGGCGAAGGCGGAGACGGACCCCAAGGCGACGGTCGCCATCATGTGCATGGCGATCCCCCGGGTCGCGCGCGAGTACGGTGAGCAATCACCGGAGCTCGCGTGGTGGGTCAACTCGCTCACCATGCCCATGATCGCCTACATGAACCAGTTCGCCGCTGCGGAGCCGCTGCTGCGATTCGTGCAGCCGATTCTCGCGCGTCGTTACGGCAAGGAAGCAGTGCAACTTGCCGACGTTCACGTTGCGTACGCCTGGATCTACCAGCGGGAGGGCCGCAACGCCGAGTCGGAGCAGGAGTGGGAGCAGGCGCTTCGGATCCGCGAACGCTTCCCGGGTCCGCGCCGGATCGAGCTGCAGAAAGTGCTGGTGGGACTGGCCCTGATCCGGGTAGACCGCGGCGAGCTGCAGCAGGCGCGCATCCCCTTGCAGCGCGAGCACGACATCCTGGCGCAGAACGGCGAACTGGTGAGTGAAGCGGGCGCGGCCGTCGAGAACGTTTACACGAATCTCGCGTTTCGCCAGGAGCGATTCCTCGAGGCGAAGGGTCACGCCGAGCGACAGATCGCGATCGAGAAGCATCTGCGCGCGGGCATTGGACAGTTCGTTCCGGCCTACGTATTCCTCGCACAAATCGATGAGCGGCTCGGGGACTATGACGGCAGCGAAGCCGCCTCGCGCGAAGCCATCCGGCTCGCCGAAACCACACACGGCGGCCCGTTGCAGCGGCATCAGCTCACGGCCCTCACCCAGCTCGGCGCGCTGCTCGATGCCCGCGGCCGGCCGCGGGAAGCATTGCCCTTCGCCGAGCAGGCCGTCGAGCTCGGCGAGACCAGCTTGGGCGCGGATGCCCCCGCACTCGTGAGCTCGCTCCAGACCCTCGCCGACATCCAGCGCGCGCTCGGTCAGCTGGCGGCGGCCTGGCATCTGTACGAGCAAATGGGACGGATCGTCGCCAAGAGCGCCACCGACGTCGAGCTGCCCGCTCGGGTGTCTTACTACCGCGGTCTCGCCAACTTGCAGCTCGACCTTGGCAATGTTGACGACGCTCTCGCGGCTCTCGATGCGGGACTCGACGCCACTCGCGCGGAACCGGCGCTGGTGCTGCAGCGCGGATACCTGATGGAGACACTCGCACAAGCCAGCGCGCGCCGTGGGGACCCGCAGAGCCGCTCCGACTACGAGCGGGCGCTGACACTCTTCGGCTCGCGCCTGCCGGACAGGCACCCGACGATCCTGCGGGTGGCCAACGAGCTCTGCGGATTCGACATCCGCGAGCGCGCCGCGGCCGTCGATCACGATTGCCGCGAAGCGCGCTCTCGTCTGGTGAGAGCGCAGGATGTCGATCCGGCGCTGCGCGCGGCGGTGTATGACAACCTGAGCGAGCTCAGTCGTACGCAAGGCGATCTCGAGCACGCGGTCTCGCTCGCCGCGTCAGCGGTCGCCGCTGCGGAGGGCATCGGTACGCCTGAGCCGCTCGCCCGAGCCTACTTCGTTACCGCGCGCGCGCTGAGTACGCAGGGGCGAACGGCGCTCGCGATCTTCTTCGGCAAGCGCGCGATCGCACAGATCGAGCGACAGCGCCAGTACTTCAGCGGTGAGGACGAGCGGCTGGATCGCGGGTTCCTCCTCGACAAGGTCAGCATGTATCGCACGGCCGCGGACTGGCTCATGGGGAGCGGACGGATCGATGAGGGTCTGGAAGTGCTGCAGCTCCTCAAAGCCCAGGAGCTCTATGACTTCACCTCCCGTGCTGCGGCCTGGGATGCGCACGGGAACGGGGCCGCTCTCGACGATCTCGAGCGCACCTGGGACCGCCACTACGCGGCGGTGTTGCGCGCCGATGCCGCCGCGGGTGCGGAGATCGAGCGCCTGCGGAGCCTGCAGGATCGGTCCCGCATCACCGCGCAGGAGCGTGAGCGGCTCGATGTGCTGCTGAAGCGTGCTCAGCAGGCAGAGGGCGCACGTGGCCGGCGGATTCAGGAGTTCATCGCCTCCAACGCAGGAGCCGGCACCATCGGCGCCACCGCGAGCGCGACCGCACGGATCGACGCCAAGAGCCTCGAGCGTGCGATAGCCAATGCACCACCGGACTCCGCGATCGCCATCTATGTGCTTACGGAGAAGCGGTTGCGCCTGCTCATCGCGACGCGCCGGACGCAGGTCGAGATTCCAGTGTCCGTGGACGCGCACGATCTGCAGCGCCGCATCGGTAACTTCCTCGACCTCATCGGACAGCGTGCGTCGGTCGACGCGCCCGCCCGCGCACTCTACGACACGCTCGCGCGCCCGCTCGATCAGCTGGCGCAGCAGGAGAAGGTCACTCATCTCTTCCTGTGGTTGGATGGTCCGCTGCGCTACGTGCCTTTTGGCGCCCTCGAGGCCCCCGACGGGACGTACCTCGTCGATCGCTATGCGATCGAGGTGCTGGCCGGCATCGGCCTCCCTGCCGCACAGTCCACCGGTACGCCAGTCCCGCCCGGCAACAGCTCACCCCCGCGCGTGCTGGGGTTTGGTGTAACGCAAGCGGTGGCCGGTTTGCAGCCCCTGCCGGGGATGGCGGACGAGCTCTGCTACGTCGTTGACGGACCGATCACCGGACTCGCGACGCATTCGGCCGCTTGTCGCGGAACCACGGCGGGTGATGGCGCGCTGCCGGGCGAGGGCTTCGCCGACCGCGCGTTCACCACCCGGCGATTTGAAGCCCTGCTGCACGCCCCGCATTCCTACACGGTGCTGCACGTGGGGACTCATTTCAGTCTGCGGTCCGGTAACGCCATGCGCTCCTTCCTGGTGCTGGGTGACGGATCGCGCCTGACGCTCGATACGCTCGCCGGGCTCGACTTCACGGACCTGAACCTCGTGACACTGTCAGCGTGCCAGACCGCGATGGGTGGCGGAGAGACCGATGACGGGCGCGAGATCGAGGGCCTGAGCGCCATCGTGCAACAGCGCGGCGCGAAGCAAGTCGTCGCGAGCCTGTGGCGCGTCGAGGACGAGAGCACCGCCGAGCTGATGCACGGGATGTACCTCGCTCTTGCCGCCGACAGCACGGACGTGGGGGGCGCATTGCAACAGGCGCAAAGGCGTCTGCGCGGGCTGGTCGTCGGCGGGCGTCGCCCGTACGAGAACCCCTACTATTGGGCAGGCTTCGTCGCTTCGAGCCGCGATCTGTCGCCCGAGGAGTCGGCTGTCCATTGATCAGACTACGCGAAGCCCGCGGTCAGCGCTCCGGACTCGGGCCCAGGTAGGGTTCGAGCCTGGTTTGGATTTGATCGGCCAAGGCGTCCAGGCGGGCGACGTATTCGTAGTTCTTCTGGCTCACCTCGGTCTTCTGACTCTGCTGCACCGAGTCGACCAAGAGCTTATCGAATTCGTTCTGGCTGTAGAGCGGCAGGTCGTACTTGATCTTGGCGACCCCGGCGGCGATTTCGGTGGCGTTGCCGGCATGCTCCCAGTCGATCTTGATGTCAGTACCTAACACGGTGTTGATGGCCGCTTCGGCGGGGGGACCGACGGTACGCACCCAATCGCCTATTCTCTGCTCGGCGCTTACGTCCGGTCGATTCTCGACCTGGTTCATCAGCTGATCGCACGCCTCATCCACGCGTTCATGCCGCTGCTCCATCTTGCTGATGGCTGCCAGGCCCTCCTCGATCAGGGCAACCGACCCCCCGTACTCCCTGTCGACAGCCTGCACCTTCTCCTCGTACTGTTTGTTCTCCGTGTCGCGCTCACCCTGCCATTTCTCCGCCACCTTGGCGAGGTGCCCGTCGGCGATCTCGGCGCCGTCCAAGTCGCCCTTGTCCCTGGCGTCGTTTCTGTCGACCTGGTATTTGTCCCGGAGCGCGCCATTGCCCTTGTCGATTGCCTCGAGAGCCGCTGCGTGCTGCGTCTCGAGGAGTTTCTTGTCCTTATCCCAAAGTCCCTTGAGCTTGTCGATGCTCTCGCGAAATGTATCGACGTTCTTGAGTTCGCTCATGGCCTCACCGATGCGCTCCCCTTCGCGCCCATAGCTGCTCGTTCTTGTGCGCAAAGTTCTTGCGGATGCGAGCCGGACGGGTCCCCAGCGCCAGCACGAGCTGCTTGTCCGCCCATTTCGGACCGGCCAGCTCGTTCGCCGGCACGAGCGGCTGCTGGGTACCGTCGGCCATGTTGGTTACGTTACCGAGCTCCTTCGAGAGCTTCTCTGCCATGCCATCCGCGCCGCTCGGGTTCAGGTAGATGCGTACGGCGCAGCTGCCGATCATGCCATCGGCGTTCGGGTACGCCTCCTGCAGCTGGCCCAGACTTTGCGCGAACATCCAGACGCGAAGACCATAACTTGCCCCTATCTCGATGGCGGAGGCCACCGGCGGCATCCTTCCGAGCCGGGGCAACTCATCGAGCAGGAACAGGATGGGCAGAATCTTGGCGCGCTCGAACTCCGTCATCTCCATGCTCGTGAGCAGCCGGATGTGTTGCGCGATGAATACGCGCAGAAGCGAAACGTAAGCCTCGACCTCGTGCGGCCTGAGGCAGATATAAACGGTTGGATGCGCACCATCGGATCCCTGTCGCAGGTCGAGCGGCGACCAGTCACAGCGCGAGGTGACACGCTCGATGGGTACGTCCTCCCAGGCTTGGAAGCTCGTCTGCACGGTGGAAAGAATATTGGCCTTGGTCCGCGGCTCCATCTCCCCAAGCGACGTGCCGGCACGCACCATCGGCGGGACGTCGAACGCCCCACGCAGTGCGACGATCATCTGCTTGAGCGGGTCTCCACCGTGGATCACATCGAGCAGCTCGGACATCCTACGCCGCTCGGGAGGCAGGATGAAACAGATGTACGCTATGGCGGCCGTCACCAGCGCCTTGGCGTTGGTATCCCAGAAGTTGTTGTCGCTGTTGGAGCCCGCGCTCGGAACGATGAACATGTCGGCGAGGAAGCGCGACTCCTGCCAGACCTGGTCCGGCTGGCTGCTCACCAGGGCGAGCGGGTTGTAGTGGTGGCTGTGAGCCGTGTCGGTGGGCGCGAAGCGATACACGGGGCCGACATTGGCGGCGCGCCACTTGCTCGTCAGCGCGTAGATTTCTCCCTTTACGTCCAGAACCACTGCGGGCGCGCGCCATTGCAGCAGGTTCGGAATGACGTGGCATTGCGACTTGCCCGAGCCAGGAGGCGCAATCGTGACCAGCGCGCCGGCGTCGGAATAGCTGAGCCACGTTCCATCGTCGAAGGTCCCGAGATAGACCGCGTGCGGACTTTTGGTCTTGAAGCATGTCTGCGGCACGGCGGACGACTGGAGGAACCCGGGCGCATTGCCCATCAGTCCACCGGCCATCGGATTCGCGGCGCCCGTGGGGGCAAAGGGAGATGATGAAACCATCGAGGATGTCTCTTGTGCTGAGGGGTGCTGTGCGGCGGCCGTCGGCCTCGCGGCAGCCCCTTGGAGTGTCGCGGCGGCGGCGCTCAGGGCATTGAAGACTTTCCGTATGTCATCCGGCGTCTGTGGGTTGTTCTTGACCTCCGTGAGATGCGCGAACACCGCTCGAGTCGCTTCCTCGACGGTCCCCAGTCCCAGCTTGACCATGTAATCACGGACGGGGTCGCCCGGGTTAAGGCCCTGGGATGCCATGGAGAGAACCTGACCCTTGCCGCCCCCCCAGACGAGCGCCGCACGCCAGCGCGCGTACAGGTTGAGGTTTCCGCTCATCAGGTTGTTCAAATGCTCGGCACAGTAGAGCGCGGCGTATTCCTCGGGCGCCATGGCGGCGAGACCACGCGTCACCCGCAACGCGACATAGTCGCCGGGGCTGGCGCCAGCCCACACGTCGAAGAGTGCCGCAAGAACGCTTTTCGAGCGCTCCTGGAACAGAGCATCGATCGCGTTCGCGCGCTCCGGATGAGTGGCGCCCAAGGAGGCGAGCCAATCCTGGCTCGCCTGGATGGTGTCGGCTTTGGGATCCCGGCTGAGCAGCTTGGAGAGCATGCGCAACTGCCGCCGTGGGCTCGCTCGAGGTCAGGCGGCGCTGCTGACGAATCTCTCGAGCATGCTCTGGCACATTTCCCGTACTTCCTTCGGCTGCCTCGGGTCGCTGTGCATCTGTTGGGCGTGTATCGTGATCTGGTTGATGACTGCCGGTACGGTGAGCCCCTTCCGGGCCAGGTAGTCCGCAATGGGGTTGCCCTCGTTCAATCCCTTGTACTCGACCCCGTCCGGGCCCAGTTGACCTTCGCCGTCGCCCCACACGAGCGACGAGCGCCAACGCCCGTATTGCGGGTTCGGCGCAAGCAATCCGCCCGGACCATTCGCCAGACTGTTCATGTGCTCGGCGAACTCCAGCGCCACTCGCTCCTGGAAACTCATTGCCGCGAGATGTCGTATCGCATCGAAGAAGATGTAGTAATTGACATCCGCCTGGGCTGCGTCGCGTACCTGGTCGCTCCACCTCTGATATTCGGTGGCCTTGATGATCGCGGATTTCTGTTCGAATAGCGCCTGGATCGACCTCGCGCGCTCGGTCCAATTGGGGCCGAGATCGGCGAGCCACTTGTCGTTGTTGGCTTTTGCCTTGGGCTCGAGCTTCCTGGGGTCGAATTTCACGTATCCGGGCTTGAATGCGACCCAGGGAGCCACCGCGAAGAGCAGCACGATGAGCCCGAAGCCGAGGCCGCCGAGGAGTTCCGCGAGGCCTGCGACCCCGAGCCAGATGGCCTGCTTCTTGATGGCCGCGGGATAGAACTTGTCGAACGTCTCGTAATCGAGCGGCAGACGGTCCTGATGCTTCTGGAGCAGAAACGCCGCATAGCAGCAGCCAAAGGCGATTCCGGCCAGGAGTGCGAGGTAGATCAGTTTCGAGAACACGATTCCCCCTGATTCGTTTGGTGATGCGGGGCGGGTCCAGACTATCCGCAGGCCCGGCGGTCGGTTCGAGCGGCTCCTCGTTTACGTCTAGAGACGCGCGAACCGCGAATTCGTCAGGCCATGAGGGCTTGCAGCCATGCTCCCTGGCTTCATGGGTCCACGAATCAATAGGTTGCATCGCCGGATCATGACCGGTCGCTCATCCAGGGGATGAAGGTCGCACCATGCCGCGGTGAACACCCAGAGACGCGCGATGGTTGTTACCGCTGTAACCGGTCCAGAGTGCGCGGGAAACAGGAAGTAAACCGGGCGCGGGCTTACTGAGCCGGACTCCCGGCTGCTCATTCAGGACCCGAGCGCGCGTGACCGACCGTCACGGGAAGATGGGGACAAGATTTCAGAGATGATGAGATGAACGGCAACAAACTGAGCATGCCGCCTGGCTCGAAGTCCGACCACCGCAGCAAGAGCTGGCGGCGGGTTGAGCGGGACGTCGCCAGATGCAGGCGCGGGATGGGGGCGATTGGCGCGCGCCTGATCCGGCCGTGGAGCCCGGCCCGTCCCGCGTTACTGCCGAAATTCAGACCGCGCGCGCCGAAATCGTACCGTATGCGGACTCACCGATGATTGTCCGCGTAGTCATTCAATATCCGAGGAACGTCGTCATGAAACTCTATCGTTTTTTCGCATTTACCGCCGCGCTCGCGATTGCCCTGCTCCTCGCGAGTGCGCCCGGCTTGATGCTGCGAGCGGAGGCCAGGCACCGCCAGCTCACGGCCACTGAACAGCACGTCGCGGTCGCCCACGGGACCGGCGAGGTCTCTCGCGACAGCATCAGGCGCTAACGGTCGCGCCGAGGGCGCTGCGGGAATCGTCCGTGTGGCAGCGTTCCCGGACAGCGCCCCGCACGGAACGCGTTACCGCCAGAATGGCGCTCTCCACTGCCCGGACCAGCAGGCGCTGACGTCGAGTCAACCCCCTGCTGCAACTCACACGGAAATGGGCGCGGGATCGGCTCCGTGCAACGCAGTTTCCGTCTTTGTATTCGCCGAACGTCGCCGCTGCTCCTCGTGCATCTGCTCGAGCGCCAGGCCCGTTGCGGCAGCAACGATGCCGAGTGCCGGATGATTGGAATCACGCGGCAACGTCAATCCGTGACGTCGCTCCCAGATGAGTATGCGCTGAGCCGGGGTGTTGTGCTCGGATATCTGCTCCAGAAGCTCTTGCTGCTTGCGCTCGAGCTCCTGCTTGTGCTCGTGCGCGATGCGCGCCCGGTGGTCTGTAACGAAATCGCCGGCTCCCGTAGTCGGCAGCTGATCGCGCCCGCGAGCGACGAAGAAATCGAACGACATGAGCTCTCCTCGAGCGCTGATGCTTGGTTAGACCACGCCGCGAGGCGGAACTTGCGCTCGGTAGACCCAGCATACTCTTTCCGGCACTCCGCCATGCAAAATAAACTCCAGATCGATCCCGATCTGTGCGTTACTACGACCTGCACACGGTGATGATGCGCCAGCGCAGCGGTACGCCGCGGTGGCGAGGAGCGGTGACTCATGAGCGACAACGGGATTCAGACCGGCTGGCAGCGATTTCTGGACAGATTGCGTCGACTATGGCCCAAGCGCAGTGACGCAAGAAACCCGCTATCGGCCTGAACCTACGTAAGCGCTTCGAGAGCTCTCGCAAGTCCCGGCGCTGATCGGCTTCACGGGGTAGAGCTCGAACCCAAACGCGCGCTGCGCGCGAGCGCGGCGCGGTAGATGGCGCTTGAGCCGTCGCCAGCCTTCGATTGCGCTCCATGTTCAGCATTCAATAGAGGCACGCAATATGTTCACTGCGCAAAAATGCGAATTCGGCAGCCAGGTCGGAAAGTGGTTCACCGTTGTAATCCAACCTGGCGGGCTCGCGCAGCGGATCGGCTATTGCGCTCGGGGCTGCCTGGGGCACGAGTCGAGTGTTGCGGCGCTCGCGCACCATCTGCAGTTTCAGCTGGACCGGGAAACCGACCTGTGGCTCGAACGGCAGCAAGCCAGCGCATGCGAGATCTGCGGCGTCCCTACCACGCTTCGGGCGCGACTGGGACGCGGCACCAAGCCGCACGCCCTGTGCGCCGACCATCAGTCCTCAAACAGCCTACAGCTGCTCTTTCAGCGACGCACCGCGCTCGCCGGCCCGTAAGGAGAACGCGCTGCAACGCGCCGGCGGACCGCTCGCGGCAGGTCGATTCCATGACCCCGGCGCACGAAGCCATGCTGCTCTAAGACGGATCAGCCTCTCCTCGCACATTGGTCACGAGCACCACGATCGAGCGCGGCTGGACGACGATCGTTCCGTCACGCACGGTTTCCGCATCAGGCCAGCTGCGGATGTCTTCGGGCGTCGGACGGAACGTATCGACGCATCGTCGCCAAGGCAAAAACCTCGCATCCTGCAGGGGAATGGCGAACGTAAGCGCCTCCCAGTAGGCGTTGATCATCAGGTGCAGCACCACCCGGTCGGCATCGAAGTGGAACGTCGCCGCGAGGCTGTGCGAGGTATCGCTCCAATCGGGCTCGCCCAAGGCGACGCCGTGCCACTCGACGCGATGCCGTGCAATCAGCTCGTTCAACGTCATGTCGTCGTACGCGAGCGGGAGCATGCGCGCCTTGCGGAAGGCTATGAGTCGCTTTACGAAGCGGTGCATGCCAGCATGCCGCTCGATGCCAGACCAGTCGAGCCACGTGGTTTCCTCGTCGAGGCAGTATGCGTTGTTGTTGCCAAGCTGCGTGCGGCGGACCTCATCTCCCATGAGCAGCATCGGCGTACCCGTTGCGAACAGCGTCAAAAGGAGAAAGTTCTTGATCTGCCGGTTGCGCAGCTCCTCGATCGCCTCGTCCTGCGTCGGTCCCTCGACGCCGCAGTTCCAGCTGTAATTGGCGTTGCTCCCGTCGCGGTTCCATTCGCCATTGGCCTCGTTGTGCTTGTGGTCGTAGGACACGAGGTCGTTCAGCGTGAAGCCATCGTGGCAGGTGACGAAGTTGATGCTCTGCTCCGGCTCGCGGTCCTGCGCACCATAGATGTCGGGGCTGCCGAGAATGCGGCAGGCGAGGGATCGGACGGTCCCTTCATCGCTTTTCAGAAAGCGGCGCACGTCGTCGCGGAACCTGCCGTTCCACTCCTTCCAGGAATCGCCGACAAAGTGTCCGACCTCGTACAGACCCGCGGCATCCCATGCTTCCGCGATCAGCTTGACGTTGGCAAGCACAGGATCGGATTCGATGTCGAGCAGCACCGGCGGGGATGCGATGGGGCGCCCGCGCGCATCGCGTGACATCACCGAGGCCAGGTCGAAACGAAAACCATCCACATGCATCTCGACCACCCAGTAGCGCAGGCTGTCCAGGATGAGACGCCGTACGACCGATTCGTTCGCATTGAGAGAATTGCCGGTGCCACTGTAATCGGCGTAGCCGGCACCATCCTCGTCGAGGATATAGTACGTATCGTTGGCCAGTCCGCGGAAGCAGAACGTCGGGCCGTCGGCGCCGCCTTCGGCGGTATGGTTGTACACCACATCCAGGATGACCTCGATTCCCGCCCGGTGCGCCGCCTTTACGAAGTCGCGAAACTCATCGAGCGCAGCCAGGGGATCCCGCCGCGAGCTGTAGCCCGGATGAGGCGCAAAGAACGAGAGCGGCTGATAGCCCCACACGTTCCGACGTCCCACCGGTGCGCTTTCCTCACTGAAGGCGAACACCGGCAGGAGCTCGATTGCGGTCACACCCAAGTCGCTGAGATAAGGGAGTTTCTCGATGAGCCCGGCGAATGTGCCGCGCCGGCCGTCGCGGATCCCGGAATTGGAATGGCGGGTGAAGTTCCCGACGTGCAGCTCGTAGATGACCGTTTTCGCGTACGGTATGTGCGGCGGACGGTCGCCCTCCCAATCGTAGGCGCCGGCATCGGCCAATACGCTCTTCAGTGCCATCGCTGCGTTGTCACCCGCCGAGCGCGCGGCGGCACGGCTCACGCGGGATGGCCTCGCGACACACTTCCCGTAGGGATCCAGCAGAACCTTGTCGGCGTCAAAGCGCAGGCCCTTCTCGGGAGCATACGGGCCATGAGCCCGATATCCGTAGAGCTGCCCGGCCTTCAGACCCGGCACCACGGTATGCCAGTAATAATAGGTCCGGGCCTGAGGATCGAGATCGATGACTCTCGATGGACGGCCGTCGTCGACGCCGTCGAACAGCAGAAGCTGCACCGCGGCCGCGTGTTTGGAAAACACGCTGAAGTTGGCCCCACCCGCGACGAGCGAGCCGCCGAGCGGAAAGCTCTTTCCGGGTTCGAGCGCGGAGGTAGCGATGGCGTCCATCTACAGCCGTGCGCCGCACATGTCAGCGACCGCCGCGGCTCATCGCGAGCCCTTCAGGTAACGGTAACGGCGGATGAGCGCGTTGGTGGAGCTGTCATGCGCAAGCCCGGCTGTTCCTTCGGTGCCGAGCTCGGACAGTATCCGTTTGGCGAGCACCTTGCCGAGCTCCACGCCCCACTGGTCGAACGAGTCGATCCGCCAGATCGCGCCTTGTGTGAAGACACTGTGCTCGTAGAGCGCGACCAGCTTGCCGAGCGCTTCCGGCGTCAGTTTCTGAAGCAGCAGGGTGTTGGAGGGTCTATTGCCCTCGAAGGTGCGATGCGGCACGAGCCAGTCCGGTGAGCCCTCGGCCTTCACTTCCTCGGGCGTCTTGCCGAAGGCGAGCGCCTCCCCCTGCGCGAACACGTTGGCGAGCAGCATGTCGTGCTGCTCTCCCAGCGGCTCGAGCGTCTGCGCGAAGGCGATGAAGTCGCAGGGGATGAGCCGCGTGCCCTGATGAATGAGCTGGTAGAAGGAATGTTGGCCGTTGGTGCCGGGCTCGCCCCAGTAGATCGGACCGGTATCGTAGCGGACGCGCTCGCCGTCGAGCGTCACGTGCTTGCCGTTGCTCTCCATCGTGAGCTGCTGCAGATAGGCGGGGAAGCGGCGCAGATATTGCTCGTACGGCAATACCGCCACGGTCTGCGCGCCAAAGAAATTGCCGTACCACACGCCGAGGAGCCCCAGCAGCACCGGCAGGTTGCGCGCGAAGGGCGCGGTGCGGAAATGCTCGTCCATCTCGTGGAATCCGGCGAGCATGGCGCGGAAATGCCCGGGACCGATGGCGAGCATGGTCGACAAGCCAATCGCCGAGTCCATCGAGTATCGGCCGCCGACCCAGTCCCAGAACTCGAACATGTTCGCGGTATCGATGCCGAACCTGGCCACTTCCGCGGCATTGGTGGAGACGGCCACGAAGTGCCGGGCAACCGCGTGATTGTCGCCCCCAAGACCCTGCAGAGCCCACGCGCGTGCGGCATGGGCATTGGTCATCGTCTCGAGCGTCGTAAACGTCTTCGAGGAGACGATGAAGAGCGTCTCGGCGGGATCGAGATCCCGGACCGCCTCGACGAAGTCGGTGCCGTCTACGTTGGACACGAACCGAAACGTCATGGCGCGCTCGCTGTACCACCTGAGGGCCTCGTAGGCCATGACGGGCCCAAGATCCGAGCCGCCGATTCCGACGTTGACGACGTTACGGATACGCTTGCCCGTGTGCCCTTGCCATGCGCCGCCGCGGACGCGGTTCGCAAAATCGCTCATCTTGTCGAGCACCGCGTGGACCTGGGGCACCACGTTCTCGCCATCCACGAGAACCGCCATGCCCTCGGGCGCACGCAGCGCCGTATGCAGCACGGCGCGGTTCTCGGAGACATTGATGCGCTGTCCGCCGAACATGGCATCGATGCGCTCTCGCAGATTTGATTCTTCCGCGAGCTGCAGGAGCAGCGACAGAGTCTCGTCGGTGACGCGGTTCTTGGAGTAGTCGAGATAGATGCCGGCGGCCTCGAGCGTCAAGCGCTCTCCGCGCTTGGGGTCGTCCGCGAACAACTTGCGCAGATGCACCGGGGTGAGCCGTTTGTGGTGCGCTTGAAGTGCCGCCCAGGCCGGGAGCTCGATCAACGACGAGGTATGAGTGATCATGTGAATGGGTCCTTATCCATCGGTCAAGGCACCGGGCAGGAACTCGTGTGCCAGATGTCGCTGGCGTACTGCGCGACGCTCCGATCACTGGAGAAGTTGCCGGATGCGGCCACGTTCAGTATCGCCTTCTGCGCCCATGCGCCCGGATCGAGATAGAGCCGCACGGCGCGCGCATCGGCATCGAGATAGGAGCGCAGATCGGCAAGATGCATGTAGTAGTCCCCGTGAGTCAGCAGCTCGTCACGCAGCGGCTCGAACACGCCGGGCTCATAGCGGCTGAAATAATTGCTGAAGATGAGGTCGAGGGCCGCACGCGTCTCGGGTTCATGATCGTAGTGCCAATGCGGATTGTACCAACCGCGGGTGTCGGCAACCTGCTGCGCGGTCAACCCAAAGAGGAAGAAGTTCTCCTCGCCGGCCTCCTTCGCCATCTCGATGGTAGCTCCGTCGCGCGTACCGATCGTGAGGGCGCCATTCATCATGAATTTCATGTTGCTGGTGCCGCTCGCCTCGTAGCCCGCCGTCGAGATCTGATTGGACAGATCGGCGGCGGGTATCAGGCGTTCCGCGAGCGTGACATCGTACTCGGGGAGGAAGACGACCTTGAGCCGCCCGGCGACCGCCGGGTCTCCGTCGATCGTGCCGGCGACGTTGTTGATGAGTTTGATGATCAGTTTTGCGAGCCGGTAGGCCGGCGCGGCCTTGCCGCCGAAAAAGAACGTCCGCGGCGCCATCTGCACCCCGGACTGCTCCCGCAGCCGGTTGTACAGCACCACCACACGCAGCACGTTGAGGAGCTGGCGTTTGTATTCGTGGATACGTTTGACGTGGCAGTCGAAGATGGTATCGGGATCGACCGGCATCCCGGAGGTTGCCTTCACCCAGTCGGCGAACTGCACCTTCGCCGCCCGCTTCGCCTCGAGGAACTCCGCGCGGAAGCCACGGTCCGCGGCGAGCGGCCGAAGTGCGCGCAGCTCCTCCAGGTTCGTGATCCAGTCCTCGCCGATCGCCCGCGAGATCGCGCGCGACAAGGCCGGGTTGGCCAACCGCAGCCATCTGCGCGGCGTGACACCGTTGGTCTTATTGTTGAAGCGCTCGGGGAACATCTCGGCGAAGTCGCTGACGGTGCGTGTGCGCAGCAGGTTGGTGTGGATCTCCGCGACGCCGTTGGTGCTGTGCGATCCGAGGATTGCGAGATACGCCATGCGGACGTGCTTCACCCCGCCCTCATCGATCAGGCTCATGCGTGCAACCCGCGAATCATCGCCGGGGAAGCGCGCACGCACTTGCTCGATGAACCGCCGGTTGATCTCGAGAATGATCTCGAGGTGGCGCGGTATCAGGAGCTGGAGCATTTCCAATGGCCATTGCTCCAGCGCCTCCGGAAGCAACGTATGATTGGTATACGCGAGGGTCTGCTGAGTCACCTTCCACGCCTCATCCCAACCGAGGTGCTCCACGTCGAGGAGGATGCGCATGAGCTCGGGAACCGCCAGCGACGGGTGAGTGTCGTTGAGTTGGATCGCGACCTTGTCCGGCATCCGGCGCCAGTCCGGATTCGCGCGGCGAAAGCGCCGGACGAGGTCTCCCAGCGAGCAGGCGACGAGAAAGTACTCCTGCACCAGGCGCAGCGCCCGGCCACGGACGGTGGAATCATCCGGATACAGCACTCGGGTCAACGACTCGGCCACCAGGGTTTCGGTCAGCGAACTGACGAACTCTCCGGTGCTGAATTGCTGAAAATCGAACGACTGCGGCGCGACCGCCCCCCACAGGCGCAGCGTATTGACCGTATTGCCTCGGTAGCCGACGACCGGTCGGTCAAAGGGAATGCCGATCAGGCTCGAGGGGCGGTTGGGAAGAAGCTCGAGCTCGCCGTCGCGCATCACGAAGGAGCAGCCGAAGGGGACCTCGATGCGCTCGTCGGGACGGACAATCTCCCACGGATCGGGACGCCGCAGCCAGTTATCCGGCTTCTCCAGCTGCCATCCATCCCGAATCGACTGCCGGAACATCCCGTATTCGTACCGCAGGCCATAACCCATCGCCGGCAGCTGCAGGGTAGCCATCGAGTCCAGATAGCAGGCCGCCAGACGCCCGAGTCCGCCGTTGCCGAGGCCCGGATCCGGTTCCTGATCGAGCAGTGCGAGCCACTCGAGGTCTTTGTGATGGATGGCGCGTTGCGCGACATCGTCCAACAGAAGGTTGGTGACATTGTTCGCGAGCGAGCGTCCGATCAGGAACTCCATCGAGAGGTAATAGACCATCTTGGGGTTCTGGCGCGCATACGTGTCGGTGGTGAGCGCCCAGCGCTGCGCGAGTACATCCCGCACCGAGCGCGCGAAGGCCTCGAACTGCTCGCGCACGGTCGCGGTGGCCGCATCAGCCGCTCTATCGAAAAGAAGATGGCGATCGTAGAAGCCGTTCTCGTTGCCGGCCAGCTCGACCTCACCACACCCGTACCGGCCAAGGATCCGCAAAACGCCGTCCGGCTTCGCGTGATCCGCGAGGACTACGTCTGTACTGCTGATTGCCATGGCTCCGTCTCCTGAAGGGCGCGTCGGTTGATCCCGGGCGTCATGCAAATTACTCCGCCAGCCGTCGGTTGTGGGAGCGAAATTATTTCGCGTCGGCTACGAAACTGAAGCGCGGCGGGAAGCACTCCAGGCGCGGCCGAGCCTACGTTGAAGCAGCTGCCGCTGCCTCACGCGCGGCCTGGAGCGCCGGCCCGCTCTGCGAACCGCCACGCCTGGGCGGCGATCTGCGGGATGCGGGCCGCCAACTCGCCGGCGCGCGCATTCGAGGCATTGCCGTCCATGAGCCGTTTCTTGATGCCCTGCGCGATCCCCAGGAGACGAAACAGGTTGAATGCGAAATACCAGTCGAGATCCTCAATCGCATCTCGCGACGTCTGCTCGCAGTATCGCGCCACCACTCGCTCGAGCGTCGGGATGCCGAGCCGATCGAGGTCAAGCCCCTGCAGCCCCGCACGCCCATCGACCGGCGTGACCCAACTCATCAGGAAATACGAGAAGTCCGACAGCGGATCGCCGAGCGTCGCGAGCTCCCAATCGAGAACCGCGAGTACCCTGTCGCCGGATCGAGCCATGATGAGATTGTCGATCCGGTAGTCGCCGTGCACGATCGCGACGCCGGTCTGCGGCGGCAAGGTCGCGGGAAGCCAGACGATCAGGCGCTCGGCGACCTCGATTCTCTCGGTCTCGGATGCCCGATATTGCTTGATCCAGCGCGCGACCTGACGCTCGAAGAAGTTGCCGGGGCGACCGAATGTCGCAAGGCCGGCGGCCTGCGGGTCGATCCGATGAAGCGCCGCGAGCGTATCGATCATGTCGTGATAAAGGATCGTGCGGGCATCCCTGGTCAAACGGGGAAGCGCGCCGTCGGTGTAATGGGCGCCCTCGACGAAGGCCATCAAGTAGAAAGCCGAGCCGATCACCCCCTGGTCTTCGCAAAGCGCAAACACGCGGGGCACGGGGAAGCCGAGTGGATGCAGCGCCGTCAGGACGCGATATTCGCGCTCCACCGCATGGGCCGACGGCAACAGCGTCCCGAAGGGCTTGCGGCGAAGCACGTAGGTGCCGCTCGCTGCTTCGAGCCTATAAGTGGGATTCGACTGCCCATGCTCGAATTTCGCCAAGGTGATCGGCCCCTGAAAGCCTGCGACGTGCCGCTCGAGCCAGGGGCTGAGCGTGCCGACGTCGAGGTCGGCAGTTCCCGAAGGGCATCGAGACAGGTTGCTCATGTTGCCGGCGCAGGCCTCAGACGAGCTTCACGATCTGTTTGCCGAAGTTCCTGCCGCGCAGCATCCCGATGAATGCCTCGGGTGCGCTCGCGAGATTCTGCGCGATGGTCTCGCGAAATTTGAGCTTTCCTGCAACGAGCAGAGCGCCGAGCTCGGTGAGCCCCTGCGGCCAGAGCTCGAGATGATCCGCGACGATGAAGCCCTGCATCCTGATGCGCGCGATGAGGAACACTGCGGGATTGAGTATCGCACTGCGCGGCACGACGCCCCGTTCGTTGTTGTAGTCACTGATGAGCCCGCAGATCGCAACGCGTGCGAATGGATTCAGCAAGCTCATGACCGCATTCAAAACGTCGCCGCCGACATTTTCGAAATGCGCATCGACGCCCTTCGGGGCGGCGGCGCGCAGGGCGTTCGCGAGCTCCTCGGCGCCCTTCGCTCCGCGATGATCGACGCAGGCGTCGAACCCCAGTTCGTCCGTCACGTAGCGGCATTTCTCCGGGCCCCCCGCGATTCCCACGACGTGAAGTCCGCCGAGCTTGGCCAGTTGGCCGACGACACTACCGACCGCGCCGCTCGCGGCGCTGACGACGAGGGTCTCGCCGGCTTTCGGGGCAAGGACTCTGTGGTATCCGTACCAGGCCGTCATGCCCGGCATACCGACGACGCCGAGATAGGCGGACATGGGAATTTTGCGTGTATCGATACGCTCGAGCGCCTTGCCGTTCACGACGCCGAATTCCGACCAGCCGAGCATGCCACGCACGTGGTTGCCGACGGTGAATGCCGGATGATGCGATGCGACCACCTCGCCGACCGTCGCGCCGATCATGGTCGCGCCGATCTCCTGCGGCTGCGCATACGACTTCGCCTCGTTCATGCGGCCGCGCATGTAAGGATCGAGCGAGAGGTAGTGGTTGCGCACCAGCACCTCATCCGGACCGGGATTCGGAATCGGCAGGGTCTCGAGCCGAAAATTCTCCGGCACGACCCACCCGGTTGGCCGTGATGCCAGCACGATGCGCCGATAGGTATTGGACATGGGGGCTCTCGCTGTCACTGGCCATCGGCCGGCTGGTCAGCCGGGCGGTGGCGGATATACTTGAAAGTGCCCATCGACTTCGCGATGAGTCGTCCGGTCTCATCACGCACCTCGCCCTCGCAAAAGGCCAGCGTCGAAGAGCGATGAAACGCATGACCGCTCGCGGTGAGGCGGCTGCCCGCGAACGCCGGCTGCGCGAAGCTCGTCTTCATCTCGACCGTCACGCCGCCACCGGCGCCGGGGTCGAGCGACCGACCGGCAACGGCCATCGCGACGTCGAGCAAGGTCATGATGACCCCGCCGTGCGCGACATTCCAGCTGTTGAGGTGGCGCGCGTGCAGCTGCAGCGCGACCGTCCCGCGCCCCGCATCGGCCGCAAGAAACTCGACGCCCAGATCGTTGACGAACGGAATGTCGGCGCGGAAGGCGGTTGGTACAGTCACGGTCGCACGCTCACTTCACCGGTGTCGATGCGAGGGTGGGGGTCGACGCCAGGCCACCGAGGCTGTGATACTGTCGGCGTAGGTTCATTTTTGCCAACCCCAGTGTAGCCCATGAATGTGTTACAGGCTAAAACGGCTTTCGTGACCGGCGCAGCGAGGGGAATCGGGCGCGCGCTGGACGCCGGCGGGGCGCCGCCGTGAGTCAACGATCGCGAGCCGTCGTCGCGCGGGAGCTCGGTCTGCCGGTATCGGTCGAGCAGATCACCGTGCAACCGCCGCGCCCGGGCGAGGTCATGATCCGGCTTGCTGCGTGCGGCGTGTGCCACAGCGATCTATCGGCAACCAACGGTACGATCGCCTATCCCTTGCCGCTCGTTTTGGGGCACGAGGGAGCCGGAATCGTAACCGCCGTGGGCGAGGGCGTGAGCCGCTACGCTGTCGGCGATCACGTCGTCAGCTCATTCGTCAGCATTTGCGGCCGCTGCCACTACTGTCGGACGGATCGCCCGCATCTGTGCGTGCAGTCCTTGCAGGCGCTTTATACCTTGCCCGACGGCAGCGTGCGCACATTCGATGCGGCCGGATCGCCGCTCAACGTATTCTGCGGCTGCGGCGTCATGGCCGAGCATGCGACCCTGCACGCCGACAACCTCGTGAAGATCGACCCGCAGATGCCGCTCGATCGGGCCGCGCTGATCGCCTGCGGCGTCATGACCGGCTTCGGCGCCGCCGTCAACACCGCTCGCGTCGCAGCAGGCTCGGTCGCGGTCGTGTTCGGTTGCGGCGGAGTCGGCCTCAATACGATCCAAGGCTGCGCGATTGCGGGCGCCGCAATGATCGTTGCGGTTGACACGAGCGCGCCCAAGCTCGAACTGGCCGAGCACTTCGGGGCCACGCACACGTTCAACGTGACCGGACAGGACCAGATCGGCAAGGCCTTGTACAAGCTCACGGGCGGTGGCGCGGATTATGCCTTCGATTGCGTGGGACTCGGTCGGATTTCCGAGCAAGCCTTCGGTGTCCTGCGCCGCGGCGGCACGGCCGTGACCGTCGGTATCGCCGCAGCCACCGACCGGATCGTTCTGAATGCGCAACACGTCGCGCTCACGGAAAAGACGCTGACCGGCAGCTATTACGGCTCGGCGCGACCGCAGCTGGATTTTCCGCGGCTCATCGGTCTTTATCGCAGCGGCCGATTGAAACTCGACGAGCTCATCACCCGGACCTATTCGATCGATGAGGCGCCACAGGCACTTGCCGATCTTCAAGAAGGCCGGCCGGGCCGCGGCATGATCATCTTCGAAGATGTGACTTAGCCGAGTCCTAGAGGATGCCGTCTCGCGGCATGGTATACGTGGCGTTGGCGGGCTGAGCGTGTTGCTCGACGGAAGCGACAGGCCGCGGCGCCGGCGCATGGGGAGTGCCGGAGCCGTTGCTCGCGCGCCATTCGGACGGCGATAACCCGGTCCAGCGCCTGAACGCGCGCGTGAAGCTGCTGCTGCAGGAAAACCCGAGCAGATGCGTGACCTCATTGACGCTCATTTGCGGCGCGCTGAAGTGCGCGAGCGCCAGCGCGCGTCGGGTTTCGTCGATGATCTTTCTGAACGTCGTGCCGGTGTCGCCGAGCTTGCGCTGCAGTGTGCGCGCGCTGACGTTGAGAATCTGGGCGACCTCCTCCTGGGTGGGCTCGCCATGCTGCAGGCGCTGCGTGAGCACGGTGCGCACCCGTGCCTCCATGTTGTGCCGCTCGATACGTGCCAGGTAACGCGCCGAGACGGCATCACTCAGGCGGGCGAGCTCGGGGTTGCCGCTATCGAGCACGCGCTCGATGCTCTCGCGATCCAATCTCAGACGGTTGTACTCGGCATTGAAGCGCAGCGGCGCGCGCCAGAGCCGTTCGAAATCGTCAATGACCACCGGCCGGGGTCGCCGCAACTCGACCGACAGGGGTGAGAAATCGCGCCCGATGAGGGAGCGGCACATGCGCAGGTGGATCCCGACCAGGGCGTCGATGGACTCGATCGGCACCTCGGTCCTCGGCTCAATGTAGAAGTGGTACTCCGCGCCACAGCGGTGGAAGCGATACTCGATCGCATCGCTCACCACGTGCGCGTAGTGCTGCACCCGCTCGAAGGCCTCTTTGAGGGTCGAACTGGCGCTCAACCCGTAGCCCAGGGCGTGGAACGCGGTGTGCGTGAAGTAACTGGCCAGCTTGACGCCGAAGGCTTCGTCTCCGGTCGCCTCGAGTGCCACCCGCCACAGCTTTCCGGTCTTGGTGAGAGGGCAGCGGGCATCGGGTCCGCCGAGATGACTCAAGTCAAATCCCGCCTCTGCGAGTAGCGCCGAACCATCGCACCCGGCGGCGTCCAGTGCGCGCCCGAAGGCTTTCACCCACGTCACCAATATCGAGTTCTGATGCGTCGCGCTGAGTGTCCCCATACCGTCCCCACCCCCCGGTCGGAAGCACTGAATGCATCGTGGAGCTTAGCCCCAAGACCGGGATGTGTCGATCTGCCCTCGCAGGCCAGCCCGGCGCGCCGTTCGGGATCTCGGGACACCCGGTCCGGCAGGCTGTCCTCCTGTAGCGGTTTCACCACACGCTCTTTTGGCGTGGGGGGCTAACAATCTGGCGCCTGAAGTGCCTCCAGGGCGGAGGCCTTTCCGTAAGCTTTCGCCCGGCATCTTGCCCGGGAGACACCGCGACCGTCACTGCGGCGCCCCGCCCGGGAGAGGGGGACATACTCCATGCTCGTCACTTGGGACTTCGCCGCAAAGAATAAGTCAAAGCGGCTCGCTTTTACGGGAATATTGCCGGCGTTCGCACTGGCAATCGCGTTCGGCCCCGGGAGCAGCCTCAGCCGCGCGGCGGACGCGACCGCCGCGACCGCAAGCCGGGGCGAGCTCAAGGAAGTGATCGTCACCGCGCAGAAGCGCGCGCAGAACCTGCAGGACGTGCCTATCGCCGTGATCGCGCTCTCCCGGCAGCAGCTGCAGGATGCGGGCGTGACCGATATCAAGAACATGGCCGAGCTCACCCCGGGCCTCACCGTGACTTCGACCACCTCGGAGAACTCCACCACCGCGCGCATTCGCGGCATCGGCACGGTCGGTGACAACGTGGGCCTGGAATCCTCCGTCGGGGTGGTGATCGATGGGGTCTATCGGCCGCGCAACGGCGTCGGTTTCGGCGATATCGGCGACATCGAGAGCATCGAGGTCCTCGAAGGCCCGCAGGGGGAGCTGTTCGGCAAGAACAACGATGCCGGCATCATCAACATCGTGACCCAGGGCCCCTCGAGAACCTTCGGGGTGACCGGCGAGATCACGGGCGGAAACTTCGGCGACCGGGAGATCTCAGGGTCGGTCACCGGCCCCGTGGGTGATTCCTCTGCTTTCCGCCTCTATGCCAAATACGAGAAGCGCGACGGCTTCATGGACGTCGAGACGGGAACGGGCAACTTCCACGATGCGGTCAACAACCGCAACCTCTACACGGTGCGCGGACAGTACCTGATCACTCCCAGCAGCAACGTCAGTGTGCGGCTCATCGGCGACTTCTCGCGCCGCAATGAGATGTGCTGTCAGGCCACTCCCGTGTATCCCGGCCCCTTCGCCGGGGTCATCACCGCGCTCGCGACCAACCCCCTGCTCGGGGGCAGGCCCGGACAGGCGGCTTTCCCGGACACACCCACGAACCCCTTCAACTGGCAGTCGTTTGCGAACTATCCGATCGTACAGCAGATCTGGGACCGCGGATTCTCCGCCCAGCTCGACTGGAACCTGGGCGGCGCCCACCTGACCTCGATCAGCGCGTGGCGCGACAACAGCATCGCTGCCGGCAATGATCCGGATTACTCCAACGCCGCCCTCGTGCAGGAGCCGGCCAACGGCAACGTGACGGACTTCAAGCAGATGAGCGAGGAGTTGCGGCTCGCGGGCAAAACCGGCCGACTGAACTGGCTGATCGGTGGTTTCGCCGACAAAGAGCTTCTGAACAACACCTCGACCATTCTCGCCGACAATCAATTCGACCTGTACCTGGGTGCGACGGCGTCGGCGGCCGCGGGAGCCAACCCGCCGAATTTCCTGCTGTTGCCGGAGCTGACCGGCAACCTGCCCGGGCAAACGTTCATTCCCGGCGTCTCCGGGCAGGCAGACTCCTACCAGCAGACCGAGAAGAGTTACGCCTTCTTCACCAACGAAACCTATACGCTGATCGAGAATCTGGATCTCACGGCAGGGCTGCGTTATACGCATGAAGCGAAGGACGAGACGGCCGACTACAACAGCCCGGACGGCGGTTCGGCCTGCGGCCAGCTGCTGAGTGCGCCCTCGCCGTCGGCTGCGCTTCCCTACAGCCAGCTGCTGCTCTTTGGATACGGATGCGCAACGCCGTTCAACCCGTTCTTCGCCGGGGTCACGCACGGTCAGTCCCTCAGCGAGAACAATCTCAACGCGACGGTCAAACTGGACTATCACTTCACGGATCACGTGATGGGATATGCCTCCTGGGGCAATGGCACGAAGGCGGGCGGCTTCAATCTGGCGCGGGTGACCAATCCGGCCGCGGCCGATCCTCTGGCGCCGATCCTCAATACCGAGTTCCCGCGGGAGACGGTCAACTCCTTCGAGATCGGTGTGAAGAGCGAGCTCGCCCAGAACACCTTGCGCCTCGATGCCGACGTGTTCGATCAGCAGTACCACGATTTCCAGCTGAACACCTTTACCGGCATCGTGTTCGTCGTCAGCTCGCTCCCGGACGTCAACTCCAAGGGCGCCGAACTGCAGCTCGACTGGCTCACCCCCCTGTCCGGGCTGAGCATCTCCGGCGGCGTGGTCTACGCGGATACGGAGATCACGAACTTCGGGGACGCGCTCTACCTGTTTGCCACGAACCGCCTGAACAACCGGCTATCGTTCTCGCCCCTGTGGTCGGGAGTCGTCACGGCGGCGTATCAGGTGCCGCTGTCGTCATCACTGACGCTGCGGATGAGCGCCGATGAGAAATACAGCTCCTCTTACAACACGGGCTCCGATCTGGACCCGATCAAGCTTCAAGGAAGCTATGGAATTCTGGGTGCGCGCATCGGCATCGGCCCCCCCGATGGCAGGTGGGTCTTCGAGATCTGGGGTGAGAACCTTGCCGACAAGGGCTACTTCCAGGTCGCCTTCGATGCGCCGTTCCAGGGCCTCGCCGTCCCGGGCTTCAATAATCAGATCGATTCGTTCGTGGGCGACCCGCGCACCTTCGGCGCTACCATTCGCGTGAAGTTCTAAGGGGGACACCTTCGCGCCGGGGAGGACTAAACTCATGGAATCAGCAGCTCGTCAGCGATGCGCGTCGGCGAATGAGTAGCGTGCACTTCGAAGTCAGCGGCGCAGTCGCCGTCCTGCGCCTGGATAATCCTCCGGTCAACAGTCTCGGACACGAGCTGCGCCGTTCGATCGTGGACGCGCTGGCGCGCGCCGAGGACGATCCGGCCGTGAAGGCCGTCGTCCTCATAGGCGCGGGTAGAGGCTTCTCCGGCGGCGCCGATATCCGGGAATTCGGCACGCCGAAGTCACTCGCTGCCCCGAACCTCCACGGCGTATTGCGTGCAATCGAGGAGTGCACCAAGCCCGTGATCACCGCCATCCATGGCATATGCATGGGCGGGGGGCTCGAGCTCGCGCTCGCCTCTCACTACCGCATCGCTACCCTGGATGCGCAAATCGGGCTTCCGGAGGTGAAACTGGGTCTGCTGCCCGGGGCTGGCGGCACTCAAAGGCTGCCGCGTGTGGTCGGAGTCGAGCGGGCGCTGAACATGATCGTGTCCGGCAATCCGGTGCGCGCCAACGAGCTCAGCGGCACGGCGCTGTTCGATGCGATGGCTGCCGGGGATCTGGCCGCGGCCGCGCTCGATCTGGCACGCGCGCTGATCGCCGCAGGGCGCGGCCCGAAGCGGGTGCGCGACCTCGCACTCCGGCTGCCGAATGCGGCAGCTTATTTTCAATTTGCACGCAACACGGTCAAAGCCATCGCTGGCCCCTACCCCGCGCCTCTGGCTTGTGTCGAGGCCGTCGCAGCGGCCGTGCAACAGCCGTTCGACTCGGGTCTGAAGCGCGAGCGCGAATTGTTCGTGGGGCTCATGGCGACTGCAGAATCGGCGGCGCTGCGGCACATCTTTCAAGCCGAGCGCGCCGCTTCCCACATCAACGGCATGCCGGATTCGGTCGCCTCCCGCCCGATCAATCGGGTCGGCGTCGTCGGTGCCGGCACCATGGGCGGCGGCATCGCGATGAGCTTCATCAATGCGGGGTTGCCCGTCACGCTCCTGGAAACGACGCAGGAGGCGCTCGACCGGGGCCTCGCCAACATCCGCCGCAATTATCAGGGCGCGTTGCGCAAGGGGTCCCTTACCGAGGCGGGCCTCGAGCAGCGCCTGGCGCTGATCACGCCGACCTTGCAGTACGAGCCGCTGCGCGATGCGGATCTGGTGATCGAGGCCGTATTCGAGGATCTCGAAGTCAAAAGGAAGGTGTTCGAGAGATTGGATGAGATCGTCAAACGAGGCGCGATTCTCGCGTCCAACACCTCGGCGCTGAATCTCGATGTCATCGCCCGGTTCACCAGGCGGCCGCAGGACGTCATCGGCCTGCACTTCTTCAGTCCCGCGAACATCATGCGGCTGCTCGAGGTGGTGCGCGGAGCGGAAACCGCGAACGATACTCTCGCCACCGCCATGGCACTGGCCAAGACGATCGGCAAAGTCGCGGTCGTAGCGCGCGTTTGCGACGGCTTCATCGGCAACCGGATGGTGGCGCGCTACAGCATGGCGGCGCACGATATGCTGGTCGCAGGCGCGCTGCCGCAGCAGATCGATGCGGCGCTGCAGAATTTCGGGATGGCGATGGGCCCGTTCCGCATGGCGGATCTCGCCGGACTCGACATCGGCTGGGCGATTCGCAAGCGTCGCGCGGCGGAGTTTCCCAACGAGGATTTCTCGAACGTTGCGGACATTCTGTGCGAGGCGGGTCGATTCGGCCAGAAGACCGGCTCCGGGTTCTACCGCTACGAGGCCGGCACACGCGTGGGCGTACCCGACCCGGCGGTGACTGCGATCATCGAACGGTACCGCGAAACCCAGGGCGTCGTACCCCGCGCCATCCCGGATGCGGAAATCGTCGAGCGCTGCATCTATGCGCTCATCAACGAAGGAGCGAGGACCGTCGATGAGGGGATCGCACAGCGCAGCTCTGACGTCGACCTCGTCTACCTCAACGGTTACGGCTTTCCCGCTTACCGGGGCGGCCCCATGTTCTATGGAGATAGCGTCGGTTTGATCACGGTTGTGCGCGCGCTGAGTCGCATCGCGGCGGTAAGCGGTGCGGACGCGGGGTTCTGGACGCCGGCGCCGCTGCTCGCCCGACTCGCCCGAGAAGGAAAGACATTCAGTGAATACAGGGGATCCTCCACGTGATTGAGGCCGTGATCGTGTCTACGGCACGCACCGGGCTCGGCAAGAGCTGGAAGGGCGCCTTCAACATGACCTACGGCGCCACGCTCGGCGCTCATGCCGTGCGGCATGCAGTGGCGCGTGCCGGCATCGACGCCGCCGAAGTCGAGGACGTGATCATGGGATCGACGTTCGGCGAAGGCACCACGGGCGGAAACATCGCGCGGGCGATCGCACTGCGCGCGGGGCTGCCGGTGACGACCGCGGGCTTGAGCATCAACCGCTTCTGCAGCTCCGGCTTGCAGTCGATCGCGCTCGCGGCACAGCGAATCATGACCGAGGGGGCGCAGGTCCTGGTCGCCGGCGGTCTCGAGAGCATTTCCTGCGTGCAGAATGAAGCCAACACCCACATGCGGGCCGATCCCTGGATCCTCGAGCACAAGCCGACGCTCTACTGGTCGATGCTGCAAACCGCCGAGACCGTGGCCAAGCGCTACCAGATCCCGAGGCAGGCGCAGGACGAATACGGCGTTCGCAGCCAGCTGCGCGCGGCCGCCGCGCAGGCGGCCGGAAAGTTCAAGGACGAGATCGTGCCGATGACGACGACCATGGGGCTCGTGGACAAGGCGACGGGCGCGATCACCACGCGGGAAACGACGATCGACGCCGATGAGGGTATCCGGCCCGATACGACGCTCGAAGCCGTGGCCAAGATCCGCCCGGCGCTGCCGGGCGGTGTCATCACGGCGGGCAACGCGAGCCAATTCTCCGACGGCAGCAGCGCCTGCGTCGTCATGGAGCGCAAGCTCGCCGAGCGGCGCGGCCTGCACCCCTTGGGGCTGTTTCGCGGATTTGCGGTGGCCGGTTGCGAACCGGACGAAATGGGCGTGGGTCCGGTCTACGCGGTCCCGCGCCTGCTCGAGCGTACCGGCTACGAGGTCGGCGACATCGATCTCTGGGAGCTCAATGAAGCATTCGCCTGCCAGGTGTTGTATTGCCGTGATCGCCTCGGCATTCCGGACGAGCGCTTGAACGTCAACGGCGGTGCGATTGCGGTCGGACATCCCTATGGCGTCAGCGGTGCACGCCTCGCGGGTCATGCACTCATCGAAGGCAAGCGGCGCGGCGCGAAGCTCGTGGTCGTGACGATGTGCATCGGCGGCGGCCAGGGGGCGGCGGGCTTGTTCGAAGTGACCTGACGGGCGGCCGCAATGGATTTTTCACACAGTGAAAAGGTCCGCGAGCTGCAGCAACGGCTTGCCGCCTTCATGGAGAGATTCGTTTATCCTGCCGAGAGCCGCTTTCAGGACGAAATGACCGGCAACCGCAGCAGCGGCAACCCCTGGCTCGCGAGCGCGGTGGTCGAGGAGCTCAAGCGCGAGGCTCGCGCCGCAAAACTGTGGAATCTGTTCCTGCCGGACTCGGAGTACGGAGCCGGCCTCACCAATCTCGAATACGCACCGCTCTGCGAAATCATGGGACGCTCGCCGCTTGGTCCCGAAGCCTTCAATTGTTCGGCGCCCGACACCGGCAACATGGAGGTGCTGGCCCGCTACGGGTCGCCGGAGCAGCGCACGCGCTGGCTCCAGCCGCTGCTGGATGGCCGAATCCGCTCCGGCTTCGCGATGACCGAGCCCGCCGTCGCCTCGAGCGACGCGACCAACATCGAGGCCGAGATCGTGCGCGACGGCGATCATTACGTGATCAACGGCCGCAAGTGGTGGACCAGCGGCGCCGGCGATCCGCGCTGCGAGATCCTGATCTTCATGGGCAAGACCGATCCCGGCGCCGCGCTCCACCGCCAGCAATCGATGATCCTCGTGCCGATGAAGACGCCGGGCATCACCGTGAAGCGCCAACTCTCGGTCTTCGGCTACGACGACGCGCCACACGGCCACTCCGAGATCGAGTTCACCGACGTGCGTGTGCCCGCGGCGAATCTCTTGCTCGGGGAAGGACGCGGCTTCGAAATCGCGCAGGGTCGGCTCGGGCCGGGGCGTATTCATCACTGCATGCGCCTCGTCGGTCTCGCCGAGCGCGCGCTCGAGATGCTGTGCCGGCGCGCGCTCGAGCGCGTCGCATTCGGCCGGCGCCTCGCGGAGCAAGGCGTCACCCTCGAGCGGATCGCCGAGTCGCGCATCGAGATCGATCAGGCACGGTGGCTCGTGCTCAATGCGGCCTACATGATGGACACGATCGGCAACCGCGCCGCCAGGAAGGAAATTGCGATGATCAAAGTCGCGGCGCCAAAGATGGCGTGCCGTGTGCTCGATTGGGCCATTCAGGTGCACGGCGGCGCCGGCGTCAGCCAGGACTTCCTGCTCGCCCGTGCCTATGCCGGCGCGCGCTCCCTGAGGCTCGCCGACGGTCCGGACGAAGTGCACCGCGAGCAGATCGGCAAGCTCGAGCTGTCCCGGTACGGATCAGCCTGAGAGGGCACCTTGTCGGACCGGCACTTCAGATTCTGGCCTGACCATTCGCGGCAGCACCTGGACGCGCCGGCCACCAACGTGTTCTATAACCTCGAGGTGTCTTCACGGCGCTATCCGACCAAACCCGGTCTCGTCTATTACGACACGCCGATCAGCTTTGCCGAGATTCACGACGAAGCGCAGCGGATCGCGGGCTATCTCGCGCAGCGCTGCGGTGTGCGCCAGGGCGATCGCGTGCTGCTCTACATGCAGAACAGCCCGCAGTTCGTGATCGCCTATTACGGCATCCTGCGCGCCAATGCGGTCGTGGTGCCGCTCAACCCGATGTACCTCACGCAGGAATTTCTTCGCTGCGCCAAGGACGCAGGAGCGACGACCGCGATCGTCTCGCAGGAGCTGTACTCGCGCATCGAGCCGCTGCTCGATTCGGGGGGACTCGAGCGGGTGCTCGTCGCCGCGTACTCGGATTATCTGAAACAGCCCACCAGCCTCTCCGTGCCGGAGTTCATTGCAGCGCCGCGCGTCGCGCTTTCGCGGCCGGGTGTGACGCTTTGGGGCGATGCGCTCGCGAGCGGCCTGACTCCCGGCCCCTTGAGCGCAGGCCCGGACGATTTGTGCGTGATGCCCTACACCTCCGGTACCACCGGCGAGCCCAAGGCCTGCATGCACACGCACCGCACGACCATGCATACGCTCGTGGCCTCGATGCGCTGGTTCACGGTGCAACCTGAATTGACGCTGCTCGCGGTCGCGCCCTTCTTTCACGTGACGGGCATGCAGGGCAGCATGAATGGCCCCCTCTACAACGGCAATACGGTGGTGCTGTTGCCGCGTTGGGACCGAATCGCCGCCGCGGAGTGCGTGCAGCGCTATCGGATCGCAAGCTGGACCGGGGTTCCGACCATGGTCCAGGATTTCTTCGCGAACCCGAACATCGAGCGTTACGATCTGTCCTCGGTCCGCCGCTTGAGCGGCGGCGGCGCCGCCATGCCGGCCGCGGTGGCGCAGCGGCTGCTGCAGCGGGGCATCACCTACTGCGAAGGCTATGGACTCTCGGAGACCATGGCGGCCACGCACATCAACCCCTTTGATCGTGCGAAACCGCAATGCTTGGGCATACCGATCTATGACGTCGATTCGCGAGTCGTCGATCCTGCGACCGGCGCCGAGCTCGCCGCAGGCGAGGTGGGCGAGATCGTGACTCACGGCCCGCAGGTGTTCCTCGGCTATTGGAACAAGCCGAAAGACAGCGCGCAGGCGTTCATCGAGATCGACGGCAAACGCTTCCTGCGCACCGGCGATCTCGGCAGAGTCGACGAGGACGGCTACTTCTTCATGGTCGACCGCCTCAAGCGCATGATCAATGCCTCCGGTTTCAAAGTGTGGCCGACCGAGGTCGAATCGCTGATGTATCAGCATCCCGCCGTGCTCGAGGCCTGCGTCATCGGAGCAAGCGACGCGTATCGCGGCGAGACCGTCAAGGCCTTCGTCGTGTTGCGGCCGGAATGGAAGGAACGCATCGAGGCCCCGGCGATCGTCGATTGGTGCCGCGAGAACATGGCGGCGTTCAAAGTCCCGAGGATCGTCGAATTCATCGATGCGTTGCCCAAATCGGGCAGCGGCAAGATCCAGTGGCGCGAGCTCCAGGAGCGCGAGCGGCGGGCCGAAGTCGAACGCAGCGCCACGGCCGGGCGCAGTGGGTCAACATGAAGGCGCTGTTGAGCCGCCGGCCCGGCGGGCCCGAGACTCTGGAGCTCGACGAGATTCCCGAGCCGGTGGCAGCTGCCGGCCAGGTCCGGGTCGCGGTGCGCGCTTGCGGCGTCAACTTCCCGGATTGGCTGATCATTCAGGATCTGTATCAAGTCAAGCCACAGCGACCGTTCGCGCCCGGCGGGGAGGTGTCCGGCATCGTCGATGCGCTCGGCGCGGGCGTCGAGGGCTTGCGCGTCGGCGATCGCGTGCTCATGAGTCCGGCACGAGGCGGCATGGCGCAGAAAGTCGTCGGTCCCGCGGAGAACTGCTGGAAGATTCCCGATGCGATGCCCTTCGACGAAGCGGCCACGCTGCTGCTGACCCATGGCACTTCGCAGCACGCGCTCAAGGATCGAGCGCAGCTCGAGGCCGGCGAGACGCTGCTCGTGCTCGGCGCCGCGGGCGGCGTCGGCCTCGCGGCGGTGGAATTGGGCAAGGCCATGGGCGCTCGCGTCGTCGCCGCGGCATCGACTGAAGCGAAGCTCGCACTCGCGCGCGAGCATGGCGCCGATGAAACCGTCCAGTACCCGGCGGTTGCGCTCGACAAAACCGCTGCGCGCGCGCTCACCGACCACTTCAAGTCGGCCTGCGGTGCGAACGGCGCCCAGGTCATCTTCGATCCGGTGGGCGGTGATTACACGGAAGCGGCGCTGCGCGCGATCGGGTGGCAGGGGCGCCATCTCGTCGTTGGCTTTACCGCCGGTATCCCCAAGCTGCCCCTCAATCTGACCTTGCTCAAGAGCTGTCAGATCGTCGGTGTGTTCTGGGGAGAGTTCGCTACGCGCCGGCCCCGGCAGCATGCCGCCAACGTGGCGGAGCTCATGGCGCTCTATCTCCAGGGCCGCATCAAGCCGGCGGTCACCGAGCACTTTCCGCTGCAACGGGGAATGGACGCGATCGCGAGGCTCGGGGCGCGCGCTGCGCACGGCAAGGTCGTCGTCATGATCGAGTGAGAAAACCCTCATGGATCTCAACTACACCGCCGCAGAAGAATCCTTTCGCGCCGAAGTTCGTGCCTTCCTCGAGGCGGAGCTTCCGGCCGACATCCGCTCCAAAGTGCGCCTGGGAAGGCGAATGCACAAAGACGACCTCGTGCGCTGGCAGAAGATCCTCCACCGCCGCGGCTGGGGCGCCGGCATGTGGCCGCGGCGCTACGGCGGTGCCGATTGGAGCGTCGTCGAGCAGCACATCTTCGACGAAGAGGGTGCGGCGGCCGGTGCGCCGCCACAGATCCCGTTCGGGTTGCGCATGGTCGCCCCGGTGCTCATGAGCTTCGCAACTGCGGCACAACAGAACTACTTTCTGCCGCGCATCATTTCCGGCCAGGACTGGTGGTGTCAGGGGTATTCCGAGCCCGGCTCCGGATCCGATCTCGCATCGCTGCGCACGAGCGCGGTGCGCGAAGGCGCTCATTACCGGGTCAACGGCCAGAAGACCTGGAACACACTCGGCCAGCACGCCGATTGGATCTTCTGCCTGGTGCGCACGAGCGGCGAGGCGCGTCCGCAGCAAGGCATTTCGTTCCTGTTGATCGATATGAGATCGCCGGGCGTCACGGTGCGCCCCATCATCACGATCGACGGCGAACACGAAATCAACGACATTTTCTTCGACAACGTACGGGTGCCGGTCGAAAACCTGGTCGGCGAGGAAAACAAGGGCTGGACTTACGCAAAATTCCTGCTCTCGCACGAGCGCACCAACAATGCCGGCATCGGCAATTGCAAACGCGCATTGCGGCGGCTCAAGGAAATCGCCAGCCGCCAACTCCAGAACGGCCGGCCGCTGATCGAGGATTCCCGCTTCCGCGATCGCATCGCGCGGGTCGAGCTCGAGATCATGGCGCTCGAGATCACGAACCTGCGGGTGCTTTCGGCGGTCGCGACGGAATCCCGCGCTCCGGGGCCCGAGGTCTCACTGCTCAAGATCAAGGCATCGGAGATCATCCAGCAGCTCGCGGAGCTGCAAATGCATACGCTCGGACACGATGCCCTGCCGTACTTGCGCGAGGCCCTCGAGGTGGAGTGGGTTCCGCCGCCGTTGCTGGCGGATCACTATGGCGCCTTTGCGCCGCCGCTCACCGGCCAATACTTCAACTACCGCAAGAGCACGATCTATGCGGGCTCGACCGAGATTCAGAAGAACATCATTTCGAAATTGATCCTGGGTCTTTGAGGACCACTGCCATGGACTTCCGCCTGACCGAAGAGCAACTGGCACTGCAGGAGACGCTGCGGCGCTTCATTGCCAAAGACTACGATTTCGAGCGGCGCCGCTCGCTGGCACGCTCGCCGCTCGGCTATTCCGCGGAAGCCTGGGGACAGTTCGCCGCGCTCGGACTGCTCGGACTGCCCTATCCGGAGGAATTCGGCGGCCTCGGCGGCAGCGGTGTCGACATCATGGCCGTCATGGAGCTGGTCGGTCAGGGCCTGCTGCTGGAGCCTTACCTGAGTACGGTCGTGCTGTGCGGGGGACTGCTTCGCGATGCCGCTGCCCGCCCGATCAAGGAGGCGCTGTTGCCGCAGATCGCCGCCGGAGAGCTCAAGATCGCTCTCGCCGCCTACGAGGCGGCCGGGCGCTATGAGCTCGCGCACGTCGCCTCGACGGCGGTCCGTGACGCCAAAGGCTGGCGGCTGACGGGCCACAAGTCCGTCGTGCTCGATGCCCCATCTGCCGATTATTTTCTGCTTTCGGCGCGCAGCAGTGGTGATCGGACGGACGCCGAGGGCATCTCCCTGTTTCTGGTGCGACGCGATGCGCCGGGATTGACGCTGCAAGCCTATCCCACCCAATCCGGCGGCAGAGCCGCGGATGTGCAGTTGCAAGACGTGCGTGTCGACGACGGCGCCGTAATCGGCGCTCCCGAGCGAGCACTTCCCGTCATTGAGCGCGCCATCGACCACGGTATCGCCGCACTCTGCGCCGAAGCGTCGGGTATCGTGACCGCGCTCAATGAGGCGACACTCCATTATTTGAAAACCCGCAAGCAGTTCGGCACCGTGATCGGCAGCTTCCAGGCGCTGCAACATCGAATGGCCGACATGTTCATTGCGGCCGAGCAGACCCGCTCGATGGCCATCATTGCGGCACTCCAAGCCGCGGGCGACGAACCAGCGGCGCGCCGCCGCGCCATATCGGGCGCGAAGGCATACATAGGACAGGCCGCACGCTTCGTCGGCCAGCAGGCCGTGCAGCTGCACGGCGCGATGGGAGTCGTCGACGAGCTGAACGTCGGCCATTACTTCAAGCGCCTCACGATGATCGATATGACGTTTGGCGACGCCGACCATCATCTGGCGCGCTTCAGCGATGCCCTTCGAGTAGAAGCGGTGGGAGCTGCCTGATGAAGTTCAACCGCCACCGCCTGATTCTCGGACTCTATGTGATCGCGCTCATCGTCGTCACCGAGCTCGTCACCGGCCGTCTCGAGCTACCGGCATGGCCGGCGTACGTCGCCTGGGTCCTCTTCTTCGGCGAACACATGAACCCGAAGCGGACGCCGCATATCCTCGTCGGCGCCGCCGCCGGCATCGGACTCGTGATACTTGCACCGATCGTGATCGGCCCGCTGGCGCACCTCATCGGCGCAGAATGGGGTCGGTTGATCTACATCCTGGCCGCCGTTTACGCGATTTTCGCGCTCGGTGAGATGATTCCGCTGGTTCTCAACAGCCATGCCTTCATGCTCTTCACGGTCGCGGGCCTCGCGTTGGCGGCGCCAAATCCCGATCCTCCGCTATGGCTGCTCGTGGAGGCGGTGGGCGGCGGCTTGCTGATCGGCGCCACGATCGTCGCCGGCAGAATCATCGGGACGCCGGTAGTGGAAGCCTAAAGACGCGGCTGCACCGGCAATGTTGTGCGCTTCAAGCGGCGTGGATTTCGATTCCGTCCAACCCCAGGCGCATCGCCCGCATGGCGGATGCCACAAACGCTGCGCGGATACGCTGCATCCCTGCACTATCGAGCGCGACAGGCGCCGGCTCCCCAACCTGGTGCGGCAGTGCCGAGGGAGCCACCGGCATCCATCTGCCGGCGGACTGCGGAACCAGCTGCCCACCCTCCCAGGGCACCTTGCTGGAGGCTTTGCGCCCGGCGTGCGCCAGCTGCATGATTACGGCAATCTTCGAGTATTGACGGATTGCAGCCAGCACGGGTTGCAGCGCAGCTTCGGTCGCGCCGTTCCACAGGCCGAGATCCCCGGCAGTGATTCGGCCCTCCGCCTCGACCGCTGCAGGCTGATCGGCGAAAATAGGACGCTCATGGCCGAGAACCTTCCTCAGAGTTTCGAACCGCCGTCGACGTGAATGGAAGCGCCGGTGATCCAGTGCGCCTCGTCGGCAGCCAGGAATGCCACCACGGGGGCGATGTCGTTCGGCTGCGCCAGGCGCTTCAGGGCCTGCATGCTGAGCGCCACCTCCCGCCCCGCCTCGGTCTTGGTAAAGTTGGACATATCCGTCTCGATCACGCCCGGAGCGACGGCATTGACCCGGATGCCGCGCGGGCCGAGCGCGGCAGCGAAATGCTTCACCAGCGTCTCGATCGCGCCTTTCGTCGCAGCGTAAGCATACAGGGTACCGGCCGAGGTACGGGCAGCGAGCGACGACATGAAGATGACGGCGCTTCCTTTGCGCAGGGCAGGAAGCAGTTGCTGCACCAAGAAGAATGGCGCGCGGACGTTGACGGCAAAGAGGTCGTCGAAGTCGTCGACCGTCGTATTTTCGATGGTCGCCGACTTGGAAATCCCCGCATTGACGACCAGGATGTCGAGACGGTCGCCAACGATGGCGCGGACCTGCTTGGCCAGAGTGTGCGGCCCTTCCGGCTGGCGCAGGTCGGCACCGACCTTCTCGGCCGTGCCGCCGCCATTGCGGATTTCGGCGACGACGGCCTCGGCCTCCTTCTCGCTGCTGCCGTAGTGGACCAGCACCTGGGCGCCGGCCTGCGCCAGCGCGAGCGCGGTGGCGCGCCCGATGCCGCGCGAGGCGCCGGTGACCAGGGCAGTTTTGCCTTTCAGGTTGCTCATACGTGTTGACTCAGGCTTGGATTGGATCGCGAGATGGACCAATCTAGGGGCTTGCGGCGGCGTTTGGAAAGACTTTATAAGCTGGGGGCCTGCTTTTTAGGCATGGGCAAAGACGAGCTCGGCGAGGCTAAAGAGTCGGGTTCTGATTCCCGCCCATAATCTCCAGGCAGAACTCAATGAACGCCCGCACCTTGGCGGCTCGGTGCAGCCGCGAGGGATAGATGGCGTAGAGAGGAAACTGCTCGTCCGACCATTCCGGGAAGTGCGGCCCCACCTGCTCGTAGAAGCGCCGGCCTTCGTCCGTCAGTGTGAGCGCCCGGGTGGTTCGGGCCAGGAGCCGCGCCGGTGCCCGGCTGACGCCGGACGGGGATAGCCCGAGCGCCTCGGCAGGCTGCCGACTTTGAAATGGGAGGCAGAGGCGAAGTAGCCTCGCCGCTCAACTGCCACCGCTCCCGTATGGACGCGTAATCACTTCCAGATAGTGGCCGTCGGGGTCGGGAAAATAGACCCCGCGTCCGCCGTCGTTGTGATTGATCTCTCCTGGGCGGCAACGCCTCGGGTCGGCCCAGTATTCGAGACCCTGCTCACGGATGCGGCCGAAGACGGCATCGAAATCAGCCTCGGAGATCAGGAAAGCGTAGTGCTGTGGCTGGATCGGTCCATCAGCGGCCGCGAAATCGAGAGACACTTCGTTGCCGAGTTCGACCACCTCGAAGGGACCGAACCGGACTGGCGCCGGCAGCCCTAGTATCTCGGTCAGAAAACGGGCGGACTTTGCCCGGTCTGACGAGTACACGATGGTGTGGTTGAGTTGAGCCGTCATGTGTAGCCCTCGTCGATCAGCGAAAGGCAGCGGTCGCAAACGTCTTGCAGTAGCCGCCCAGTGCGCGCCGAGCGCTTCGTTTCTCATTCCCGGCTACCTGCTCCTCGTGCGGGCGGAATCCTTGAACTCGATGGTCAATGACGGGTTCTGGCCGTAACGTGCTTCCCGCGCGCCGGAGAGGGTTTCAGACCATACACCTCGGTAACGATTCGACGAAATCGCTCTTTCCGCGGCTATAGGTAGAACGGTACCGGACACCCGCTTGTCCGTTCCAGAGGGCCACACTAGAATCTCTCCGGTCTCAACTGTCATATTCGCCGTCATGTTCCGCAGATTTCGCGACAACGCCGTTCCATATCTTGCCGGGCTCTCCAAAAAGTCTTCATTCCGACACGACACGTTGGCAATTCGCTCCAGTATTGAGGTACACGGCTTTTGGGAGACTCAGGATGAATGGCGCATCTCCGCGGTAACGTCGAAGCGCATCGAGAAGACCGAGCGCTGCGGTCGCCTCGCGAGAAGCCGACGTCATGATAGCCAACTCTCGCTGAAGCGTACCCCGAGGGTCGTAAACCACCGAGGCGGGGCTCGTGACCCTCTCGTCCTTGGCATAGAGCCCCTTCCATAGGTTGTTATAGCAGAGTTCTGGCTCTCAAACAAAGAAAGGCTGAAAGCCTGTGCATACCAGGGTCTTCACACTCAACAGCAGCCGATTCGCGGGGGCCGCCCTCGTCGGCGCGCTTGCCCTCGCGCTTGCAGGCTGCGCTACTTCCAGCGCCCCGACGGGAAACCCGTCAGTTATCCGCCAACCGTATTTGCCAACAGCCGAGGAACGCGAATGGATAACACGCTATGAATTTGCACTATACCACGGGAGTGATGCAGATGAGGTTCGCGCGCTGCAGGAGTTGGCGACGCGTTGGCCGCTATCGCTGCGAATGCTCTCGGATCAGAGTATCGCGCACACGGCGCTGCTGTCGGCGAGGAATCACCCGGCTGAACAGTTCACACTCCTGCGGGCCCTGTTCGACGCGGATTACATGCCGCACTCGGGCTACGACAGTGGTCTTTGGGAGCTGCTTGGATTGGATTACTTGGAACGCGGCGATACGGACGCGGCAGCGCAGGTGCTGCGGCATGTGACTACCCCATGGCAGGTAATCGATATCCGCGTGGATAAGCGATTTGCGCCCGTGCGCGCCGAGTTGGGGGAGCATGCTCTGGATGTCGATGCGGCGATGGCGGCAGATATCGCGCGCATGCGTACCCTGCGGGCGCGGGAGCCGGACATGCTGGCACCTCTGATATGGCTCGATTACCTCCTGCTTGCGGATCATCAGGCCGCGGAGGTACTGCGCGATGTTCAGGCCACCTATGCACGAATTCAGAGCGCCAAAGCTCATCGACGCGCTGCATTCATCGACCAGGGGACCCTGCAAAGCTGGCTGTTGCAAATGCGCGCCGATGCTCTGTGGGATCTAGGGCTATATGAGGAAGCGATCGAGCAGTTGGAAGCCGCACGACGCACGTCTGAGGCCAGGGGTCGGAACGTGAGTCAGACCATCAATCTTGCGGAGCGGTATAACGACCTGGGCAATCCTCGCAAGGCACTCGCCACGCTGGCGCTGCTTCCGGACGCCTTCGTCTCACCGTACGGGCGACTACAGATTGGGCTGGAGACGCTGAGGGCCGCGATTCAGATGAATGATCGCAGTCAGGTGGACAGCAATCTGAGGTATCTGCGGCATCATGCGGCTGATTCGACGCGCACACTTCAGGAGGCCCTTCTGCTTGCCGGCGAGCTACCCGAGGCTCGCCAGCTTCTGGTATCGCGCCTGAACGATCCTCGGCAAAGACGCGACGCCTTGCTCGAGGTGCAGAGTTTCCATGATTATCCGTCTCTCCCGCGGATCCAGGCGCAGCGGGCCCGCTGGGAGGCGCTAATCGCATACCCGGACGTGCAGGCTGCAATTGCTCGAGTCGGGGCGGTGGAGACGTTCGACATTACAGCCCCCTAGCAGCCTGTCGGGCTGACACCGCCGATTGACAGGTGATTTCGGTGCCGAGTTGAGCGATTCATGATCATTTTCAGACTCAGTCTAAAATTGACGGG
>Ga0335073_10000199_pt1 | contig 73873 bp, 46 predicted proteins | sample Lox_Sample_22_FD_207093 | JGI IMG/M metagenome (GOLD analysis project Ga0335073, IMG submission 207093) | Soil microbial communities from Loxahatchee National Wildlife Refuge, Florida, United States - Lox_Sample_2.2 | ecosystem: Environmental > Terrestrial > Soil > Wetlands | place: USA... | reverse complement strand
GCGCTCGGCGGGATGCTCCGCGAGCGTGACCAGGGCGTTGCCGATCAGATTGGTCGTCGTCTCGTGCCCCGCATTCAGCAGGAAGATGCAGTTGTGCACGAGCTCCGTGCCGTTGAGGCTCTGGCCGTCGACTTCGCCGTACAGGAGCCTCGAGATGAGATCCTGCCCGGCGGCACCGGCAGCGCGGCGCTCGTCGATCAGGCGCTCGAGGTAGGCCTCGAACTCGCGCACCGCGCGGTTTCCGTGCGCCGCCGCTGCGGCGCTCAAACTGGGCTCGAGCGCTCCGAGGATCGCGAGCGACCAGCCACGCAACGCCGAGCGCTCGCTGCGCGGCACACCGAGGAGGTTGCCGATCACCTCGACCGGTATGGCCGCGGCGAAGTCCTCGATGAGATCGGCGCTGCCCTTGGCCGCCATCGCGTCGATCAAGCCCTCCACCAGGCGCTCGAGATCGGGCTGAATCTGCGCCACTGCGCGCGGCGTCAGCGAGCCGTTGATGAGCTTGCGCACCCGCGTGTGCAGCGGTGGATCGTTGAAGACCAGGCTCGTGGTGTGGTGCTCGAGCAGCGCCGTCGCGCCGAACTTCTCGCCGAACTCACGCTTCTTGTCGGAGCTGAAGATCTTCGGATGCTTGTAGACGAACTCGACCTGCGCGTAGCGGGTGAGAAACAGCGAGCCGTCCTCCATGCGCTTGAGCGGCGCCTCGGCCTGCAAAGCCGCATAGTAAGGAAAGGGGTCGGCGTAAAAGTCGGCGGGGAGCCTTCTGAGATCGAACTTGTCGAGATCGAAATCGCGCGCGCGGCTCACGCAGCCCCCCCTCAACATCCCGCCGGCCGTGCGCCGACGCTCCCGGTTGTCAAGCCTACCCTAAAGAAGTCGCGTTGGGCTCAGCGACAATGCCAATCGTTCTCCCCACAGGCGACCCAGCCATGCTCGTGATACCAGCGATGATGGTCGCGGTCCCAGTAGCCCTCGCGCGGCTCGACCACGCAGCCCGCTGCGATCGCCATGAGGCCCAGGATGAAGCTGCCCTTGATAAGTGCGCCCTTCAGGATATTTCGAGTATTTGTCATGGGAACTCCTTCACTCTGCGGTAGCTACAGCGTAGCGCACGGCCGCCGCGCGCTGCGTCCTCAAACCTCGGCACCCCTTGTCTGGCGATTCTGACAACCCAAGCGGCCATCGCCGCGTCCCGGCGCGTCAGGGCGCACCGGGCGGGCGGCCGGCGAACAGCTCGGCCAGCGCGCAATGGATGCTCTCGAGCGTGGGCGGCTTGCTGAGGATACAGTCGATGTTCGCCGGCAGGCTCTCCTCGGCGCGCAGCCTTTGCCCCCAGCCGGTAAGCAACACCACGGGAGTGTCGGGACTCGCCGCCTTGACGGCATACGCAACCTGATGACCGTCCACCCCGGGCATCCCGAGATCCGTGAACACGACCTGAAACGGGTCACCCGCGCGAGCCCTCAGAAACGCATCAATTCCGGCCTGACCACCCTCGGCGGTGGCAACTCGATGACCGGCGGATTGCAGGCGCAGGCGCACGGCTCCGGCGATCAATGGATCGTCGTCGATGGCGAGTATGTGCAGCGAAGGGACGCTCGCCCGCCGTGCTGCGACCGACCCGTCCGGCGCCAATGAGTCCGCCCGAAAGCGCAGCCGCACGGTCGTGCCGTACCCCGCCTCGCTCTCGATATCGAGCCGAGCCTGGTGCCGCTGCACGGTGCCATAGACCATCGCAAGCCCAAGTCCGGTGCCGGCCGCACCCTTGGTGGTGAAGAAGGGCTCGAGACATCGACGCCGAGTCGCCTCGTCCATTCCTATCCCGTCGTCGATCACCTCGAGCGCGAGGCAGCCCGGCGCCGCCTCCGCAGTCTCGCCCGCCGCCGACATGATGCGAGTACGGACGGTGACGATTCCGCCGTTCGGAAGCGCGTCCACGGCGTTGAAGATCAGGTTGATCAATGCATCACGCAGTTCGGATTGCACACCGAGGATCGGCGGCAAGTGCTCGGCGAGATCCGTGCGGATGGAAACGACCACGCCGCGCTGCTGCGCGAGGTCGCTCCACCTCGCCCGCGTGAGCTCGACCGATTGCTGGACCAGCGCGTTGAGGCTCACGGGAGCCATCTTGGGCACCGCCTCGCCTTTGCGCGAAAACTCGCGCAGCCGCGACGCCGTCTGGCTCACATCGCCGATCGCGCGCTGAATGATTTCGAGATGTTCCTTGCCGTCAGCGCTGATCTGCGTTTCGGTCTCCAGCAGGGCTTCCAAATACAGCGTGACCGGTGAGATACGGTTGTTGATATCGTGTGCGATGCCGCTCGCCAGCTGACCCAGCGCACGCAGCCGCTCCTGGTCCAGCATCGCGACCTGCGTCTTGTGCAGGTCGTCGTACGCCTGTGCCAGGCGCCGGTAGAGTCTCGCCTGATACGCCGCCAGCGCGACGTGCTCACTCAGCTGATGCAAGAATTCGCACTCGCTGCTCGAAAAGCTTCGAGGCGCACTGCGCATGCCGAGCAGGACACCGAACACCTCGTCCTCGACTTGCAGAGGCGCCATGGTAAGCGCGTGAATGCCGTTCGCCACCAGCTGCCTGCTGAAAGAGGTCGTGAGGTCGCGCAGATCGGGCTCGTAGATCAAGCGGCCCGCGAGGCACTCGCGGAAATCCTCGGCCGCGATTTCCAGCAGCGCTCCGTAGTTCAGATCGAGGGAATGACTCAGCGCCATGCGGTCGGCCCCCGCTGCCGCCACCCGCAGATGCGGGCCCGAATCATCGCGCAGGGCCACGCAGCAGAACTCCAACGGCAGGTGTGCCTGAAGCGTCGAGGTCACGACCGAGAAGATACTATGCAGATCCTGGCGCTCGCCGATCGCGCCGGTGATCTGGTGCAGCAGGTTGAGCCTCTCGATCTGGGCTTCGAGGTCCCGCTGGGTGGCGCGCCGTGCCAGCACTTCCTGTTCGAGCTCCCGTGCCGAGTGCTCGAGTCGTTCGGTACGATCAACGACGTCGCTCTTGAGAGCCCCGAGCGCCTCGGTCATCACCCGCTCAGAGGCGCGGCGCGATCCGATGCTGCGATGCAATGTCAGTAGTGCCAGCACGGCTATCCCCGAGGCCAGCACTCCGCCGCCGAGGATGAGCGCGCGCGCGGTCGAGCCGCTGGTGGCGGCGACCGTCTGCCGACCGACCAGCAAGCTTCCTTCGGCCGCCAAAAAAGCTTCGATCGAGGAGCGCGCGGCCCGATGGCCGTGATCCTCCTCGATTGCAGCCGCCGCCGTTGCCTCCCCCTGCCGTTGGCGCAGCGCCTCGACCGCCGCGATATTGGAAAGGTGCGCCTCCACCTCCGGCCTCAACTTCTGGACGCGCTGCTCCTGGGTGGGGTTGTCGGACACCAGCCGGCCGAGCGCTTGCAATTGTCCCCTGGCCTCATCCGCCGCCCGTTGCGAGAGATCGAAATAATTCGGATTGCCCGTGATGACAAAGGCACGCCCCTCGCTCTCCGCGTCGGTGAGACTCGTGAGCACGCCGTGCGCCGTGCCGATGACCTCGTGCGAATGCGCCACCCACAGGGCGGAGCGATTGAGTTTCACGAGGGATCCGTAGGACGCGGCTCCGATGACCGCGAGGCACAAAAGCGCTACCCCGAAGCCAGCTCGGACGTGCCCTTCCAAGAGGCTCAGGACATCAGCCTGAGCCGCTCCCCCGAATCGCTCGGTGCTCCTCATGGCCGTGCGCCAAGACCGTCAGAGCACCGACTCTAGTTCCGCGGGAGTTGCAGAGCAAGTTCGCGGCCTTGCATTGCAAACTCCGCGATCTGGATTTCGTTGCTCTTGCGCAACGTATTGATTCGTACACATTAAAATCCTGCCATCCATGGTGCGGATGTGTAAAATTTACCCTGGTGTGGATCAGCGAATCAAGCTGTCGAGGTGCGCATGACGACAGTGCTGATCGTGGATGATCACGAGATGGTGCGGGAGGGACTCAAGGTTCTTCTCGACCGGGAGACGCAGTTCCAGGTGATCGGGGGCGCGTCCAATGGCAGGGAGGCGATCGCGCTGGCGCGGCAACTGCGGCCGGACATCGTCATCATGGATCTCGCGCTGCCCGAGCTCAGCGGCCTCGACGCGACCGAGAAGATCCGCGCGGAGCTGCCCGACACCCAGGTGATCGCGCTGTCCTCCGCTTTCACCTCTGAGCAGGTGTTTCTCGCCCTGCGTGCCGGTGCCCTCGGCTACGTGCTCAAGCAGTCCGCGCCCGTCGAGCTGATTGCGGCCGCCCTCAAGGCCGCTGCCGGCCGGCGCTATCTCAGCGCCCGCATCCTGGAATCGCTCGACATGGCGAGCATCGATGGGCACCGGCTGAGCCCTCTCGAGCGCCTGAGCTCGCGCGAGCGTGAGGTCATGCAACTCGCCGTGATGGGACGTACCAGCGTGGAGATTGCCCGCAAGCTGTTCCTGTCGCCCAAGACGGTGGATACCTACCGCAGCCGGATCATGGGCAAGCTCGGCGTCGCCGATCATACCGGGCTGGTGCGATTCGCCATCGAGCACGCGCTGATACCAAGGTGACAGAAGATGAGGAAGCCCGCATCCGCACGGAGTTGTCTAGTTTTCCCGACAGGCTTCGAGTCCCGCCTCTGCTCATATAGACGGCAGGGATCTTTGCGCCACACCGAGATAGGACATCCGGGGATGCCTGACACGGCGGATACTTCCATCAAGCGCCGGCGGTCGCGTTTCGAGGCGCTCACCGATGTCCATAACCGCCGCTTTCTCTTGAAGCAGCTGGCTCGTGAGCTCGATCGATCGCGCCGCTATCGTCATCCGCTCGCGCTGCTCAGCTGCGATCTCGACGATTTCAAGGGCATCAATGACCGCTTCGGTCACGAGGCGGGCGACGAGGTGCTGCGCGCCTTCGTGGAGGGAGCTTCGCTGTGTGTGCGCGCCTCGATCGACTGGATCGTGCGCGCGGGCGGGGAGGAGTTCGTCATCGTGCTCCCGGAGACCGATCTGTGCGGCGCCGAGCGCACCGCAGAGCGGCTGCGCGCGGCGTTTTCCAGCCAGGCCATCCTCACCTGCGCGGGACCGGTGCGCGCGACCGCGAGTATCGGGGCAACCGCAGCGGAAGGCGCTCACGAGCTCGCGACCGCATCGGTGAGATTGCTGCTGCGGGCAGCGGATCAGTGCCTTTACTACAGCAAGAACACGGGCCGTAATCGCGTGACCTGCGCGCCGCCGCTGTGTGCCGCGACGTTGCTCGATCCGAGCTGGCATGACCCCTGCGAAATGCACTGAAGCGGATCCAGCCGCAGCGGTCCCGCCAATCGATGAGCAGCTCAGCATGCTGCGCGATGCCTTCTACCGTAACCTGGTCGGCGATTGCCGGCGCCTCGACGCCCTGGCCACCCACTATGCGATCGCTTGCAGCTCGCCGGATGCCGCGGGACTCAAGGACGAGATTCGCTGGGTGGCGCACCGCATCTACGGTGCCGCGGTCATGTTCGGAGCCGCTGCCATCGCTTCGGCTGCAGAAGAGCTCGAGCGCGTCGTCTTCGACGGCATGATCGGACAGGTCGAGACGAGCGTGGCGCCGCGCATCCTGCGGTCATTGCGCGCTCTGGTTGACGCCATGGCAGGCTCGAAAGGGCCCGAGGCGCGCTCCCCGTGAGCGAGAGCGCCGCCGATCTGCCCGCGGCCACGACGCTCGGCGGGGCGGCGCGCGCCCGTTTTGGCGCCCGCCTGATGCCGGCGACCTGGCTGGCGGTCTCCGAAGATCGCCGATGTTCTGAGCCGATCGCGGTGGATACGCTCGAGCTCGAGACGGAATCCGAGCTGTGCCGGCTGCACGAGCTCAGCATGCGCCTGCTCGAGATCGAGGATCTGCAGCAGCTGCTCGATCGCATACTGGACGGCGCCATGGCGCTTTACCGGGCCGACTTCGGCATGCTCCAGATTGCGTGCGGCGAGACGAATTCGTTGCATACGGCGAGCCGGCGAGGGTTTGACCCGCCGCACACCCGCGAGGATTTCGAGGCGCTGCGCTCTTTCGCGGAGGATGCCGGATTTGCCGCGCTTCACTGCGATCCGATCGCCGGCTGCGATGGCCTGTTTCGAGGCACGCTGACCGTCTTCTTTCGATCGGCCCACCGCCCGAGCGCGCAGCACTCCTCACTCGGGGCGATGTACGCACGCACCGCCGGCGACCTGATCGGTGAGCTGCGGCGCAAGGAGGTGTTGAGAAATTCATGCCAGGCGGCCGAGAAGGCCTGCGAGGCCAAAGCACAGGTGCTCGCGACCGCAAGCCACGATCTGCGCCAGCCTTTGCAGACCCTCGCGCTGTTGAACGGCTCGCTGCGCAGGCTGACCAAGGACATTCGCTTGATGCCGGCGCTCGAGGAGCAGGAGCGCGCGATCGCGACCGCCTCCGACCTGCTCAACGCGCTGCTCGATATCTGCAAGCTCGAGTCCGGCGCGGTCCAGCCGTGCATCGCCGATTTCGGCATCGCCGAGCTGCTCGGCGAGATCCAGGAGGACTTCAGCGCCACGGCGCTCACCAAGGGGCTCAAGCTCCATGTCGAGGCCTGCGCCGGCCGCGTCCATAGCGATCGCGCCCTGGTCTCCCAGATCCTGCGCAATCTGGTCTCGAACGCCATTCGCTATACGCCCGTCGGCTGTGTGCGCCTGCGCTGCTCGCCCGAGGGAAGGAGCCTGCGCGTGGACGTGATCGATACGGGAATAGGCATCCCGGCCGATGCGCTACCGCGAATCTTCGACGAATTCTTTCAGGTAGGGACCTCGACCCTGCACGAGGGGCACGGGCTCGGTCTCAGCATCGTGCAGCGCACCGCGCGCTTGCTCGGCCACGAGATCCGGGTGCGCTCGACGCTGGACCGGGGGTCGTGCTTCACGCTGGTGCTGCCCCGGGGATCGTAGATAGCGAGCTTGCCGCGGCACGGACCGCTGCATCCAGCGATTGCGTGCAGGCGCGCATCTCATCGATCAGCCCACACGCCGGCTGGTGCGCGGCGGCGGCCATGTCGGCTTTTGCGCGCGCGGCCAGCGCCTCGATCGCGCCACCGCATTCGCCGACCTGCGGCAGCCCGAAGATCGACGCGGCGCCGTGAATGCGGTGAGAGAGCCTCTCGATATCCTCGAGCAGGCCCACCTCACCCTGCGCCAACCGCTCGAGCAGCGAGCGCAGCTGCTCCACGTCACCCGATGCGCGGGCCAGGAACTCGCCGCTGCGCGAGGCCGGCTGTACCGGGATTTGCGGCACGTCGCCCGGCGGCAGCCCGTCACCCGGCGGCAGCCCGTCACCCGGCGGCAGCCCGTCACCCGGCGGCAGCGCGGCGGCCGGCGGCGCGCCGCGGGCCGCACGCCACCAGGAGATGAGATCCGCGCACAGACGCGCGGGATCGAACGGCTTCGCGATGACCCCGCACGCCCCCAGATGCAGCAAATGCTCGATCTCCGCCGGCATGACCTTCGCGGTGAGGAACATCACGGGAATGTCCCCGAGTCCGGCGTCCTGCCGCATGCGCTTGAGGGTGCTGGGGCCGTCGAGGCCCGGCATCATCACATCCATGAGTATGAGATCCGGGCGCCGCTCCGCGGCGCGCTGGATGGCGATCTCCCCCGAGCCGGCGAGATGTACGGTGAGCTTGCCGATCAGTCTGAGCGTGGCCTCCACCACGGCGCAGATGTCCGGGTCGTCATCGACGTACAGGACTGATTGCAGTTCTCGCATGCGGGACCAGCGGCTCGATCTTGTGGACGGGTTTGGCAGGCGTATCGGCTGACACGCGATTGCGGCCGCGCGCTTTGCTCGCGTAAAGGTTAGCATCCGCGCTCTGCAGCAGCGACTGAACGGTGACCGCAGCGTGCTCCTTGTCCGCGTCGAGACCCGCAATGCCGATGCTCACCGTGACGTGCACGGGGCCCGCAGAGGTATCGATGCGCATGTGCTCGGCGGCGGCGCGCACCTTCTCCGCGAAGGCGCAGGCCTCGGAGGTCTTGGCACCCTCGAGAACGATCGCGAACTCGTCGCCGCCGAGGCGCGCGCACCAGTCGGTCTCGCGCTTGAGGCATAGAGCGATCTGCCGCGTCAGCTTCTTGAGCACGAAATCGCCCACCGCATGCCCGTAGCGGTCATTGATCTGCTTGAAGTGATCGATGTCGAGCAGCAGCAGCGAGAGGTGTCCGCCAAAGCGCTGCGAGCGCTTGAGCTCGCGGCCCACGTGCCGCACCAGGTAGCGCAGGTTATAGGCTCCGGTCAAAGGGTCCGACATCACCAGCTGGCGCTTCTTTTCCAGCGCATCCTTGAGCCAGCACTCGAGCGCGAGCACTCTCTTGGCCGTGCGCAACCGCGCGGTGAACAGCGCGGCGCCCGAGCGCTTGCTCAGGTAGTCGTCGGCACCGGCCTCGAAGCCCGCGAGCACGTCCTTCTCGTCGTCTCGGACCGTGAGCAGAAACAAGTAGACGTAGCCCTTGGCGGGGCGCGCCCGGATACGGCGGCACAGCTCCAAGCCATCCATTTCCGGCATGCTGAGATCGGTCACGACGATGGCGGCGGAGGAGCGGCTCAGCCTGTCGAGCGCCTCCTTGCCGCTCTGCGCGGTGACCACGGGATACCCATCGGCCTCGACGATCTCCTTGAGCCGCTCGAGCACCAGCGTATCGTCGTCCACGATGAGAACGGTGGGCGCGACGGGAAGATCGAGCCTTACGTTCTCCTCGGTCTCATCGCAGCTGTCCTCGAGTTCTGCGGACATGACTCGGTCGCGGTTCGACAGCTGTTCCTCCATGACAAATCGCCCATCGGGGGCGCTCCCGAGCCCTGTGATTCCCGCAAACTAGCCGTGCGATCCGGCCGGTGATGTAGGGAATGCTGGACAATGCGACCCGAAAACTACCGACTTCTCGAAATCTGCGGCTTGCTCGTGCTTTCTTCGCGCTCACGCGAGTGCCAAGCGCGGCCCGGGCGGAGGAAGGATTTGCCCCGAGCAGGAATCGAACCTGCGACCTAGCGCTTAGGAGGCACTCGCTCTATCCACTGAGCTACCGGGGCATGGACAGGCCGGCGGCGCTTGCTCCGCTTTAGGGGGACTTAGGGCCGCCTGCCTTCCGGAAATTGGTGGAGGAGAGGAGGATCGAACTCCCGACCTTCGCATTGCGAACGCGACGCTCTCCCAGCTGAGCTACTCCCCCGAAAAGGGCCCCGAATACTACCAGCAAAGGGGCCTCATGCCAAAAGTGTCGCCGAATCCCGGGGAACTTAGCTACGATATCCGCAAAGGGGCATAACAACATGATCAAAGTAGGCGAACGCGCTCCGGAGTTCACGCTTCCGGACGAGAAGGGAAACGATCGATCGCTGACCGAGCTGCTGAGCTCCGGCGCCATCATCCTTTACTTCTACCCGGCCGACTTCACGCCCGGATGCACCCGGCAAGCCTGTCAGCTGCGCGACCTGCATGCGGAGATTCAGCGCGCCGGTCTACGAGTCGTGGGAATCAGCCCCCAGTCGCCGGCGTCGCACACCAAGTTCCGCGAGAAGTACCAGCTGCCGTTCGAGCTGTTATCGGACGAGCACAAGACGGTCATCAAGATGTACGGGCTCAACGGTCCTCTCGGACTCGGCGTGCGCCGCGCCTCGTACCTCATCGACGGGGGGCGCCGGGTGCGCGACGCCGTGATGGCGGACCTACGCATCGGCCGGCATGTGGACTTCGTGCGCAAGGCCATCATGCTGCGCGCGGCCAGCAGCTGATCTCGACCGCGGCGCAGACGCCGCCGGTGACTGCAACCGCGCTCAGTAACTGAGGCTGAGCACGCTCGCCCGCCCGACCCGCGGCACGCTGACGATGTACATCGTGCCGTACTCGGTCGCGCCGATCGGGGGTATGTCGCGGGCCCCGCTCAAGGCCTGCACGATTGCGGGTATGGTGTCGGTATGCCCGACGATCAGGATGCGCGCTCCGCGATGCTCGTGCAGCACGCGGCGGGCGAAGCCGCCGGCATCGTCCTCGGAAACCACCTGCGGCTCGATCCCGAGCCTGGCCGCAAGCGGCGCCGCGGTCTGCCGATTGCGCAACGACGGCGAGGTATAGATGACGTTGATGTGATCCTTGAGCTGGCGCTCGCCGAACATGCGCGCGAGCAATGCGGCGCGTGCCTGGCCCTCGCTGCTGAGCGCCGGATCCGGGCTGCCGTCCATGACTTTCTCGGCATGCCGGACGATGACGATGGTGGTGGAGCTCGCGGTGATCAGAAGCCATGCGGCCACGACCAGAGCGAGAACTCCGACCACCCAGGTCAGGGCAGCCAGGCCGATGGGCGCCAGAAACGGCTTGCGCTGCAGATTCGCGGGAATCGCCATTGCCGGGATGATACCAACGAATGCCGCCCAATCGGGGCAGCCTTCGCAAAAGCGCGCGGGGGCAGGTCCCTCTCTGCTCAGCCGTGCGAGGATTGCACCAGGCGGTAGCCGACTGCGGTTTCGGTCAAGATGTGCTTGGGCTGTGCCGGGTCGTCCTCGAGCTTCTGCCGCAGGTGCCCCATGTAAACCCGCACATAGTGTCCGTGCTCGGCATGAGAGGGACCCCAGACCTCGCGCAGTATCTGGCGATGCGTGAGCACCTTGCCCGCATTCGCGATCAGCATCGTCAGCAATCGGTATTCGGTCGGGGTCAGATGCACCTGCTGGCCGCGTTTTTCGACTACCCGTCGGCTGAGATCGACCTTGACCTCGCCGAACTCGAACACCGCGGCGGCCGCGGCGCCGGCGCGCTCGCGGCGGCGCGACGCCACGCGCACCCGCGCGAGCAGCTCACCGACACTGAACGGCTTGGTCAGGTAGTCATCCGCCCCGCCGTCGAGAGCCTCGATCTTGTCCCGCTCGTCGACCCGCGCCGACAGCACGATGACCGGAACCTCGGACCAGCCGCGCAGCTCGCGCAAAAACTCCATACCGTCGCCATCCGGCAGGCCGAGATCGAGGATGATCAGATCCGGCTTGCGCGCGCCGGCATCGACGAGCCCCTGACGCTGGGTCTCGGCTTCCGCGACACTCCAGCCTTCGGCCTCGAGCGCGGTGCGCACGAAGCGCCGGATCTGGCGCTCATCCTCGATCAAGAGTGCCACCGGCGGGGGCTCACCCATGCACGGCCGCCTCGAGCTCGGCCGCCGGCGCCGGCAGCGGCGGGGTGCCGAGCGGCAGGGTGAATGTGATCCGCGCACCGCCCCCTGGCCGATTCACCCCCACGATGTGCCCCTGGTGGGCCTCGATGATGGCGCGCGCAATGGCGAGCCCCAACCCGACGCCGGGCGTGGCCGACTCGCGCTCGCCGCGGGTGAACTTTTGAAAGACCGCCTCCTCGCGGCCCTTGGGAAGCCCCGGACCGTTGTCGGAGACCGCGACCTCGAGGTGCTCGTCGACGACTTCCGCGGACAGCGTGACGGTGCTGCCCGGCGGCGTGTATTTGGAGGCGTTCTCGAGCAGATTGACCAGCACGCGCTCGAGCAGCATCGCATCGAAGCGCACCAGCGGCAGATCGCGCGGAATTCGCACCTCGACCGTATGGTGCTCGAGCATGCTGCGGGCCGACTCGAGCGCCGCGCCGACCACCTCCTCGAGCGGCTGCCACTGCAGATTCAGCTTGACCTCACCGCTCTCGATGCGCGCCATTTCGAGCAGGTTGCCGACCAGCGTGCTCATGCGGCGCGCTTCGTCCTTGATGGCATCGGCAGTCTCCGCCTGCGCGCTCGAGAGCGGCGGCCTGGTGAGGGTCAGGGACTCGGCGAGCCCCACCAGAACGGTGAGCGGGGTGCGCAGATCGTGCGAGAGGGCCGCGAGCAGGGAATTGCGCAAGCGCTCGGACTCCATGCGCACCAGCGCCTCCTGTGCGAGACCCACATAGTGGACGCGCTCGAGCGCAATGGCGATGAGCGCCGCGAAGGTGTCGAGAAGCTGGCGCTGCTCGGGGATCCGCAGCAGCCGCCGGTTGTGCGCCTTGACCGCGAGCACGCCGCGTGCCTGGTCCGGCGCGCGCAGCGGCACATACAGCACATCGCTCCCCGGCAAGGTGTCGGTGCCGAAGCCCGCCGGCTTGCCTTGATCGAAGGCCCACTGGGCGGTGCCGATCTCCGGGGTCAATGCCTGCCCCTCGCGCGGCACGCTCACGACCAGGCGCCCCTTGTCGTCCGGCAGCAGCAGCGCCGCGGAGGCGTGGAACGAGCGCTCGATGGTCTCGTCGCTGATCTTGACCACCTGATCGACCTGCAACGCGCCCGAGAGGTCGCGCGCCAGCTCGTAGAGCGAGGCGGCTCGCTCCTCGCGATGGGCCGACACCCGCGCCTGAAACCGCAAACCCGCGGTGAGCTGGCCGGTGATCAAGCCGACCGCGAGCATGATGCTGAAGGTGAGCAGGTACTGGACATCGCTCACCGCGAACGAGAACCGCGGCGGAACGAAGAAGAAGTCGAAGCCGCCGACGCTCAAGAGCGCCGCGACCGCGGCGGGACCGCGGCCGAAGCGCACCGCGATCAACACCACCGTGAGGATGAAGATCGCGACGATATTGGAGCGATCGAAATGAGCGGCGAGCGGCAGGCATCCGACGGTGACCGCCGCACACGCGGCCGCAGTCCAAAAATAGCGCAGCCGCTTGCTCCTGCGCCGCTCGCCCGCCCCCCCGCCGGCATCGGCCGCGAGTGCCCGCCCGCTCGGCTCGGGGACCGGACGCGCCGGGCCGCTCGCGCGACCGATCTCGACCAGGTCGATATCCGGAGCGAGCAGCGCGAGCCTTTGACCGCTCGAGCGCTGCCAGGGCCAGAGGCGGCGCTCCGGGTCGCGGCCGATCACGATCTTGGCGAGGTTGTGGCTGCGCGCGTAGGCGACCACGCTCTCGGCGACCTGCGCATTCGCGATGACCGCGGTGGTGGCGCCGAGCTCCTGTGCCAGATGCAGCGTCGCGAGAATCTTCTCGCGCCGCGCGGCCGGCAGGCGCTGCAAGCCCGGGGTCTCGACGTAGACGGCGTGCCAATCGGTATTGAGCTGACTCGCCAGCCGGGCGGCGGCCCGCACCACCCGTTCCGCGCCGCCGTCGGGACCGACACAGGTCAGAAGCGCGGAGCCCGTCTTCCACACCGATTCGATCGATTTGTCGACACGATAGGCTTGTACGTCCCCCTCGACTCGATCCGCCGTACGGCGCAGTGCGAGCTCGCGCAGCGCCATGAGATTGCCTTTGCGGAAAAAGTTTCCGGCGGCATGCTCGGCTTGCTGGGGCAGGTAAACCTTGCCCGCCGCGAGGCGTGCGAGCAGCTCATCCGCGGTAACGTCCACCAGCACGACCTCGTTCGCGGCATCGAAGACCGTGTCCGGTACGGTCTCCCACACCCGCACGTTGGTGATGCCCGAGACCACGTCGTTGAGGCTCTCCAGGTGCTGGACGTTGAGCGTGGTGAAGACGTCGATCCCGGCCGCGAGCAGCTCTTCGACATCCTGCCAGCGCTTCGGATGGCGCTGTCCGGGGGCATTGGTGTGCGCGAGCTCGTCCACCAGGACGATATCCGGACGCCGCGCGAGCGCGCCGTCGAGATCGAATTCGCTGAGCGTCTTGCCGCGGTAGGAGACTGTTTTCAGCGGCAGGACCGGCAATCCTTCGAGCAGCGCCGAGGTTTCCGTACGCCCGTGCGTCTCGACCACGCCGATGAGCACCGCGCTACCCTCGCTGCGCAGCTTCCCGGCCGCGACCAGCATCGCATAGGTCTTGCCCACGCCCGCCGAGGAGCCGAAGTAAATGCGCAGCTTGCCGCGCGCTGCCGCGGACTCCTGTTGCTTGACCCGGGCCAGCAGCGCATCCGGATCGGGCCGATCTTCACTCGCCAGCGGCATCGCCTCTCGCGCTCAGAGTCAGGTCGGACATGACGGACGCCAAAGATAACCGATGCGGAAGGCACATTCGTGCAGATTTTTCTTTACTTCGAATGCGCAACGAACTAATTTCGCCGTAGTTTCTGCAACGCGAGGCTCGATTCTTTGGACAGTTGCCCTAGATACGGGGTTGGACGCGGCGCGCGGGCGCGGCGTGCTCGCGGCAGGATAGGTTCTCGATAGAACGCCATCCCGCCGCGGGCGGGATGGCGAGTCCCGGCGGGGACTTTCCCTCTTCCAGGTCTCTCTATTATCTCCGACATGCCGGCTCCGGCGCGGCATGCATTGGGCTGCCTGTGCGCATGGATCGAGCCCCGCCCGACCCGGGTGAGGTGAATCATGATGCAAGCAAGTCAGGAAGCCTACGGCGAGATTCGCGGCGCGCTCGGCACGCTGCGCCCGAGCGATGGGGTCCATCGCGCGGGCTGGACTCATCGCCTGCGGACCCTGCTGGCCATTCTCGGCCCGGGGCTCATCGTCATGGTGGGCGACAATGACGCCGGCGCCTTCAGCACCTATGCGCAGGCCGGGCAGAACTATGGGACGACGCTCCTCTGGACCCTCGCACTGCTGGTGCCGGTGCTCTACGTCAACCAGGAGATGGTGCTGAGGCTCGGCACCATCACGGGCGTGGGGCACGCGCGGCTCATTCTCAAGCGCTTCGGGCGATTCTGGGGCGCGTTCAGCGTCATCGACCTGTTCGCCCTGAACGCTCTCACCCTGGTCACCGAGTTCGTGGGCGTGAGCATCGGGCTCGGCATCCTCGGCGTGCCGAAGCTTCCCGGGGTGCTGGCCGCCGCGGCGCTGGTGATGGCCGCGGCCGGCACCGGCGATTTCCGCCGGTTCGAGCGCTTCGCGCTCGCCCTGGTATTCGGCAGTGTGCTGCTGCTGCCGGTATTCCTCATGGCTCGCCCGCCCTGGTCGGCAATCGCCCACGATTTCCTCGTGCCTCAGCTGCCGCCGCGCGCACACCTGGCGGATGTCATGCTGCTGGTGATCGCGATCGTCGGCACCACCGTCGCACCGTGGCAGCTGTTCTTCCAGCAGAGCTACATCATCGACAAGCGCATCGGACCGCGCTTCATCAACTACGAGCGCCTCGACCTCGTCATCGGGATCGCCATCGTGATCGTGGGCGCCGTGGCCATGATCGCCTTCTGCGCGCATGCCTTTGCGGGCACCGCGGAGTTCGGCCACTTCACCGACGCGGGCGGTGTGGCACAGGGACTCGAGCGCTACCAGGGCTCGCGCCTGCCCGGCGTATTCTTCGGCCTCGCGCTCATCGACGCGAGCCTGATCGGCGCGGCGGCAGTGTCCCTGTCCTCGGCGTATGCGGTGGGCGATGTGCTATCGATGCGCCATTCGCTGCACGCGAGCCCGGGGCAGGCCAAGACCTTCTACGGCATCTATTGCTGTCTGATCGCCGTTGCGGCCGCCCTGGTCCTGATTCCGAACGTCCCGCTCGGCTTGCTGACCAACGCGGTACAGACGCTGGCCGGCGTGCTGCTGCCCAGCGCCTCGGTGTTCCTGCTGCTGCTGTGCAACGACCAGGAGCTGCTCGGACCGTGGGCGAACTCTTTCCGATTGAACGTCTTCACCACGATCGTGGTCGGCGTACTGGTCCTCTTGTCGCTCATTCTCACGGCCGGCGTGCTCTACCCGCAGCTCAGCGGTCGGGGCATCGCGGCGATTCTCGCCGCAGGCCTCGCGCTGGGAGCGGCGGCATTCGGATCGCTCGCGTACCGAAACCGCCGGCGCGACGGCGCGGCGCCGAAGGCGCGGCTGGCGACCGCGCTCGAGCGCAGTGCCTGGCGCGCACCGCGGATCGAGAGCCTCGGCCCGATCCGTCTCACGCCCGCTCGGCGCCTATGGATGCTGGTATTGCGGGCCTATCTGATCCTGGCGGTGATCATGGTCATCGTGCGAGTCGCGCAAACCGCGTAGCGGCGCGCGCCCACGGCGCGCGTTCAAGCCGCGCGCGTTCACACCGCGCGTGCGGCGCGATCGCGCTACACTCCGGCGCATGAGCAAGGCCACGCCGCTCCTCGGCGGCATCGAGCTCGGCGGCACGAAATGCGTGTGCCTCCTCGGCACCGGTCCCGACGATATTCGCATGCGGGTCTCGATGCAGACCGGCGTGGACGCGCAAGCGGCGCTGCGGGCGCTCGAGGAGACGCTGCGCCAGGGGATCGCGACGCACGGGCCGATCGCCGCTCTCGGCATCGCCTCCTTCGGGCCCCTCGATCTCGATCGCAGCTCGGCCACCTATGGTTGGATTACCTCCACGCCGAAGCCCGGTTGGCGCCGCACCGCCCTCGTGCCGCGCTTCGGTGCTTACCAGGTGCCGATCGGCTTCGATACCGATGTGAACGGCGCCGCGCTCGCCGAAGGCCGCTGGGGCGCGGCTCGCGGGCTCGACGATTTTGCCTACATCACCGTGGGCACGGGCATCGGCGTCGGCCTTTTCGTGCATGGCGCGCTGGTGCACGGCATGCTGCATCCCGAGCTCGGGCACCTGCGCATCGCGCGCTCGCCCGGCGATACCTGGGGCGGCAGCTGCCCGTTTCATGGCGATTGCGTCGAGGGGCTCGCCTCCGGGCCGGCGATCGCGGCGCGCACCGGAGCCGAGCCGCCTCTGCTGGGCGCGGGCGACCCTGTCTGGGACATCGTGGCGCATGCGCTCGCGCAGCTCGCTCATGCCATCGTGCTGGCAACGGCGCCGCGCCGGATTCTCATCGGCGGCGGTATTCCGCAGGCGCGTCCGGAACTGCTGGCGCTCGTGGGACGGCAGCTCGCACGCAGCCTCAACGGCTACATCGACCGGCCGGAGATCGCCGGCGACTGTGACGGCCTCGTGGCCGCACCGGGCCTCGGCGCGCTCGCGGGACCGCTCGGCGCGCTGGCGCTCGCCGCAGGAACGCTCGCCGCCGGGACGCTCCCACGAGAACGCTTGCCGGCGCAGGCGCTCGAGCGCTGACTACTAACGCGGCGCCGCCGGCACGCTGCCGCGGTTCGCCTCGACCACGCACAGTGCCGTCATGTTGACGATGCGCCGCACGGTGGCCGCCGCCGTCAGGATGTGCGCGGGCGCGGCGCATCCGAGCAGCATGGGACCGATCGCGACGTTGTTGCCCGCCGCGGATTTCAAGAGGTTATAGGCAATATTCGCGCTGTCGATGTTCGGGCAAACCAGAAGGTTCGCGCTGCCATGGAGGGAGCTGTCCGGCAGGACCGCGCGGCGCGCCGCCTCGTCGAGCGCGCAGTCTCCGTGCATCTCGCCGTCGACTTCGAGATCGGGCACGCGGGCGCTCAGCAAGGCGAGCGCGGCCCGCATCTTGAGCGCGGACGGCGCCTCGCTCGAGCCGAAATTCGAATGCGACAGCAGCGCGACCTTGGGGACCAGGCCGAAGGCGCGCAACTGCTCGGCCGCGAGCTCGGTGATCTCCGCCAGCTGCTCCGCGCTCGGATCGAGATTGACATGCGTGTCGACCAGAAACAGCTGGCGCCCAGGCAAGATCAGCCCGGTCATCGCGCCGTACACGTTGACCCCCGCGCGCCGGCCAATGACGCGATCGATGTACTTGAGGTGCCGGGCCGTGGTCGAGATCGTGCCGCAGATGAGCCCGTCCGCCTCGCCTTTCTTGAGCAGCATCGCCGCGATGAGCGTGGTGCGCCGGCGCATCTCCAGCTTGGCATACTGTGTGGTCACACCATTGCGGCGCGCAATCTGGTAGTAAGCCTGCCAGTACTCGCGGTAGCGTTCGTCATGCTCGGGATTGACGACGCTGAAATGCTCGCCGATACGCAACCTGAGCCCGTGACGCTTGATGGCGCGCTCGATGACGGCCGGCCGGCCGACCAGCACCGGCACCGCGAGCTTCTCGTCCACCGCAATCTGCACCGCGCGCAGCACCCGCTCGTCCTCGCCCTCCGCGTACACGATGCGGCTGCGCTCGGGCGCAATCTTGCGCGCGGCGGCGAAGATCGGCGCCATGAGGGTGCCGCTGTGATAGACGAACTGTTGCAGCCGCTGACCGTAGGCGTCCAGATCGGCGATCGGGCGCGTCGCGATGCCCGACTCCATGGCCGCCCGCGCCACCGCCGGCGCGATCTTGACGATCAAGCGCGGATCGAAGGGCTTGGGAATGAGATAGCCCGGGCCGAAGCTCAGATCCTCGACGCCGCCGTACGCGGCGGCGACGACCTCGGACTGCTCCTGCCGCGCGAGATCGGCGAGCGCGTGCACGGCGGCGATCTCCATCGGACGGGTCACGGTGGTCGCGCCGACGTCGAGCGCCCCGCGAAAGATGAACGGAAAGCACAGCACGTTGTTCACCTGATTGGGGTAGTCGCTGCGTCCCGTCGCGATCACGGCATCCGCCCGTGCCGCCGCGGCTTCCTGCGGCAGGATCTCGGGAATCGGGTTGGCGAGCGCCAGGATGAGCGGTTTCGGTGCCATGGCCCGCACCATGTCCTGTGTCAGCACGCCGCCCGCCGACAGACCCAGAAAGACGTCGGCGCCGGCGATGATCTGGCCGAGCTTGCGAGCCTCGGTCGGCTGCGCGAAGCGCGCTTTCTCCGGATCCATGAGCTCCTTGCGTCCGCGATACACGACGCCCGCAAGATCGCTCAGCCAGATGCTCTCGTGCTTGAGCCCGAGGTCGAGCAGCAGGTCCACGCAGGCGAGCGCCGCGGCCCCCGCTCCGCTCACCACCAGCTTCACCTGGCCGATATCCTTGCCGCAAACCGCCAGGCCGTTCAACACCGCGGCGCCCACGGTGATGGCGGTGCCGTGCTGGTCGTCGTGGAACACCGGTATCTTCATGCGCTTGCGCAGCTCGCGCTCCACGATGAAGCATTCGGGCGCCTTGATGTCCTCGAGATTGATCGCGCCGAAGGTGGGCTCGAGCGCGGCAATCACCTCCACGAGCTTGTGCGGGTCCGGCTGGTCGATCTCGATGTCGAAGACGTCGATTCCGGCGAACTTCTTGAACAATACGGCCTTGCCCTCCATGACCGGCTTGGCCGCGAGCGGGCCTATGGAGCCGAGGCCAAGGACGGCGCTGCCGTTGCTCACCACGCCCACGAGGTTGCCGCGGGCGGTGAAGCGATGGGCGCTCAAGGGGTCCTGTACGATCGCCTCGCAAGCAGCGGCCACGCCGGGCGAGTAGGCCAACGCCAGATCGTTCTGATTCACGAGCTGCTTGGTCGGAGCGATCGAGATCTTGCCGTGAGTCGGAAACTCGTGATAATCGAGTGCCGCCTGGCGCCGGTCCTCCTTCGCGTCCTCCGAGCGCTTCGAGTCTTTGGCCGTCATCCGGAACTTCCAAGTTTCAATGGATGTCTATCCAGTCATCTTAGCAAGGTTTGCGCTGTCAACGCCGCGCGCGTTGATACGTTATGCTCGAGCGGGCCGATCGAGCATGAGACCAGGAGGAGACGATGAGCGAGACCGACCGGAGCATTTGGAACAGCGGGCCCCTGCGGGCGGGCATCCTCGGTCTTGCAGGCGCGATGCTTCTCGCAAGCGCCGCGCGCGCCGATGATTCAGCCCCCTTGGTCACCGAGGGCGCCTGGCAGGCGCACAAGTACACCTTCCAGTTCCTGGGCTTCACCTCGACCTACTCCTGCGACGGGCTCGCCGACAAGCTGAAGGAGCTGTTGATCGCCGCCGGAGCGGCCAATGTCAAGGCACAGCCCGGCGCGTGTGCCGCCCCCTTCGGCCGGCCGGACAAGTTTGCCCGCGCCGACCTCACCTTCTCGACCCTCGCGCCGCTCGGGCCCAACCCCGCCGGGGTCAAGCCGGTGAACGGGACCTGGCGCCCGGTGGTGTTCTCCTTGCACACGCCGTGGGATCTTGAGCGCGGAGACTGCGAGCTGATCGAGCAATTCCGGGAGCACCTGCTGCCGATGTTCACCACGCGCAATGTCACGAACAACACCTCCTGCATCCCCTACCAGGAATCGGGCTCGACCGTCGACTTGCGGTTCGATGCCTTCGCCGCGGCGCCGCCACCGCGCACGGCGGCTCGCTAGCGCATGCCTCGCTAGCGAGGCGCATCGCGCCCGGGCACGCGGCCCTTGAGCTCGGTGCCGATGCGCGTGAATAGCGCGTTGAGCCAGCGCGTGAAAGCGATCATCGCGGGATTCGGCCGCCGCTGGCGGCTGCGCAGGAGATAATATCCGCCGCGCGCTTTGATCTTGGCCGCGAACGGGGTGACCAGCTGGCCTGCCGCGAGGGCGCCGGCACAGGTGACCTCATCCCCCATCATGATTCCCTGGCCGGCGATGGCCGCCGACTGCACCAGCATCAGATCGGAAAAGGTGATACCGGCCGAGCGCGGGTACTCGACGCCGTTCATGGCAAGCCACTCGCGCCATTCCTCCCATTGCCGCAGGTGCAGCAGCGGATGGCGCAGCACGTCGCTCGGCCGATTGAGCCCGCCTTGCATGTTTTGCAGCGCCGGGCTGCACATCGGCAGGAATTCGACATCGTAGAGGTGCTGCACCGTGTAGCGCGGCCAGCTGCCCTCGCCGAACACGATGGACAGGTCGACGTCGCGATCGGTCGCCTCGCCGAGCTCGCGGCTGGCGACGATCTCGAGAGACAGATTCGGGTGCTCCGCCTGGAACGAGGCGATGTGGTTGCACAGCCACATCGAGGCAAACCCCGCGGTGCTCGAGACGCGCAGCGTCCCCTCCACCGGCGTCCCGGCGCCTTCCTCGTGCGCAGCGGCGAGCAGCGCGAGCGACTTGCGCACGTCCTCGGCATAGCGCTTGCCGCGCGCGGTGAGGGCGATGCCCTTGCCGCTGCGGCACACCACCTCGAATCCCAGCACCGACTCGAGCATCGCAATGCGGTGGCTCACGGCACTGCGGGTGATCCCGAGGTCCTCGGCCGCTTCCCAAACCGTGCCGAGGCGCGCGAAAGCGTCGAGCGCCTGCAAGGCATGAAGCGGTGGAATGCGCGCTTTCATGGGGTGAGCAATTTTCACCTCAAAAATGAATACTTTGCACGTCAATCACGCGAGCCTGGATCATACTCAATCCACGCTCGCGGCGAGCGGCCCTGGCGCGTCGTCGCCGAGCGACCATAACGTATGAGGGGATGCCGGATGATCGACCCGCAACGGCCGAGGGCGCTGCCGACCCTCCTGCCGCGACCGCGACTGGCGGCCGCGATCTCCGCGGTCCTCGCCGCCGGACAGATGCTGCCGATGAGCGCCACGGCCGACGAGATGGAAGAGATCGTGGTCACCGCGACACGACGCAGCGAGGCGGTCTCCGACGTGCCTTACAATATCTCGGCGGTCGGGGCGGCGGACATCGCCGCCGCCGGAGTGACCGATCTGCAGAGTCTCACGCACATGGTGCCGGGCCTGGTCTCGCCCGATCTCGGTCCGCGCGCGAGCAACATCAACGACGTCCTCACCATCCGCGGCCTGAATGCCTCGAGCGTCAACGCCGAGACCCAGGAGATCATCGCGCCGTCGGTATCGACCTACGTCGATGAGACGCCGCTGTTCGCCAATCTCAAGATGACGGATATCGCGCGCGTCGAGGTTCTGCGCGGTCCGCAGGGAACGCTCTACGGATCCGGATCGGTGGGCGGCACGGTTCGTCTCATTCACAACGAGCCCGACCCGAGCTCCACCGAGCTCGACGTATCGACCCGTGCCTCGCACACGCAGAATGCCGCGAATCCCTCGGAGGCCATCGACTTCATCGGCAACCTGCCGCTCACCGAGAATAGCGCCTTGCGTGCCGCGGCCGGATACGAGCGGCTCGCGGGCTTCACGGATGCCTTGTCGGTTGCCGAGCTCGGCCCGAACGCCCAGCCGATCCTCGCCGATCCCTCGAGCCCGACGAGCAGCCCGACGCTCTTCACCCAACAGCGCGGCGTCGATCGATCCGAGACCTGGTATGCGCGCGCCGCCTATCTGTGGAAGCCGATCGATCAATTCAAGCTCACGGTGAGCTACCAGCACCAGACCGACCAGTCCGGCGGCTACTCCGAGGTGCGGCCGGGCTACCGCTACGAGCAGACGCTCTATCTCGATCAGCCCGGATCCTTTCAAACGGACCTGGGATCGCTGGACCTCTCCTACGATGCGGGCTTCGCGACGGTCTCGTCGAATTCTTCCTATACCAGCCAGGCGTCGTTCAGCCAGTACGACCTCACCGGACTCATCGAGTCGCTCGCCGCCTACTATGGCAACTACCCGCGCATCCTTTCGCCGATCCTGGATCACTCGACCGACAAGGCCTTCACCGAGGAGCTGCGCCTGGTGTCGAAGAGCTCCGGCCCGTGGGATTGGGTCGCCGGCACCTACTACAGCGACCGCCGGCAGCAGCTCTCGCAGGTCGAGCCGATCCTGGGATTCGCGAGCTGGAGCCAGCTGCCCGGCACCGGCATGCCGCCGGGCTGCACCGTGTACAACGCGGTGACCTGCCCTTACCCGAATTTCGGCGACGTGATCCAGTACTACAAGGGCGGCGTACGCCCCTCGCTCAATCCCTACCCCGACCTCAACTTCACGCTCGATCGGCATGTCGAGTTCACCGACTTCGCGCTGTTCAACGAGACCTCCTACCATTTCACCGACAAGTGGCAGGCAACCGCCGGAGCGCGCGTGTTCTGGCAGCACTACCAGCAGGACCTCCTGCAGACCCTGCCCGAATGCGGCACCTTCTGCTCGCAGTCGGGCACGGCCGAGAACGGCCTCACCGAGGCCTCGAATGCCAAAGGGTTCCGCAGCCAGATCTTCAAGGTGAATACCTCCTACGAGATCGCCCCGCACACCCTGGTGTATGTCACCTGGTCGGAAGGGTTTCGCCGCGGCGGCACCAATGCGCTGCCGATCGGCACGTGCTACTACTGCGAGACGCCGGCGCTGCTCACTTACAAGCCCGATGAAGCGCGCAACACCGAGGTCGGCATCAAGGGGTCGTTCGGTCACGGATCGAGCTACACCTTCACACTCTATGACGTCCAGTGGAAGGACCCGCAGATCGAGGCCTACACCGTCACCGGCGGGTTCGATTTCGTGACCAACGGCAACACGGCGCGCTCGCGCGGCGCGGAGACGGAGTTCACCTGGGTCATGTCGAGCTTCAGCAAGGTCGAGCTCGGCTACAGCTACACCGACGCGATTCTCACCTCGGGTTTCGAGCGCGGCATCATCCCCGACCTCATCGGCGTCTCCGGCGACCGCTTGCCCGAGGTCTCCAAGGAGCAGGCTACCGCCGCGCTCGAGCTGAGCGCACCGGCGGGGGGCGATCGGCAGCTCATCGGGCGCATCGATGCCTCGTACCGGAGCGATTTCTGGACCGCGTTGCCGCACTCACCGACCGCGACCGACCTGCCCGGCTTCACACTCGTGAATGTGCGCGCCGGCATGAGCTTCGGCCGTGCGTGGCGAGTCGATGCGTTCGTCAACAACCTGACCAATCAGGAGGCGGCCACCTCGGTGTCGACCACCCCGGGCCCCGCCCACAATCGCGCCGAATACGTCGGACGCCCGCGCACGGTGGGTCTCGACCTCAACTATTCGTTCAAGGATCATTGATGTTTCGAGTCATCGCGCCATGCCGGCGCACGGAGAGAACATGATCACTGCCAAAGCCACCAACCGGGTCGCGGATCTTTTCACGCTGCAGCGTCGCAAGCCGGGAGGCGGCACCGCGCCGCTCAGCAGCTGGGGATTCAGGAACGAGACCGATGCGCTCACCGACGTGCTGCTCGGGCCCGCGGATCACCTGAAGCACATGGCGACAAGCTCGCTTTCGCGCAAGACGTTGCGCGACGCGCCGGCCGACATTCGCATCGCGCAGGCTCAGCACAAGGAGCTGCAGAGTGCCTATCAGCACTTCGGCGTGAAGATTCACTGGCACGAGGCCGAGCCCGAGCTGCCGATGCAGGTGTACTCGCGCGATTCGAGCGTCATGACCCCCTACGGGGCGATCATCACGGCGATGGCCAACTGGTGGCGACGCGGCGAGAACTATGCCGCCATTCGCACCTACGAGCGGCTCGGCATCCCGATCTACGACATGGTGACCGCCGGCACCTTCGAGGGCGGCGACTTCAACGTGATCGAGGAGGGCTGCGTGCTGATCGGCTGCGGCGGCGGCCGCACCCAGGAAGAAGGGGCCCGGCAAGTCGAAGGATGGTTCAAACGCGAAGGCTGGGAGACGCGGCTGGCGTTCTTCGACGAATACTACGTGCACATCGACCTCATGGTCGTGCCGATCGCCAGGAAGCTGACCGCGGTGTGCCTCGCCTGCACCGAGCCTGGAATCGTGTCATGGCTCAAGGGCAAGGGCCACGAGATCATCGACGTGCCGTTCGAGGACACCATCAACCTCGGCTGCAATTTCATGTCCTTGGGCAAGGAGCGCGTGATCGTTCCGAAATCGAGCCGCACGCTGATCGAAAAGCTGCGCGCGCACGGCTTCCAGGTCGCCGAGGTCGACATGAGCGAGATCTCGAAGACCGGCGGCGGCATCCATTGCATGGCGCAGGCACTGCGCCGCGAGTCCAGCGCGCACGCCTGAGCAACAGCGAACCGGCGCACGCCGGGCGCCGCGCCTCTCGCCGCAGCGACGGGTCGCGCGGCGCGCCTCAAGCGTCGAGGCTCGCGGCCACGAGCTCCGCGATCGCGAGCGATGCGGTCAATCCCGGCGATTCGATTCCGAACAGATTGACGAGGCCCGCCATGCCGTGCGCGGCGGGCCCGTCGATCCTGAAGTCGGCCGCCGGCTCTTCGGGCGCGTAGATCTTGGGCCGGATGCCGGTGTAATCGGGCTCGAGGCGCGCGGCATCGAGCCCCGGATAATAACGGCGGATCGCGGCTGCGAATTGCGCCGTGCGGCTCGCATCGAAGGCGTAGTCCACGCTGTCGATCCACTCGACGTCCGGCCCGAAGCGCACGCGCCCGGCCAGATCGAGCGTCGCGTGAATACCGAGACTGTGCGCATCCGCCACGGGATAAACCAGGCGGCGAAAAGGCGCCGGTCCGCGCAAGGCGTAGTAGCGCCCGCGCGCGAAGCGCGCGCGTGGAACGCGACTCGGCGCGAGACCGGCGATGCGCGCCGCGACCGCGGGTGCCTCGAGGCCGGCGGCGTTGATGAGCTCGCGGCAGGAGAAGGAGCCGCCGTCGTTCGCGAGATCGACCCGAAAACCACTGCCTGCGGGCTCGGCGCGGGCGAGCTCGCAGCCGAGCACGATGTGCCCGGCTTGCGTCTCGATATCGGCCGCGAGCGCTTGCATGAGCTCGTGCACATCGATGATGCCCGTGGACGTCGAGAGCAGCGCCGCCGTGCAGCGCACCTCGGGCTCGAGCGCCACGGCCTGTGCTCGCGACAGCGGTACGATCTCCCCGGCGTCGTTCGCGCGGCCGCGCGACAGGTAGCCGTCGAGCAGCGCCGCTTCCGGTTCGTCGGTCGCGACGATGAGCTTGCCGCAGCGTGCGTGGGCCACGCCCCGCCGAGCACACAGCTCGTAGAGCAGAGCCTTGCCGCGCACGCAGAGCCGGGCCTTCAATGAGCCGGGGGCGTAATAAAGGCCCGCGTGGATGACCCCTGAATTGCGGCTGCTCACCGCCGTGCCCACGGCGCGCTCGCGCTCGAGCACGACCACGGCGCGCCCGCAGAGCGCGAGCGCTCGAGCCACCGCCAACCCGACCACACCGGCCCCGACCACGACGCTGTCGGCATCCATCGGCTAGAATCCGCCGGTCGCTTCGTTGACCAGCATCGCAAGAGGCCGCGCGTGCGCCCGCTTGCGCATCGAGGCGATGCCCATGTACGTTCTCCCGGTAAAAACGCGCGCCATTATCACCCAGATCCCTGCTCCGGTGGACAACGTCACTCATACGCTCATCGGCTTGATCGCCGGCGAAAGCGCCGCTGCCGAGACGAGTGCAGCGGGACTCACCGCTCAGGCGCGGCGCGCGCTCTCCGTCGCGGTCGCCGTGATCGGCAGCAACTCGCCCGACCTCGATCTGTTGATGAGCTACGGCGCTCCGGGGAATCTGGGCTATGCGCTCTGGCATCGCGGATACACTCACACGGTGCTCGGCTGCCTGGCGCTCGCGCTGCTCTTGTACGGGGGAGCCGAGGCCTTCATGCGCTACCGGCAGCTGGTACCCTCGAGGCGGGATCGCCGCTTGCTGTTCGCGGTGGCGCTCTTCAGCACGGGCCTGCATCTTGTCATGGACTACTTGAACAGCTACGGCGTGCACCCCTTCTGGCCGGTGGCGAATCGCTGGAGCTACGGCGACTCGGTGTTCATCGTCGAGCCGCTTTACTGGGTCGCGGCCGCACCGTTGCTCTTCTGGCTGCGCACGCGGCTCGCGCGCGCGCTGTTCGGATCGGCGCTGCTCGCGGTGCTCGCCATCGGCGCCTGGACCCGCCTGCTCACACCGGCCTCCTGCGCGCTTGTGGCGCTTGGCGCCCCCGCGCTCGCGTTCGCCGGGAAGCGGCTCGCGCTACGCGGTGCCGCCCGCCTCGCGGTCGCACTCGCGCTCGCGGTGACCTCGATCTTCGTGCTTGCCGCGCACGCCGCCTCCAGCCGCGCCGCGGCGCTCGCGCGCGGCGCTTTCCCCGAGGATCGGACTCTCGATCGGGTACTGACGCCGCTGCCGAGCAACCCGCTCTGCTGGGACCTCATCCTGGTCACGACGCATGCGGACCGCTATCTCGCGCGACACGCCATGCTGGCGCTCACGCCCGGCATCCTGAAGGCGCACTCGTGCCCCGCCATGCGCGCCGAAGAACACACCGCACCCTTGACCGCGGTCGCCGCAGCCGATTCCGACGGGGTGCGCTGGTTTGGCGAGTATCGGATTTCTCGAAGCGAATTCGCGTCGCGGGTGGCGATGAGCTGCGAGGCTCGAGCGTTCATGCTGTTCGCTCGCGCGCCCTTTCTGGCGGACTCTGCGGGGAGCGCCGCGGCTCGATCCGTGAGCGCGGCGACTACGGCCGCGGACGAGCCCGCGCCGGGTCGCGCATCGGTGCTGGGGGATCTGCGCTTCGATCGAGGCCAGGGCCGCGGTAGCTTCGAGGTCACGATCGAGCCGCTGAAAAAATTACAAAACTGTCCGCGCGCGGCGCCCTGGATCGCACCGCGCGCAGATCTGGCTCCGGCTCGATAGAGCGTGCGCAGGGGCCAGTCGCCTCTTGCCTCAGCCCGCGCTCTTGCCGTAGTTGCCCTGCGCAGCGATCGATCGTGCCTGCCTCAGATGCTTCTCGAGAGTCGGCAGCGTCGAGCTCGCGAACGCCTTGGCCTGCGCATCCTGTCCGGAGGCCGCCTCGCGCTTGAACAGCGCGATCGTCTGCTCGTGGGCCTTGATCTGGCCCTGGATGAATGACTTGTCATAGGTATCGCCGCTCAGGAGGTCGAGCTTGGCTTTCTCGGCCATCTCCATCGCGCTCGGAGAGCCGGGGAGCGAGATGCCCTTGGATTCCGCCAAGGTCTTCAGCTGATCGTCGGCCGCGGTATGGTCGTTGACCAGCATGTTGGCGAAGTCCTTCACCCGTTGATCGTTCGCCTTGGTCTGCGCCTGATTGCCCGCCTCGACCTCGAACAGGCCGCCCTCGGCCGCCTTCTTGTAGAACGATGCGTCGGGATCGCTGGCGCCGAAGGCGCACGGCACGATCGCGAGCGGCGATACCATGGCGATGAGTTTGACTAGCTTGCGCATCCGATCTCTCCTTACGCTTGTTGAGTAGCGCGCCCGGCAATCGCTTCAGTGCAGGCGCGTTGTGCGTTAAAATTATCGGTCGCTGCGCCGGCCGCTGTTAAGCACGGTCGGCCGCCAACTCGGGTAGGACAAGGACCACGGCCGCAAAATTCAGTACCGCGCCGGCGCCGTCACTCGCTCCTCCAAGAGCCGTCAACGATCGACGTGCGGGCCTGCCTCGCCGCGCGTCGCGCGGAGTGCATCATGTGGATCGTCAGACTTGCGCTGAACCGCCCTTACACCTTCATCATGCTGGCGGTGCTGATCGTGTTTCTCGGCATCTACTCGATCCAGAAGATGCCGACCGATATCTTCCCGGACATCAAGATTCCGATCGCCGCGGTCATCTGGCGCTACACGGGACTGCTGCCCGAGGAGATGGCGAATCGCATCGTGCTGTTCTCCGAGCGCTCGGCGCAGACCGTGGTCAACGACGTCGAGCACACCGAATCCCAATCGGTCAACAGCGAGGCGGTGGTCAAGTATTTCTTCCAGCCGAGCGCCAATCAAGATCTGTCGATGGCGCAGATCATCGCGGTCTCGCAGACCCAGCTGCAATCGGCGCCGCCGGGAACGAATCCGCCCTTCGTGCTTTCCTACAACGCCTCGAGCGTGCCGATCCTGCAGCTCGCGCTGTCGAGCGAGACCATCCCCGAGCAGGAGATCTTCGACCTCGGCAACAACGTGCTGCGCACCCAGCTCGCGACCGTGGCGGGCGCCTCGATTCCCTACCCCTACGGCGGCAAGCAGCGCGAGGTTCAGGTCGACCTCGATCCGCGCCAGCTGCGCGCGCGCGGGCTCGCCGCCTCGGACGTGGTGAGCGCAATCGGCTCCCAGAATCTCATCCTGCCGGCCGGCACCGAGAAGATAGGCACCAAGGAATATTTCATCAAGCTGAACGCGAGTCCCCTCGAGATCGATCAGCTCAATGATCTCCCGGTGCGCGCGACCAACGGTGGGGTCACCTACGTGCGCGATGTCGCCCACGTGCGCGATGGCTACCCGCCGCAGACCAACATCGCGCGCGTCGACGGCAAGCGCGCCATCGTCATGAGCGTTCTCAAGACCGGGAACGCCTCGACTCTCGAGATCATCAAAGGCATCAACGCAAAGTTGCCTCTGGCGCGCGCTACCATGCCCAAGGACCTCAAGCTGGTCGCGCTCAGCGACCAGTCGATCTTCGTGCGCGCCGCGATCGGCGGGGTGATCCGCGAGGGCGTCATCGCGGCCGCGCTGACCGGCCTGTTGATCCTCTTGTTCCTCGGCAGCTGGCGCAGCACCCTGATCATCGCGATCTCCATCCCCCTCTCCGTGCTCACCTCGGTCGCCTGCCTCGCGGCTCTCGGCGAGACCATCAACATCATGACGCTCGGCGGCCTGGCGCTGTCGGTCGGCATTCTGGTCGACGATGCGACGGTGACCATCGAGAACATCAACTATCACCTGGAGCAGGGCAGCGAGGTCGAGCAGGCGATCCTCGAGGGCGCGCACCAGATCGCCCTGCCGGCCCTGGTCTCGACACTCTCGATCTGCATCGTGTTCGTGCCGATGTTCCAGCTCGCCGGGATCGCCAAGTACCTGTTCATCCCGCTCGCCGAGGCGGTGGTATTCGCCATGCTGGCTTCGTACCTGCTGTCGCGCACGCTCGTTCCGACGCTCGCCAAGTTCTGGCTGAAGAAGAAATCGCACGACGAGGCGCGCGAGCGCGGACCGCTCGGGCGTCTGCAGCAGAGATTCGAGGATGCCTTCGAGCGGCTGCGCGAAGTTTATCGAGACGTCCTCGAGCTCGCGGTCGAGAGCGGAGTGCGCTTTGCTGCGGTGTTTCTGCTGGCCATGGCCGCCGCGGCCTTGCTTGCCTTTCCGATCGGACCGCTGCCGGGGCTCGGGCAAGATTTCTTTCCCACGGTGGACGCGGGTCAGCTCAAGCTCCACATGCGCGCCAGCACCGGCACCCGCATCGAGGAGACCGCGATCCTCGCCGACGAGGTGGAGAAGACGGTGCGCGAGACGGTGAAGCCGGGCGAGATCACCTCGATCGTCGACAATCTCGGCCTGCCCTACAGCGGCATCAATCTCGCCTACAGCACCTCGGCGCCGGTCGGACCCGGGGACGCCGACATCTTCATCAATTTCGCCAAGAAACATTCCTCGCTGGACGATTACCAGCGCGAGCTGCGCCGCAAGCTGAACGCGCGCTATCCGTCGACCCAATTTCAATTCCTGCCGGCGGACATCGTGAGCCAGATCCTGAACTTCGGACTGCCCTCGCCGCTCGACGTCCAGCTGGTCGGTCCCAACTGGGAGGCGAATCGCGCTTTCATCCGCAAGCTCCTGCCCAGGTTCATCGGCATCGCGGGCGCCGCGGATCTGCACATCCAGCAGAGCTACGACTATCCGCAAATGAACGTCGACGTCGATCGCAGCAAGGCGGAGTTCCTCGGACTCACCCAGCAGAACGTCGCTTCCAACATGCTCATATCGCTGTCCGGCAGCTTCCAGACCTCGCCCTCGTTCTGGATCGATCCGAAGACCGGCACCCAGTACAACGTGGTGGCCCAGACGCCGCAATACCGCCTGAGCTCGCTCAACGACCTCGGCAATACCCCGCTCAGCCACACCGTCGGCAGCACGCCCGCCGCGGCCGGCACCTCGCAGATACTCTCGAACGTCGCGACCATGCACCGCAGCGTTGCGCCCGCCGTGGTGAGCCACTACAACGCGCAGACCGCGTTCGACATCTACGGCAACGTTCAAGGCACCGATCTCGGCTACGTCGCTTCGCAGTTCGACAAGGTGATCGCGGCAGCCAAGAAGGACTTGCCCAAGGGCTCCACCATCCACCTCAAGGGTCAAGTCGAGACCATGACGCAATCCTTTCGCGGTTTGCTGTTCGGGCTCGCGGGCGCCATCATCCTGGTTTACATGCTGATCGTCGTGAATTTTCAATCGCTTCTCGACCCCCTGATCATCATCACCGCCCTGCCGGCCGCACTCGCCGGGATCGTGTGGATGCTGTTCCTCACGCACACCACGGTGAGCGTGCCCGCACTCACCGGCGCGATCATGTGCATGGGCGTGGCCACCGCCAACAGCGTGCTGGTGATCAGCTTCGCGCGCGAGCAGATGGACGCGGGAAAGAGCGCCCGCGAAGCGGCCATCGAGGCCGGCTTCACGCGCCTCCGGCCGGTGATCATGACGGCGACCGCGATGATCATCGGCATGATTCCCATGGCCCTGGGCCTCGGTGAAAGCGGCGAGCAAAATGCCCCGCTCGGCCGCGCGGTCATCGGCGGCCTGATCTTCGCCACGGTCGCCACTTTGTTCTTCGTGCCGACGGTTTTCACGATAGTCCACGGCGCGCGCCACGGGCGCCGGCACGGGCGCCGGCACGGGCGCCGGCACGGGCGCGAGGGCGGCCAGGACGATGAGAGGGAGGAGATTGCGCATGCCTGAGTCCGATGAGGCCGAGCGCCGCGAGCATCTCAAGAAGCGGGTCAGACGCTACGCGTTCGTGCTCGCGCTGGTCGCCGCGGTGCTCGCGGTCTGGGGGATCGGCAGCCGTATGATCCATCGCGCCGAGCTGCGCGAGCGCGCGGGCGAGGACGCGGTGCTCACCGTGGTCACGGCGAAGCCTCAGCTCGGCGGTGCGGGCGATGAGCTGGTGCTACCGGGCATCGTTCAGGCCTACATGGAGTCGCCGATCTACGCGCGCACCAACGGATACCTCAAGGCGTGGCTCACCGATATCGGCGCGCACGTGCACAAGGGTCAGCTGCTCGCCGAGATCGAGACACCCGAGGTCGACCGGGAGCTCGCCCAAGCTCGCGCCGACCTCGCCACCGCGCAGGCGAATCTCGCGCTCGCCAACATCACCAACGAGCGCTGGCAGGGACTTGTGAAGACCCAGGCGGTGTCCAAGCAGGACGCCGACAACAAGGCCGGCGATGCGGCGGCCAAGGCCGCCACGGTCGATTCGGCGCAGCAGAACGTCAACCGCCTGAGCGATCTCGAGTCGTTCAAACACGTGATCGCGCCCTTCGACGGCGTGGTGACCGCGCGCAATACCGACGTCGGCTACCTGATCAATGCCGGCCAGTCGCCGGGCACCGAGCTGTTCCGCATGGCCGACATCCACCGGCTGCGCATTTACGCAGAGGTGCCCGAAGCCTACGCGGCCGCGACCGACGCCGGGCTCAGAGCCGAGATGCATTTCGCCGAGCGCCCGGGCAAGGTCTATGCGGCCGATACGATCCGCACCTCGAATGCGCTGGATCCGAGCGCGCGCACCTTGCAGGTCGAGCTGCAGCTCGACAACACCCAGGCGCAGCTCTTTCCGGGCTCCTACACCGAAATTCATTTCAAGCTGCCGGCGAGCACCCAAACGCTGCGCCTGCCGGCGAACACGGTCCTGTTCCGCCCGGAGGGATTGCTGGTCGCCGTGGTGGATGCGCACGACACCGTGCACCTCAAGAAGATCGACCAGGGCCGCGATTTCGGCAAAACCATCGAGGTGCTGAACGGCCTCAGTCCGAACGATGCGGTGATCGTCAATCCGCCTGACTCGATCGAGGATGGGATGCGGGTGCGCATCGCTCCCCCATGAATCCCACCTGGTGTCCAAACCCGATCGGCGCGGGCGCGCTTGTGGCGCTGGCGCTTCAGGGGTGCTCCTTCGCGCCTCCCTATCACCCTCCCGATCCGGGGCCGCCCCCGGCGAAGTACAAGGAGCTCGGCGAATGGGCGCGCGCGCAGCCGCAGGACGGCGAGCCGCGCGGCACTTGGTGGAGCCTCTATCACGATCCCGCGCTCGATGCGCTCGAGGACAAGGTCAAGAGCGCGAACTGGTCCCTCAAGGCCGCGGTCGCTCGCCTGCAGCAGGCGCGCGCCCAGTATCGCGTTGCGCGCGCCGATCTGTTCCCGAGTCTGATCGCCGACCCCTCCGCCACCCGCGAGCGCTACTCGCCGAATGCTCCGAGATCCCTGCCCGGCTTTTCAACGATGTACGACGATTTCGTGGCGGGCGCCGATTTTTCCTACGAGATCGATCTGTGGGGACGGGTGCGCAACGAGGTCGCGGCGGCGCGCGCCAGCCGGCAAGCGAGCGCCGCCGACCTCGCCTCGATCGAGCTTTCGTTGCGCGCCCAGCTGGCCGAGGATTATTTCAACCTGCGCGCCCTGGACGCGGAGCGCCAGCTCCTCGACAAGACGGTCATCGATTACGCGAAGTCCTTGGAGCTCACCACCAGCCTTTTCGACGGCGGAGCGGCGGCGCTCGCCGACGTCGCTCAGGCGCAGGCGCAGCTCGACAACGCGCGCACGCAGGCGGCCGACATTCGTCTGCAGCGCGCCCAGGCCGAGCATGCGATCGCGGTGCTGGTGGGCGAGAATCCTTCGACATTCAGCCTGCCGGCCAATGCGCTGCCCATCGATGTCACGCCGCCGCCGATCGATCCCGGACTGCCCTCGACGCTGCTCGAGCGCCGGCCGGACGTGGCCGAGGCCGAGCGGCGCGTCGCCGCCGCCAATGCACAGATTGGCGAGGCGCGCGCCGCCTACTTCCCGCGCTTCACGCTGATGGCGGCCGGCGGCGTCGAGAGCACCAGGATCTCGAACCTATTCTCGTTGCCGAGCAGCTTCTGGTCGCTGGGGCCGCAAGTGTCGCTGCCCCTGTTCGAAGGAGGACGGCTGCGCGCCCAGACCGCGCAGGCCAAGGCCGCTTATGACGAGCAGCTGGCGGACTACAGGAACACCGTGCTCATCGCCTATCAGGACGTCGAGGACAACCTCGCGGCGCTGCGCCAGTTGCAGGAGGAAAGCGCAACGGATGCGGCGGCGGTGCAGGCCACCGGCACGGCGCTCGACCAGGCGCAGCAGCGCTATATCGCCGGAATCGTCACTTTTCTGGAGGTCGCGACCGCGGAGACGGCGGCATTGCAGGCGCAGCTCGCTGCCGTCAGCATCCAGGCACGTCGCATGGCCTCGAGCGTGCTGCTGGTGAAGGCGCTCGGCGGAGGCTGGCAGAGCGCCGCGCTGCGCGAGCAGTGAGCTGGCGAGGCCTCAGCTCGTCGAATGCGCGGCGTGGTCCGCCTCGACCTTGGAGACGGCAGGCCGGGCGGCGAGCCGGGCACTGTGCGCAGCAAGCGCGGGCAGGCGCGAATCGAGATCGGCACGGTCCGGAAACCACGACACCAGCATGTGCAGATACGCATCCGCGATGGAATACTCGGCACCGAGCACGTAGGGGTCGAGGCTGCGCGCGATCAGCGAGATGTGGTTGAGGTAGTCGGCGATCCCCTGCTCGCGAATCAAGCCAGCGTCGGTTTCGCCGCGCGGCGAATAGCGCGCCGAATAGTAGATCCTGAGCACCGCCTCGTAGACGTTCGCCGACAGGAAGCACATCCACTGCAGGAACGAGGCATGACGGGTGGTGCCCGGTTGCGGCGCGAGCTTCGCGCCGGGATTGAGCAACGCGAGATGAATGAGGATGGCCGCGGATTCGAACATGACCGTGCCGTCGGGCAACGCCAGAGCCGGCACCTTGCCAGTCGGACTCAGCTCCCTGTAGCGCGCGATATCGGCCGGTTCGGCACCGACCCACACGCGCTGGTAATCGGCGCCGGCCTCCTCGAGCGCCACCTGCACCGCGAGCGACCCCGAACCGGGCCTGCCATAGAGAATGAACGGCTTTTTCATGAGCGGATACCTTCCGCCGGGCATTCTCACTGAACTCGGACAAGCGCGCAACGCCGGGAGATTCGGCTTAAGCTATGCCATCGACATCCTCGGAGCGCATCATGGCCACGAACCCTGCGGTATCCTCCGTGAAGAGCTCGGACGAGTGGCGACTGCGGCGCGAGCTCGCCGACTTCTATCATCTGGTGGATTTCATGGGCTGGACCGAGCTCATCTTCAATCACATCTCGGTTCGCTTGCCCGGCCCCTCACACCACTATCTGGTGAACGCGTTCGGTCTCAACTACGATGAAGTGACTCCCGAGAACCTGCTCAAGGTCGGCGCCGCGGGTCATCTGGTCGAGCCGTCGGACTACGCGCCGAATCCCGCGGGCTTCGCGCTGCACGGCGCCATCCACGAGCATCGTTCCGATGTGAGCTGCGTGGCTCATACGCACACGACGGCGGTCTCCGCCGTCGCCATGAAGCGCGGCGGCCTCGACCACAACAACTTCTACGGAGCGCAGCTGGCCGGCCGCGTGGGCTACCACGACTTCGAGGGCATCACCTTGAATCCGCAGGAGCGGTCGCGGATGCTCGCGAGCCTTGGCGACAAGCACGTGCTGGTGCTGCGCAACCACGGCATCGCCGTCTGTGAGCGCGACATCCCGACCACCTTCATGCTGCTGTGGGTGGTGCAGCGGGCGGCGGAGATTCAATGCCAGGCGGACCAGATCGCGGGCGACAACGTCGAGATCAGCGAGGCGGTCCGGCAGCAGTGCCGCGGCAGCGCGCAGGATCTCGGCGCGCAGATCGCGGTCGCGCGCCTCGCCTTCGATGCCACGGTGCGCAGGATGAAAGCAGCGGCGGTCTGATGCGTCTGCTCGCGTGTCTTGCGGCACTCATCGCCGCGGGAGCCACGCTCACCCAGGCCAGCGAGCGCGCAGCGGACGCTGCGGAGCGGCTGCGCTGGCAGCGCGAATCGCGCGCGGTGACCATCATCCGCGATGGCTTCGGCATCGCGCACGTGTACGGCCGGCGCGACGCCGATGCGGTGTTCGGCGCGATGTATGCGCAGGCCGAGGACGATTTCGGACGCATCGAGCGCAACTATCTGGTGTCGCTCGGACGCCGGTCGGAGGCCGAAGGCCGTCCCGCACTCTATGGCGACCTGCGGCAGCGGCTGTTCATCGACGAGACGCAACTCGAGCGCCTCTATTCGAGCTGTCCTCGCTGGCTCAAATCGCTCATGATCGCGTGGGCGGACGGCCTCAATTTCTATCTGGCCAAGCACCCGAGGCCCGCGGTGCTGGCTCACTTCGAGCCCTGGATGGCGCTCTCGTTCACGGAGGGCAGCATCGGTGGCGACATCGAGACCATCGATACCGCCGCGCTCGAGAGGCTCTATCCCGACGGGTCGGGGCCGCCCGCGCCGCCGCGCGCGGCGGCAACGGGATCAGCCTCATCGGCGCCGCTGCCGGGCGCGCGATGGCCGGCCGAGAGCGCGGCGCCGGTGGCGGCGCCGCTGCCGGTGCCGGGCGGATCGAACGGATTCGCGCTGGCGCCGAGCCGCACGGCAGCGGGCCACGCGCTCTTGTGGATCAATCCACATACCTCCTTCTATTTCCGCGCGGAGCTGCATCTGGTGAGCCGCGAGGGGCTCGACGTCTACGGAGCGGCGACCTGGGGACAGTTCTTCATTTACCAGGGTTTCAACCGGCGCAACGGATGGATGCACACCTCCTACGGCGGCGACGCCATCGATGAGTACGCCGAGCGCATCGTCGAGACGCCGCGCGGGCCGTACTACCGCTACGGAGCCGGTTCGCGGCCGCTTGCCGTCAGCACGATCACCGTGCTCGTCAAGGAAGGAGCGCGGCTGGTATCGCACCGCTTCAGCGTCTATCGAAGCCATCACGGGCCGATCGTGCGCGAGGCGGACGGCCGCTGGATCGCGATCAAGATCTTCGAGGACCCGGTGCGCGCGCTCGAGCAATCCTACCTGCGCACCAAGACGCGGGATTACCGCTCGTTCCGCCGCATCCAGCAGATGCGCACCGACACCTCGAACAACACCGTGTATGCCGACGCCGACGGCACCATCGCGTACTTTCACGGCAATTTCATTCCGCGGCGCGATCCCCGCTTCGACTTCACCCGTCCGGTGGACGGCAGCGATCCGGCCACCGAGTGGCATGGCCCGCATGCGCTCGACGAGACCATCACGCTGTTGAATCCCGCGACGGGCTGGATCCAGAACACCAACGACTGGCCGTTTTCCGCTGCCGGCAGCGCGAGCCCCAAGCGCGAGAACTACCCCGCCTACATGTGGATCAAGGGAGAAAATCCGCGCGGCCTGCACGCGGTCGAGGTCCTCGAGCATCTCGATCATGCGACGCTCGAGACCCTGATTGCCGCCGCCTACGACCCGCACCTCACGGCGTTCGATGCGCTTCTGCCGCAGCTCCTCACCGCCTACGATCGGCTGAGCGCGGCCGATCCGCGCCGCCCGAGCCTCGAGCAACCGATCGCCCTGCTGCGCGCCTGGGACCGGCGCTCGGCGCGCGATTCGACGGCGACGACGCTCGCCGTCCTCTGGGGCGAGGCGCTCGCCGAGCGCGACGAGCCGCGCGCACGTGCGGCGCGCCAGCCGCTCTACGACTATCTCATCGCCCATCCCGACGAGGAGGATCGGCTCTCGGCCCTCGCTGGCGCCATCGCGCGCCTCGAGCGTGACTTCGGCTCCTTCAGAGTCGCCTGGGGCGAGATCAATCGCTATCAACGTCTCGGCGACGATGCGCTGCCGCGGTTCGACGATGCCGCGCCGAGCCTTCCCGTCGGCTTTGCTCCGGGCACCTGGGGATCGCTCGCCTCCTTCGACTACGCCAAGCCGCGCAGCACTCGGCACATCTTCGGATCGAGCGGCAACAGCTTCGTCGCCGCGGTCGAGTTCGGGCCGAGCGTGCGCGCCAAGGCGATCACGACCGGCGGGGAGAGCGGCGATCCTGCATCGCCGCACTTTGCCGATCAGGCCCTCATGTACAGCGAGGGACGCTTGCGCGACGTGCCGCTCACGCTGCGCGAGGTGTCGGCACAGGCGGAACGGCGATATCATCCCGGTGAGCCGTGATCCTTGACATATCGCCATGCGGTTCGCTTAGCGTCGCATCGCCGAGAGCCCTCGCCATCCCGATAATGGCGCCCGACACCCGGCAGCACGGATGCGCTCGTCAGGGTGTCCTCGGCGAAAAAGCCGCGCGCACGGAGGCGCGCGCATGCCCTCCGCGCAGCCGCGCGCACCCCGTGCGGCGCGGGCGCCGCGCGCGAGCATGTTCATGAGACGCCTCGGCGCGATCGCCGGATGGATCGCCGCGCTCCTCGCGGGCACTTCGGTCGCCGCCGTGTTGGTCGGCTGGCTCATGCTGCGTGCCAGCCTGCCGACGATCGATGGGCGCGCCGCATTGCCCGGGCTCGCGGACGATGTGCGGGTCGAGCGCGACGCCGCGGGCGTCCCCACCCTGATCGGCCGTGATCGCAACGATCTGGCGCGCGCGCTCGGCTATCTGCATGGCCAGGATCGGTTCTTTCAGATGGATCTCATGCGGCGCGCCGCCGCAGGCGAGCTCTCGGCACTGCTCGGCCCCTCGACGCTGTCCACCGATCGGGAGCTCAGGCTGCATCGCTTCCGTCACGTGGCCCGCGCCATCCTCGCGCACATGGACGGCCCAAGCCGTGCGCTGCTCGACGCCTACGTCGGCGGCGTGAACGCGGGTCTCGACTCGCTCGGCAGCCGCCCCTTCGAGTACTGGCTGCTCGGCAGCAGACCGAGAGCGTGGAACGCGGAGGACAGCATCCTGTGCGTGTACGCCATGTTCCTGCAGCTACAGGACTACTCGGGCCACCTGCAGCGGCAGCGCGGTCTGTTGCGGGCCACGCTGCCCCCGGCGCTCTGGAAGTTCCTCGAGGCGCAGGCGCCCGAGTGGGATGCCGCGATCGACGGCAGCGTGAGCGAGGCGCCGCGCCTGCCCGATGTCCACGAGGTCGACCTGCGCCCGCACAAGGGCTTGCCGATCGAGCCGCCCGAACAGGTGCCGGATGAGGTCGATCTCGGCAGCAACAACTGGGCCATCGCGGGCGCGCACACGGCGAGCGGGAGCGCGCTGGTGGCGAACGACATGCACCTCGAGTTTCGGGTACCGATCATCTGGTACCGCGCACGACTGCGCTCTCCCGATCCCGGCGGCCTCGATCTCATCGGCGTCACCCTCCCCGGCACGCCCTCGATCGTCGCGGGCGGCAATCGCCGCATCGCCTGGGGATTTACCAACAGTTACGGCGAGTTCAGCCAGGTGATCCGGCTGGTCGCAGCGGGCGACGACCCGACGATTTTCGCGACCGCCGGCGGCACCCGCCGGCTCAGCTATGTCGATGAGACGATCGAGGTCAAGGGCGGCGCACCCGAGCATCTGCGCATCGCCGAGACACCCTGGGGTCCGGTGCTCGGGCGCGACTGGGACGGCCGCCCCTACGCGCTGCAATGGACCGCGCACGATCCGGAGGCCGTCAATTTCGAGCTGCTGCAGCTCGAGCACACGCGTTCGGCATCGGATGCGGTGCGAGCCGCGGCCTCGTTCGGCATCCCCGGACAGAACTTCGTCGTGGCCGACGCCGCCGGACACATCGGCTGGACCATTGCAGGACGACTGCCGTTGCGCGGCACCTCTGCGCCCGGAATCCCGCAGCTCTCCACGGATCCCGATGTCGGATTCCGAGGCTGGCTCGCGCCCGAGAATCAACCGCGCCTGCTCGACCCGCCCTCGGGCTTTCTGTGGTCCGCCAACGCACGCGTGGTGGGCGGCGATGCCGCGCAGCTGATCGGCGATGACGGCATGGATCGCGGCGCCCGTGCACGGCAGATCGAGAACGACCTGCGCATGGCCTCGCAGCCATTCACACCGCTCGCAAGCCTGGCGCTCCAGCTCGACGATCGGGCTCTGTTCCTCGAGCGCTGGCGCACCTTGATGAGCGAGGTCATCGACCAGGCCCTCGAGGCCGGCGATACGAGCCAGGAAGCTGCGCGCGCCGTGCTCGCGCGCTGGAGCGGCCATGCCGCCCCCTACGATGCGGCGTTCCGGCTGGTGCAGGCGTTTCGCTCGCAGGTGCAGGCGCGCGTGTTCTACATGCTGGTCGGCGCGGCGCGCCAGCGCGCGCCGGAGTTTCGCTTCGAGATCCCCACCTCCTTCGAGGGGCCGTTGTGGCGGGCCATCGAAGCGCGCCCGCAGAATTTGCTGGCGCCCGAGTATGCCGACTGGAATGCGCTGCTGCGCGCGGCCTTGATCCGCAGCGAGCGGCTGCCGGCCGGCTGTGCCGACCTCGCATCGTGCGGCTTGAGCAAGGTTAACGCGGTGCACGTGAGGCACCCGCTGTCGGCGGCGTTGCCGCTGCTGTCGAGATTTCTCGACATGCCGACCGTATGGCCGCCAGGCGGCACTCATGACATGCCGAGAATTCAGGGGCCCGACTATGGCGCATCGGAGCGCTTCAGTCTCGAGCCCGGTCACGAGGACGCGGCGTACTTCCACATGCCGGGCGGCGAAAGCGGTCATCCGCTCTCACCTTTCTACCGCGCCGGATTCTCCGCCTGGGCCGAGGGCAAGCCGACACCGCTGCTGCCCGGCCGCAGCGTTCATTCGTTGATTTTATTTCGGCGCGGGTAGCGGCTTCAGGGCGCCCGTGCCGACACAGCCGCGGCCTTCCGAGCAGATCTGATTCACCGGACAGACCACCGGGGTGCCGCTCACGCAGCCGCGCGCATCCGCGCCGGGACGTCCGGGTGCGCACTGCTCCTGTCCGTTGCAGCTCTTGTGATCGTCGCAATCCGAATCGGTCATGCACACCATGGTGCTCGCATCGCGGTCCATGCTCGCCAGCTCGCCTTGGTGCGCAATCTCTCCCGACAGGGTCGCGTTGAGAAGCAGCTGCTGGGGTCCGCCGCCCGCCGCCAGGTCGACGTCCGCGGCAACCACCTCCCAGGGCGGGGACAGAGGACTCGCGGCGCGATAGTACAAGCTGAAGCGGTGCACATTGCGCGGATCGAGCGACTCGTTGAGGGTCAACGGAATCACGCGCGTCGAGTCGCGCGGCCACGCCTCGCCATGCGTCAGCGGCAAACGGCGCACTTGCTTGCCGGCCTCGTAGATACGCAGCTCGAGATAGCTTCCGGCCGCCAAGTCGGTGAGGCCGGTGACGATGCGCACCTGGATGTGATTCACCGGCACGGCTTGTGCTGCCGCAGCGCACAGGGTCATGAGCAGGACGACCGGCCACTGGCTGATGAACGGCTTGAGTTTCACGGCATCCCCCTGGCGCAGATCGATGATGGTTCGATCATAGCCGATCCCTCGGTGGGCTCGGCAATCGAATACCGCGCGGCACGCGGACGTCGAGGCGAGTTAACTTATCGCGGCGCGCGACGCCGGGTCCAATCGCGGCCGGCGGCGATTTGCAGTAGTATTATTGTCAAGCAGTCACGAGGTGTCGCATGACGACTCGAATCGTTTCTCTCGGTGCTCTGGCCGCGGCACTGGCGCTCGCTGCCTGCGCCTCGACCCCGACCTCGACCGCACGGGCCGCCGCCACACCGGCCGGTTGCGTGCGGGCTACCGGCACCCGCCTGCCGGCGCCGAGCGGGTGCAGCGCGTTTGGCAACTCCTACTCGCAGGAGGATATCGCGCGCACCGGCCAGACGACCGCCGGCGCCGCGCTGGAGCTCCTGGATCCGAACGTGCGCACGCATTGATGCCGGCTAGGAGCCGGAGTCGAGCAACCCGCGGTACTTGAGCATCGCATCGACCTTCGGTGCGCGGCCGCGCCATTCCGCGTAGAGCCGCGCGAGATCCTCGGTATTGCCGCGCGACAGGATCATGCGTCGGAAGCGCTCGCCGTTGGCGCGGGTGAGGCCACCATGCTCGTCGAACCACTGGAACGCGTCATCGGCGAGCATCTGTGTCCAGAGATAGGCGTAATACCCCGCGGCATAGCCTCCTGCCCAGATGTGACGGAAATAAGTGGAACGATAGCGGGGCGGCACGGCAGGAAGCGCGAGATGCTTGCTCTCGAGCGCCTGCCGCTGAAACGCGTCGGGGTCCTCGAGCGGAGCGTCGGCGCCCAGGAGGTGCCACTGCATGTCGAGCTCGGCGGCGGCCAGCACCTCGGTCATCTTGTAGCCCTGATTGAAATTCTCGGCGCGCTTGATCTTGTCGCGTAGCGGCGCCGGCATCGGCTCCCCGCTACGGTAGTGACGCGCATAGTGGTCGAAGATCTCGGGATGGAGCGCCCAGTGCTCGTTGAATTGTGATGGAAACTCGACGAAGTCCCGCGCCGTCGCGGTGCCCGAGAGGGTGGGATACTCGGTATCGGCGAACATGCCGTTGAGGGCGTGTCCGAACTCGTGGAACAGGGTGATGACGTCGTCGAAGCTGATGAGAGCCGGCTCGCCGGCCGCGGGTTTCGGCAGGTTGGCGACGTTGTAGACGATCGGCCGCGTGGCAAGCAGCTTCGACTGATGCACGAAATTGGACATCCACGCGCCGCCATTCTTGTTGTCGCGCTTGAAGTAGTCGCAGTAGAACAGCGCCAGCGGCTTGCCGTCGGCGTCGAGCACGTCGAACACGCGCACCTCCGGCTCATACACCGGAATGTCCTTGCGCTCATTGAAGCTGATGCCGTAGAGCCGGTTGGCCGCGTAGAACACACCGTTCTCGAGCACCGAGTCGAGCTCGAAGAAAGGCTTTAGGTCCGCATCATCGAGGTCGTAGCTCGCTTTGCGAACCTGCTCGCTGTAGTAGTCCCAGTCCCAGGGCGCGAGCGTGAAGCCGCCCTGCTGCGCATCGATCGCCGCCTGCTCGGCCTTCTCCTCCCTGCCGGCCCGCGCCGTGGCGAGAGGCACGAGCGCGTCCATGAACTCGAGCGCGGCCTGCGGCGTCTTGGCCATCTGATCCTCGAGACGCCAGGCCGCATGATTGGGGTATCCGAGCAGCCGAGCGCGTTCGGCACGCAGCTGCGCGAGCCGCGCCACGACGGCGCGCGTGTCGTTGTCATCGCCCCGTTCGGTGCGGTTCCAGGAGTTCTCGTAGATCGCCCGGCGTGTCGCGCGCTCGGCCAGCGAGCTGAAGGCGGGCTGCTGGGTGGTGTTCTGCAGGGGTATGAGATAACCCTCGACGTGGCGTGCCGCCGCGGCCTGCGCGGCGGCGGCGATCTGCGCGGCGCTCATCCCGGCGAGCGCGGCTCGATCGGCGGTCCGGTAGGCGCCGGCGGCATCGGCGGCGAGCAGCTTCTTCGCGAACGCATCCGAGAGGCTCGAGGCTTCCCTGTTGAGCGCGCTGAGCCGCTGCTGGTCGGCGGGCCGCAGCTTGGCGCCGGCGTGCACGAATTCATCGTACATGACCTCCACCAGACGCCTCGATTCGGCATCGAGCTTGCCGCTTGCGCGCTGCGCGTACACCGCCGAGATGCGTGCGAACAGCTTGGGGTTCAGGTGAATCGCGTCGTAGTGCGCGGCGAGTTCCGGCGCCAGCGCCGATTTCGCCGCCTGCAACGCCTTGTTGGTGTTGGCACCGGTGACCCCGTTGAAAGCCAGCATGGCGCGCACGAGCAAGCGGCCGCTCCTCTCCAGGCGCAGCAGCGTATTCTGGAAGGTGGCCGGAGCCGGATCGTCGGCGATCGCACGCACCTCGGCGAGCTGCTCGGCCATGCCGGCCTCGATCGCGGGTCGATAGTCCTGATCATGGATCTTGTCGAACGGCGGCGCCTGAAACGGCAACGTGCTGGGCGCGTAGAAGGGATTCGACGGCCCGAACGCGGTGTTCGCCTCCTCCGCACCGCTCGCTCCGGCGCTCAACGCGGCACCCGCCGCCAGTGCGAACACAAGCCCAGCCCGCATTCAACCTCCCGCGCGCGCGGCGCATGGCGCCGCTCGAGATCCTGCCGCCGCATGAGTGCGCCGCTCTCGCACTACTGCTCGTGCTTGTAGACGGCGCCCTCTTTCATCACGAACGCCACGTGCTCGAGCACGCGGATGTCCGCGAGAGGATCGCCCTTCACCGCGATGATGTCCGCGGACTTGCCTGCCGTGATGGAGCCGAACAGCTCGGAGTGACCGATGAGATCCGCGGCGTTCACCGTGGCCGCCTGGATCGCCTGCATCGGCGTCATGCCATACTTGACCATGAAGGCGAACTGGCGGGCGTTGATGCCGTGGGGGCAGACCCCCGCGTCGGTTCCGAAAGTCATCTTCACTCCGGCACGCACCGCCTTGGTGAAATTGCGCCGCTGAATCTCGCCGAGATCGCGGTCGTGCTGCAGGAAATCGGCGGGCGTGTCCTTGGAGGATTGAATGCACTCCTCGTCGTAGATGTCCATGTCGAGATAGGTGCCGTGCTGCTTCGCGAGCGCGATGCCCTCATCGTCGATGAGGGTCGCATGCTCGACCGACGCGACCCCGGCCCGGATCGCGTTCTTGATGCCCTCGGCGGCATGAGCATGCGCGGCCACCTTGAGGCCGAAGTTGCTCGCCTCCTCGACCGCGGCGCGCAGCTCCTCGGGCGTGAACTCGATCGATTTCGGATTACTGCCATGGGTGAGCACCGCGCCCGTCGATAACACCTTGATGTGATCCGCGCCGCGATGCGCGAGTTCCCGCACCTTCTGCCGCACCTCCCAGGGGCTGTTGGCAATGCCGAACTGCATGTCCCAGGGGAGCTGCACGTCCGGCGATAGCCCGGTCATGGCGCCCGCGCCCTCGCTGATGGTGATGTAAGCGCCGGCCACGTACATGCGCGGCCCGATGATGATGCCCTTGGCGATCGCATCGCGCATGGCCACATCGTTGAAGGCGCGATACACGCCGACGTCGCGTACCGTGGTGAAGCCCGCGAGGAGCGTGAGCCGCGCGTTCGGTATGGCTTGATAGGCCATCTGCGCCGCAGTCAGGCGCAGAAGATCCAGCGGCTCGGCATTGCCGAGGTCCGCCAGGTGGGTATGGCAGTCGATGAGGCCCGGCAATACCGTCATGCTGGAGAGGTCGATGATCTCGGCCCCTGCGGGCACGGCAAGAGCGGCGCCGACCGCTTCGATCTTGGTACCGCGGATGAGGATCGTCTGCCCGGTCAGGGCGCGGCCGGCGGTGACATCGATGAGTGTGCCGGCGCGAACGGCGATCACGGGGCCGTCCGTGGCAGCCACCGTATCGGAGGAGGCGGGCGCGGCGCGCCCGGCGGCCAGCACCAGAAGCAGCGCGGCGCAGATTCTTTGGATCATGCAAGCACCCGGGAATGTTGAAACGGTGCGCATGATACGCCAGATGTCGCGGGCGTTTCGCGGGATGCATGGGCTGCCGGCGCGCGCCGCTTCCGGCGAGGCCGTCGCTGCTAGGTAGAACTACGTAACCGTCGGAGCCGCAAAACAGTGACGGCGCTCGGCGCCGTCGCGGCGCCCCGATCGCGACAATGACCGGATGAATCCCAGCGATTCTCCGTTCCAGGCCTATTTTGCCATCGCGCAAGGCTTGCTGCCCTCGGTGAGCGAGATGTGCCTGCTCGGCCCGAGCTTCGAGTTGCTCGAGCGCACCCCGGGGATGCCGCTCCGCGGGCGCACGGAGTGGCAGCGTGCGGCCGGGTCGGAGCGAACGCGGCCGGTGCAGCTGAGCGAGCAGAACTGGCTGTCCGCCATCCCCATCGAGACAGGCAAAGGCGGGCGGCTGGGCGTGCTCTGCGTGCAGCAAGGGCCCGGCGCGCCGGCCGGGCCGCAACTGGAGGAGCGTCGCGTGCGGGACGCGCTCGCACCGCTCGTATCGTGCATTCAGCGCGATCTGTCCTGCGCGTCTCCCTCGAGCCCGGGCGCGGGCGGCCTCGGCGACCAGGCCGAAGAGCTCGGCTGGCTCCTCGACCTCGGCGCCGCGCAGCCGAACGGCGCGAAGCGAGGTCGGATGATCGAGCAGCTCATGGATGCGGCCGGCAAGCGCATCCAGTGCGGCCTCGCGGTCTTGTTCGTGCCGAGCAAGCGGATGTGCATCGAGCGCTCGGTGGCGCCGGTCTCCGCGCCCGCGCTCGGCAAGGCCTGGATCCAGGTGCGCCAGCACGTGCTCAGCTGGGTGCAGCGCCAGAACCGGCCCCTGTGGGTCAACGCCATCGGCCGCGCTCAGACCGGGGAGCCTCAGGGCAAGCTCCTCGCCGTGCCGGTCGCCTCGCGCCGCGACCGGGTGATCGGCGTGCTCGCCTTCCTCAAGGCCACGGACTCGGTGGACTTCGGCGAGCGCCATCAGCTGCTTGCCAATCTGATCGGGCGCCAGGCGGGACAGATCATCGAGGCTCAGTTCGACCCCACCACCGGGCTCTACGATCGGCCGAGCGTCGAGGAGAAATGCGAGGAGATGCTGGCGCGCGCCGAGATCTCGGAGCACAGCCTCATCTACCTGGACGTCGATCACATGCATCTCGTCAACGAGCTCTACGGCTTCGAGCTCGGCGATGAGCTCTTGGTCCGCATCGCCGACCTGCTGGCACCGCCCCTGCTGCCCGAGGCCGCCATCGCGGCGCGCATCGACACCGACCGCTTCGCGGTGCTGCTGCCCGCGTGCGGCAGCACCACCGCGCTCGGAATCGCCGGCGACATCCGCGATGCCGCTGCGCGCATCGTCCTAGGGCCGCTCGAGCGTCCCGTGGAGGTCTCGCTGAGCGGTGGCGTCGCGCAGATCGTGCCCATGCCGATGCCCTTCCAGCATGCACTGGCCAGCGCCGAGCTCGCCTGCAAGACGGCGCGCGCCCGGGGACGGGGCTGCATCGACATCTACGCGCTCGATGATGAATCGATGATGCAGAGACATGCCGACGTCATGGCGCTCGGCCAGCTGCGCGATGCGCTCAAGAACGACCGGCTCATGCTGTACGCGCAGCCGATCGTCTCGTTGCGGGATCCCGAGGCCGTCTCCGGCTACGAGATTCTGCTGCGCATGCGTCACGAGGACGGCAGCATCGAGTCGCCGGCCGAATTCATCGCCGCCGCGCACCGCTACCAGGTTCTGCCGAGCATCGACAAGTGGGTCACCGAGCGCGCGCTCGAGATGCTCGCTCCGTTCCGCGAGCTGCTGGCCTCGTCGGGGATCGGCATCTCCATCAACGTCACCGGCCAGTCGATCAGCGATCGCGCTTTCGTCGGCCAGCTCGCGCAAAACGTGAAAGCCGCCCGCCTGCCGGCCGATTGCCTCACCATCGAGATCACCGAGCAGGCGGCGGTCGTCAACCTGTCGCGAGCCGACGGATTTCTGTCCTATCTCGCCGCGTACGGGTGCAAGTTCGCCCTCGATGACTTCGGCACCGGATCGAACTCTCTCAGCACGCTGCAGAATCTACGCATCTCCCGGGTCAAGATCGACGCCAGTTTCGTGCGCGAGGTGGTCACCGACATCAAGAGCCGATCGACGGTGCGCGCGATCGTCGAGCTCGCCGGGGGACAGGCGATCGATACCGTGGCCGAGGGCGTGGAGTCGATGGAGGTCGCCGCCGAGCTCGCCGGGCTCGGCGTCGATTTCGTGCAGGGATTCGCCTTCGGACGACCCCAGCCGCTCGCCGAAGTGCTGCGCTCCCTGCGCAGGGATGATCGCCCGAGCGAGGATGGCGCGGCAGCCGCGGCGGCGGGCTAGCCGGCCGCCGCGGTCTTCGCCTTGTTGGCGGCCGCGATCACCTCGTCCGCCACGTTCTTCGGCACCGGATCGTAGTGCGAGAACTCCATGGTGTAGGAAGCCCGCCCGCTGGTCATGCCGCGCAGGTGCCCGATGTAGCCGAACATCTCGGATAGCGGCACGGTCGCCACCACCGCGATGTTGGTGCCACGCTCGAGCTGGTCCACGATCGATCCACGTCGGCGGTTGATGTCTCCGATCACATCGCCGAGGTAATCCCCCGGCGTCACCGTCTCGACCTTCATCACCGGCTCGAGCAGGATCGGGCCGGCCTTGCGCATCGCCTCGCGAAAGGCGGCCTTGGCGGCGATCTCGAAGGTCAGCGCATTCGAGTCGACGTCGTGATAGCTGCCGTCGGTGAGCGTGGCCGAGAAATCCACGGTCGGATAGTGCGCCAGCACGCCGTCTTCCTTCTGCATCTTGAGACCCTTCTCGACCGACGGCACATACTCCTTCGGCACCGAGCCGCCCACGGTCTCGTCGATGAACTCGAAGCCCGCACCGCGATCGAGCGGCGCGAAATCGATCCATACCTCGGCGAACTGGCCGGCGCCGCCGGTCTGCTTCTTGTGGATGTACTGCTCGCTCACCTTGCGGGTGATGGTCTCGCGATACGCGACCTGCGGCTCACCCATGGTTCCCTCGACGCCGAACTCGGTGCGCATGCGGTCCAAGGTGACTTCGAGATGCAGCTCACCCATGCCGCGCAGGATCGTCTGGCCGGTCTCGCGGTCGGTCTCGAGGTGAAGCGAGGGATCGGCGCGCACCATCTTGCCGAGCGCGATGCCGAACTTCTCCTGCTCCTGCTTGTTCTTGGACTTCACCGAGACGCTGATCACGGGGTCCGGGAAGCGCATGCGCTCGAGCACCACCGGGCTGTTGGAATCGCACAGCGTGTCGCCGGTCTCGGTCTCGGAGAGCGAGACCAGCGCGATGATGTCGCCGGCGCGCGCCTCTTCCACGGGATTGGCTTCCTTGGCGAACATCTCGACCATGCGGCCGATCTTCTCGCGCTTGCCGCGGGTGGAATTCTGGATCGAGGCACCCTTGGTGAGCACACCGGAATACACGCGCACGAAGGTGAGCGCGCCGTAGGCGTCGTTGATCACCTTGAAGGCGAGTGCCGCGAACGGCTCGTCATCCGAGCACTTGCGCTCGCCGATCGGCTCGCCGTCGGCGTTCACCGTGCGGATCGAGGGCACATCGGTCGGCGCGGGCAGATAATCGACCACGGCGTCGAGCACCTGCTGCACGCCCTTGTTCTTGTAGGAGGAGCCGCACAGCACCGGCGTGAACGCCGAGTGGATGGTGCCCTTGCGCAGGCACTTGCGCAGCGTGTCGCCCGAAGGCACGGTGTTGTGAGTCAGGTACTCTTCCATGGCGTGATCGTCCTGCTCGAGGCAGGTGTCGATGAGCTCGGTACGGTACTTCTGCACGTCCGCCAGGAGCGCGCGATCGGTGGGCACCGTGATGTGCAGCTTGTCGGCGAGATCGGGGGTAACCTCCAGAATCTGCCACGTCGAGTCCTTGTCGTCGGAATCCCACACCAGCGCCTTCATCTCGACGAGGTCGATCATGCCCTTGAAGTTGTCCTCCGAGCCGATCGGGATCTGCACCGGCAGCGGACGGGCACCGAGCCGCTTCTTGATCATGTCGATGCAGCGCAAGAAATTGGCTCCGCTCCGGTCCATCTTGTTCACGTAGCACATTCTCGGAACGTGATAGTTGTCCGCGAGGCGCCAGTTGGTCTCCGACTGCGGCTCGACGCCGGCGACGCCGTCGAACACCACCACCGCGCCGTCCAGCACGCGCAAGCTGCGGTTCACCTCGATGGTGAAATCGACGTGCCCCGGGGTGTCGATCAGATTGATCTTCTTGTCGCGCCAGAATGCGGACACCGCGGCGCTCTGAATGGTGATGCCGCGCTTCTGCTCCTGCTCGAGGTAATCGGTGGTGGTCGAGGTCTTGAGATCCTTGGTGTCGTGAATGTCGACGATGTTGTGCTTGCGCCCCGTGTAATACAGGATGCGCTCCGTCGTCGTCGTCTTGCCGGCGTCGACGTGGGCGATGATGCCGATATTGCGGATATCGGAAAGGGCGATCGTACGGGCCATTGCGAACTTCCATCCATCGAGGGGGTTTAAAGGGCGCAGAGTTTGCCATGCCAACATGGCATGTGTCGAAAAAATATCCACATTTTCGCGAACATCGGCCTCGAAAGCCCTGCCGGCCAGCCGCCCCCGGGGCAGCCCGCCGGCCAAAACCTGTCAGAGTCTTAATGGCGCCGGCCCGAAGGCGCCCGGTGGCCCCCGTCAACGCGGCGGATCAGGGGCCGTTGATCATCGGGCGAGCGGCGCGTCAGCGACCTGGAGGCATGTTGTCACGGTTCGGGCAGGGACGAGTCACGGGGGTTGCGGCGCTGGCGGCGCTGTGCGTCGCGGCTTGCGCGGGCTCGGGCGGGGGCAGCACGGCCTCCTCGGCCGGGTCTGCGGCGCGCGCGCTTCCGGTCTTTCAGCGTACCGACATGCTCTGGCTCGAGCGCATCAGCTTCGGCATCGACAGCGCGAGCGTGGCCGAGCTGCACCGCCTCGGGCGGCAGCGCTTCCTCGCGCAGCAGCTCAGCGCGAATGATGCGGCGCTCCCCGAGCCGATCGCGACCGAGCTCGCGGTGCTCGAGGTCGCGCACGCCGATCCGGCCCGATGGCTCGCCGAGGTGGGCGCGGAATACAAGGCCATCAACGCCATGCCGGAGGGCGCCGAGCGGGAGGAGGCGCGCAAGAAGCTGAATGAGCGCGGCAACAAGCTGGCCTACGAGGCGGTGCGCAGCGAGCTGCTGCGTGCGATCTACTCGCGCGCGCAGCTCCGGGAAGAGATGGTCTGGTTCTGGCTCAATCACTTCAGCGTGCATCAACAGAAGGCCAACCTGCGCTGGCTCACCGCCGACTATGCCGATCGAGCCATCCGGCCGCACGCCCTCGGCCGCTTCCGCGATCTGGTGCTCGCGACCCTCGAGCATCCGGCCATGCTCCAGTACCTCGACAACAGCCAGAATGCCGTCGGACATCTCAACGAGAACTACGCCCGTGAACTGATGGAGCTACACACCCTCGGAGTGAATGGCGGCTACAGCCAACAGGACGTGCAGCAGCTCGCCCGTATCCTCACGGGCAGCGGCGTGAACGCCGGCAATCCACCCAGGCTCAAGCCCGAGTGGCAGAAGCTCTATCGCCGCGAGGGCGCCTTCGAATTCAATCCGGCGCGTCACGACTTCGGATCCAAGGTGCTGCTCGGGCATAGCATCGAGGGCCGCGGTTTCGCCGAGGTCGAGGAGGCGGTGACCTTGATCGTCCGGCAACCGGCGTGCGCTCGCTTCATCTCACGCCAGCTCGCCACCTATTTCGTCGCGGACAACCCGCCCAAGGCGCTCATCGAGCGCATGGCGCAAACCTTCGCGCGGACCGACGGCGACATCGCCGCGGTGTTGCATGAAATGTTTCTCGCGCCCGAGCTCGATGACGCGCTGGGCGGCAAGTTCAAGGATCCGATGCGCTTCGTGATCTCGGCGCTACGCTTCGCCTACGACGGCCGCACCATCAGCAACACACGGCCGCTGGTCAACTGGCTGAACGGTCTCGGCGAATTGCCCTTCGGGCACTCGACGCCCGACGGATATCCGCTCACCGAGGCGTCGTGGGCGAGCTCCGGGCAGATGAGCCGCCGCTTCGAGATCGCGCGCGCGATAGGCTCCGGCAATGCCGGCCTGTTCGACGGCGAGGACGGCGCAGCGGCGGCCCCGACCGGCTTCCCGCAACTCTCGAACCGACTGTATTTCGAGGCCGAGGAGCCGTTCCTGGCGCAACGCACGCGCGCCGCGCTCGCGCACGCGAGCTCGCAGCAGGAGTGGAACACCTTCCTGCTCGCCTCTCCCGACTTCAACTACGAATGAGGTGGCCATGAAACGTCGCGATGCCTTGAAGCTCGGCTGCACATCGCTCCTCGGCGTCGGACTCGCGGCACGGCTGCACGCGGCACCCGCGAGCGGCCCGCGCTTCGTGCTGGTGTTCCTGCGAGGCGGCTACGATGCGCTCAACCTGCTGGTGCCCTATTCCAGCAGTTTCTACTATGAATCGCGTCCGAACCTCGCGATCGCGCGGCCCGACACCGCCTCCGGCACGGGTGCGCTCGCATTGAACGCCGATTGGGCGCTCGCGCCGGCGGTGCGCGACACGGTCGGCGCTCTGTACCTGGCGCGGCAGGCGGCCTTCGTACCGTTCGCGGGCACCGACGATCTGTCGCGCAGCCACTTCGAGACCCAGGACAGCATCGAGCTCGGCCAGCCGACGGTGGGCGCACGCGACTACCGCTCGGGCTTCCTCGGGCGGCTGTCGGAGACGCTTCTCGGCGGTGCGGTGAGCGCACCGCCGATCTCTTTCACCGACGCCCTGCCGCTCGCCTTCGAAGGTGCGGGCACGGTGCCCAACCTATCGCTGAAGAGCGTCGGCAAGCCGCCCTTCGACGAGCGTCAGGCGCAGATCCTGAGCGATATGTACGCCGAGCATCACCTCGAGTCGGTGGTGCGCGACGGCCTCGATCTGCGCCAGGAGGTGGCGCAGAAGATGGCCGATGAAATGAGCGCCTCCGGGCGCAGCGCCATCAACACCAAGGGCTTCGAGCTCGAGGCCGAGCGCATGGCCCGTCTGATGCGCGACAAGTACCGTCTGGCCTTCATCGACGTCGGCGGCTGGGATACCCATGTCGGTGAGGGCTCGGCGCAAGGAACGCTGGCCGGAAATCTCGCCAGCCTCGGGCGCGGCCTGCAGACGTTCTCGCAGACCCTCGGCACGGAATGGAACAACACCGTCGTGGTGGTGCTCTCGGAGTTCGGACGAACCTTCCGAGAGAACGGCAACCGCGGCACCGATCACGGACACGGCAGCGTCTACTGGGTGATGGGAGGCGCCATCCGCGGCGGCAGCGTGGCGGGCGAGCAGCGCGCGCTGACTCGCGCCAACCTGCTCCAGGATCGCGATCTACCCGTGCTCAACGACTATCGAGCCATTCTCGGCGGCTTGTTCCAGAGACTCTGGGGGCTCTCCGCGAGCCAGGGTGAGCGCATATTCCCACAGGCCCCCGCGCGCGACCTCGATCTTCTCTGAGCGCGCGGGCGCGGCCGGCCGGATCGGCGTGGCGCGCAATTGTCCGGTATCATGCCCGGACCGCGCGCCTCGCGCGGGTCGCGTGGGGACTCGTGAATGCGCATGTTTCATCGGCTCGTGCTCGGGCTCGGCGCGCTGGTGCTCATCCAGTCGCCGGCGGTCGCGGGCGGCGTGACCGTGCACATCCTGAATGACACGGTCGACAATCTCAGCGTCAACCTCTATGACCGTGGCCTCGGCCGCAAGCAGCCCGTGGTGACCGGACAGATCATCAACGGCAACTCCTCGATCTCGATCACCATCGCCGCCAATGCCTCCGGGCAGGGGCATCTCTCATGGACCGCCACCACCGTCGATACGGACATGCGCCGTTGCGGGCATCAGGACGTTCCCGGGCTCAACGACGGCGACACCGTGCATGTGCACGCCGCGGCCGCCTGCCCGGTGCGGCGGCGACGACGATAGCCCGCGCAGATACGGCTCAAAGCCCTGCCGACTGCGGCGGCCGGCGCAAATTGCGGCCTCGCTCCTCAAGGAACACGCACGCGCGCCGATAACCGTCGTTGAAGCGGACTAGGACGACGGTCGATGCCCCCCAACGCGCGCACTGGGCTCATGAGCCGGATTGCGATTCGCGTGCTCGCGCTACTCGCCCTCGGCGCGGCCGTGGACGCCTACGCGCTCGATCCCACCCTCGAGCCGACGCAGTACGTGCTCGACAACTGGCAGATCCCCGACGGGTTGCCGCAGAGCACCGCGCAGAGCCTAGCCCGCACCCCGGACGGCTACCTGTGGGTCGGCACTCAGGAAGGCCTGGCGCGATTCGACGGGATCCGTTTCACGGTGTTCGACAGCGGCAACGAGCCGGGCATTCCCAACAAGAACATCTCGGTGCTGCGCGTGGATGGCGCTGGGCGGCTGTGGATCGGGACGCGCTCAGGCATCGCGGTGCTCGAGGCGGGTCGCTTCAGGACGCTGAACTCGATCCGTGCTCTCGCGAACGCCTACATCCGCGACATTGTCGAGGGCCGGCCGGGACAGATGTGGATCGGCACCGAGACCGGGCTGGTCGAGCTCGTGGGGGGTGAGGTGCGACGCACCTTCGACCTGTCCAATGGCCTCAACGACGCACGCATTCGCGCGCTGCGTCCGAGCCACGACGGTGCGCTCTGGGTCGGGACCATGAGCGGGCTGCAGCGCTTCGATGGCCGGCAATTCGAGGTCGTCCCGCTCAGGGGCGATCGGAGCCTCGAGCCCGTCACCGCGCTGCATGAGGATGCCGACGGGTCCTTGTGGATCGGCACCGGCAGCGGCGCGCTCTACCGCCGCGCCGGCGGCGCGGTCGAGCTGATCGCGGAAGCCGGCCGCTTCGGCTCGCTGATCCGCTCGGTGCTGCGCGATCACGACGGCAACTTGTGGATTGCCACCCGCGGCGGCGGCCTGCTGCGCCGGCGCGAGGGGCAGTTCACGCCGCTCGACAGCGGCCTCCTCGCCAATGGCGACCTGCGCTCGCTTCTCGAGGACGCCGAGGGGAGCTTGTGGATCGGCAGCTACGGAGTGGGCCTGTTCCGCCTGCACGACGGCAAGTTCGTGACCGCCGGTGAGCCCGAGGGTCTGAAGGGCAACATTGCCTGGGTGGTGACGCCGCGCCGGGCGGGCGGGGTGTGGGTGGGCACCGACGCAGGGCTCTCGAGCTACGTCGGTGGACGCTTCCAGCACATCGACGCTCCGCGCGGGCTCGAGAGCGTGCGGGTGCGCGCGGTGGTCGAGGATGAGCAGGGGCGCCTGTGGGTAGGGACCGATGGCGCGGGCGTGTACCGCATCGAGCAGGGCCGCATCGCCGTCTTCGATCAGCGACGAGGACTGTCCGGCGATACCGTGACGGCACTCCTCGAGGATCGCGAGCACCGTCTCTGGGTCGGGACCAACGAGGGGCTCGATGTCATCGAGCACGAGCGCATCCAGCCGATGCAATCGCACCTCGACGCGGCAAGCCCGTCGGCCGTGCATCTCATCCACGAGGACCGCGCCGGAAATCTATGGGTGGCGACCGAGGCGGACGGGCTGTTCGTGATCGGCGCGCACGGCACGCGCCGGCTCAGCGTGGCGGACGGGCTGCCGAGCGACTGGGTGATCTCGATTCACGAGGATGAGCGCGGCGTGCTCTGGCTCGGCACCACGGACGGCCTCGCGCTTTGGCGCAACGGCAGGCTCATTTCACTCATGCGCTTCGCCGCACCGCTGCACGAGACCATTCTGCAGGTGCTCGAGGACGACTCGCACCAGCTATGGATGAGCACCAACAAGGGCTTGATGTCGGTGGCGCGCGCATCACTCGACAGCCTGGCGAGTGGCGCGGGCAGGGCGCCCGAATTTCACCTCTACGGGGTGGCCGACGGGCTGCGCACGGCGGAATTCGACGGCGGCAACACCTCCGCCGGCTGCCGATCGCCCGACGGCATGCTCTGGTTCCCGAGCGTGCGCGGAATCGTCAAGGTCGACCCCGCTCACATCAAGCTCAACCAGCTGCCGCCGGCGGTGCACATCGAGAAAGTCGCCGTGGACGGCATACCGGTCGCGCTCAGCGACGGCATCGAGATCCCGCCGGGCGCACTGCAGTGGGAATTTGACTACACGGGCCTGAGCCTGCTGGTGCCCCAGCGCTCCAGGTTTCGCTACCAGCTGCAGGGATTCGACGAGGGCTGGATCGAGGCCGGCAATCGCCGCACCGCCTACTACACGCGCCTCGCCCCCGGCACCTACACCTTCCGGGTGATGGCAAGCAACAACGACGGCGTGTGGAGCGAGGGCGGCGCGAGCCTCACCTTCAAGCTGCGGCCGCACTTCTATCAAACCCTTTGGTTCCAGATCGCTTGCGCGCTGGCCGTCGTGTTGGGCGCCGGTCTGCTCTATCGGCTGCGCGTCGATCACCTGCGCGGACTCGCCGGTGCGCTCGGCGAGCAGGTGGCGCTGCGCACCCGCGATCTCGAGTCCGCCAACGCGGAGCTGCGTCGTGCGAAGGAGCGCGCCGAGCTCGGCGCGCAAGCGAAGTCGCAATTTCTCGCCAACATGAGCCACGAGATCCGCACCCCGATGAACGGCGTCATCGGCATGACGGACCTGTTGCTCGAGACCCATCTCGACCGCACCCAGCGCGATCACACCGAAACCATCCGCGACAGCGCAGCCAGTCTGTTGACGATCATCAACGACATCCTCGACTTCTCCAAGATCGAGGCCGGCAAGCTCGACCTCGAGCGCATCGACATGAACCTGCGCGACACCGTGGACGACGTGGCGCAGCTGCTTGCCTCCCAGGCGCATGCCAAGGGACTCGAGCTCATCACCGACGTCGATCCCTTGCTGCCCGACTGGGTGGTTGGCGATCCGGGACGCCTGCGGCAGGTGCTGCTCAACCTCGCCGGCAACGCCATCAAGTTCACCGACCGCGGCGAGGTGTACGTGGGCGTGCGGCTGCTCGAGTCCCGCGACTCGAGCGTGCTGCTGCGCTGCGAGGTCAGCGACACCGGCATCGGCATCCCCATGGGTCGGCTCGAATCCCTGTTCCAGCCGTTCTCGCAGCTCGACGCCTCGACCACGCGGCACTACGGGGGCACCGGCCTCGGGCTGTCGATCGTGCGCCGTCTGGTCGATCTCATGGAAGGAGAATCGGGAGCGACGAGCCGCGAGGGCGCGGGCTCGACGTTCTGGTTCACGGCGCGCTTCGGCGCCTCGCTGAAGGGCACCCGTGGCGGCGGCGCGGATCGCGCGGTGCTCGCCGGCCGGCGCCTGCTGATCATCGACGACAACGCGACCAACCGGCGAGTGCTCGAGCGCCAGTTGCAGCAGCTCGGTGCCCACACGACCTGCGCCGACGGGGCGCCGGCCGCTCGCGAGTCACTGGCCGCGAGCCTCGAGGCCGATGCCCCCTTCGATGCCTGCGTGATCGACCACTTGATGCCGGGTTGCGACGGCCTCGAGCTCGGACGCGAGCTGGGCCGCGATGCGGACCTGAGCAGGGTTCGCCTGGTGCTGCTCACCTCACCCGGACAAACCTGCGGCGATCGAGACCTCGAGAAGCTCGGCTTCGCGGCCTTGCTCCTCAAGCCGGTGACCCACCGGGAGCTTCGCGAGTGCCTGACACGGGTGATCTGCCTCGACGCAGCGCACTGGCACGAGCGCACCCAGCCGATGCTGGTGGCGACACTGCGCCGCAACCGCCTGAGCGAGCGGCGCATCCTGGTCGCGGAGGACAATCTGGTGAACCAGAGGGTGGCGCGCGGCAGCCTCGAGCGCATGGGCTTCAAGGTCGACATCGTGGAGAACGGCGCCGAAGCCATCGCAGCATGGATGAGCGGGCGATACCATCTCATCCTCATGGATTGTCAGATGCCGGTGATGGACGGCTACGAGGCCACGCGCGAGATCCGTGCGCGCGAAAGCCGTGCCCGCGAAGCCGGCGCGAGCCGAGTCCCCATCATCGCGCTTACCGCCGACGCCATGGCCGGCGCCGAGCGGCAATGTCTCGATGCCGGGATGGATGGGTACCTCACCAAGCCGCTCGATCGCGAGCGCCTCGCCTCGATCATCGAACGATACCTCGGAAGCGCGCCGCGCGCGGTGCCGGCCAGCGCCGCGTCCGCCTCGAGCCCCGCGTCCGCCTCGAGTGCCACGTCCGCCTCGAGCACGACGCCGCCCTCGAGCGCCGCTCGCGCGAGTGATGGGGACGCGGTGCGCGACCCGCCGGTCGATTGGGAGCAGTTCGTATCGCTCACCGATGGCGACGGCGAATTCGCGGACCAGCTGGTGCAGATCTTCATCGATTCCGGCGATGCCACCTTGCGCGAGATCCGCGCGGCCCTGGAGCGTGGCGACCTGACGGCGATCGGCCGGGCAGCGCATGCGTTCAAGGGTTCCTCCGCCAACATCCGAGCACGGCCCACGAGCGAGGCAGCGCGGCGGCTCGAGGAGGCGGCGCGCAGCGGCGCGGTCGAGCGCATACGTCAGGCCGAGGATGAGCTGCGCAGGGAGGCAGCCAGAGCACAGGAGTTCCTGCGCGCGCGGCGCGCCTGAGGGCCAAGGCGCGCGGCGGTCAAGGAGCGCATCCACATCGCGCAGTGAGCCGCTTCAGGCCGTGTCGAACTCCTCGCTGCGCACCGCCGGCAGCGGCGTGCTCCCGGCCGAGGCATCCGCATGGCTGACCGAAAGCTTCTTCATGAGCGGCAGCATCGCCACCGCGATGACGGTGCAGCCGATGCCGGCGAAACCGAGCTTGTTGAACAGGCTCGTATAGATGACGAGCGACTCCATCGGGTTGGTGAGGCCCTGCGGAATGTGCGCCAGATTCGCCACGACGCTGCCGAGGTACTGCGAGATGCCGGTCGCGACGAAATATGCGCCCATCATGAAGCCGCCCATGCGCTCAGGAACGTAGCGGGCGATCATGGCAAGTCCGAGCCCGCTCACCAGGAGCTCGCCGAGCGAATAGAGGCCGTAGCCCCACACCATGATCCAGGAGGAGACCTGGCCGTTGACCTGCCAGCGTCCGCCGACGCCGTAGATGAAGTAGCCGAGCGCGACGGCGGCGAATCCCCAGGCGAACTTGGTGGCGATCGAGGGATCCTTGCCCACCCGGCCGAGCGAGTTGTAGATGAATACCAGCACCGGGCTCAGCACCACGATCCAGATCGAATTGAGGTTCTGGTATTGCTCGGGAATCCAGTTGAACAGATGCCAGCCGAACAGCCGGAAGTCGAGGTCGACGTTGTGCTGCGCGAACAGGTTGAGCGAGGTCGACATCTGCTGATAGAAAATGAAGAAGAAGATCGTTTGCAGCACGAGCAGCAGCGCCGCGATCAGGCCGGCGCGCTCGTCGCGGTGGCTGATGCGAATGAGATTCACGAAGATGGCGAGGATCACGATGCCGGCGGCGTAGACGCAGACGCGCGCGACCGCCTCGCTTTGCAGGATGAGCACGGTCACGAGCACCGTGCCGGCAGCGCCCGCCGCCACCGATACGGCGCGACCGAGATCGGCCGGTCGCGCATCCGCCGGCGAGCCGATATGGCGCAGGGCGCGGCTCATCAAGCCGTAATTGATCAGGCCGAGCACCAATCCGATCGAGCAGACGCCGAAAGCCGTGTGCCAGCCGGCCGAATCGCCGTAATGCTCGCCGACGTAGTCGCGGATCCAGGGCGTCAAGGTCATCGAGATCATCGAGCCGACGTTGACCGCCATGTAGTACAGGGTGAAGGCACTATCGATCTTGGTGTCGTCCCCCTCGTAGATCTTGCGCACCAGGTTGCCGGTATTCGGCTTGAAGAAGCCGTTGCCGACGATGATCACGCCGAGCGCGAAATAGAGGAAATACTCGCTGTTCGAAGGGAGCCAGAGCAGCGCGTAGCCGAGTGCCAGGACGATCGCGCCGATACGCATGGTGCGCCGCGTGCCGATGAGCTTGTCGCCGATCCAGCCGCCGATCGCCGGCGTCGCGTAGATGAGCGCCGCTGCGGCGCCCCACACCAGGTTCGCCCGTGTGTCGATGAACCCGAGTTTCTTCATCATGTAGGTGACCATCAGCACCTGCATGCCGTAGAAGCCGAAGCGCTCCCACATCTCGATCAGGAAGATGGTGGTGAACGAGCGCGTCTGGGAGATCTTGCTGTCCGCGGTGATCATGTCGTGAGTCCTCGCCCCGAGCCGCGGACAGGGTAGCAACATCAATACGCGAGCGCGACACCATCGGCGCGCATCTCGCTCGCAGCCGCATAGACCCGCTCCGACCCTTGCGCCCGCACTTCGATCGCGTGGTAGCGTCCGAAGGCGCCGTCCGAGGCGCCGAGCGGCCAGCCGAGCGCGGCGAGTCCCTGCCGCGCGGCCTGCGGAATCCCGTTCTCGAGGTGCAGCACCCCCGCGGGCCCGAGTCCCGGCGCATCCTCCCCCATGCTCTGCGAGGAGCCGACGTGGTGCCAGCGCGGACTGTCTCCCGCTGCCTGGATATCCAGGTCAAAGTCGACCCGGTTCACGACGATCTGGCATTGCCCTTGCGGCTGCATGTCCGCACCCATGACCCCGAAGCTCATCCAGGGGCGGCCGTCCCTCGCGGCGAAGCCCGGGATGATGGTCTGGAAGGGGCGCTTGCCGGGCCGGTACTCGTTCGGGTGGCCCTCGCGCAGGCTGAAGAGCTGGCCGCGATCCTGCAGCATGAAGCCGAGGCCATCGGGGACCAGCCCGCAGCCGAGGCCACGATAGTTCGACTGGATCAGCGAGACCATCATCCCGCGCTGGTCCGCGACCGTGAGATAGGTCGTGTCGCCGCGCCCCGGAGCCTCGCCGGGCCTGACCGATGGGAGCACCCGGTCCGTGCGAATCAGCCGGGCGCGCTCGGCCGCATACGCCTTCGAGACCAGCCACGCCAGCGGAACTTGCGCGAAATGCGGATCGGCATAGAAGCGCGCGCGGTCCTCGTAGGCGAGCCGCTTCGCTTCGGCTTGCAGATGAATCGAAGCTGCGGATTGAAAGCCCGCGGCGCGCAAATCGAAATTCTCGAGGATGTTGAGCATCTGCAGCGTCGCGAGCCCCTGGGTGTTGGCGCCCATCGCATACACCTCCACGCCGCGGTACGTGGTGCGCAGCGGCTCGACCCATTCGGCATGCTGATCGCGCAGATCCTCGCGCGACAGCCATCCGCCGATACGCTTGAAGTACCCATCCATCGCATGCGCGATCGGACCTTCGTAGAAAGCCTCGCGGCCGCCCGCGGCGATGAGCCGATAGGTTCGCCCGAGGTCGGGATTGCGGAACACCTCGCCCGTGCGCGGCGGGCGACCCATGGGGGCGTAGGTGCGCACCGCGTTCTGCCACTCCTCCACGCCGGAGGCGGGATCACGGAACACATCGAGGCTGTGCTCGAGCTGCGCGGCGATGATCTGCGGCACCGGTACGCCGCTCTCGCAGAGATGAATCGCGTGCTCGAACAGCTCCGCCCAGCCGAGGCTGCCGTAGCGCCGGTGCAGCGTCCACCAGGCATCGAGCGCGCCCGGCGTGGAGACCGAGATGGCGCCGTAGGCGGGAATCGTGCCCTGCGGCGCGCGTGCACGCAGCGTCTCGAGACTCAGCGCCCGCGGCGAGCGTCCCGAGCCCGCGAGACCCTGCACCTTTTGCAGCTCGGGATCCCAGATCAGCGCGAAGCAATCGCCGCCGAGACCCGAGCCGGTCGGCTCGAGAAAGCCGAGGCACGCGCCGGCGGCGACCGCGGCGTCCGCGGCGCTGCCGCCGCGCTTCAGAATCTCGATCGCGCTCAGCGTGGCGAGCGGGTGCGCGCTGGCCGCGGCGCCCGACGTGCCGAACGCAGCGGAGCGCGATGCGAAGCTCGCGCCGGCGGGTCGATCGCCGCCGCGCAGGTCCCAACGCTCGTAGCGCTCCTCGCCCGCCGACCGAGGGGTGAAGGACGGCGCTTGCATTATGTGAAGCCTCGCGAGTCAGCCGTCGCGATGCGATCCATTGAACATAGAGCGGCAATCATCGGGCAAACCCTGCGCGCATGAAGCGGCATCGCCCAACACCCATGGCCCGCAATTGATTGTGTGACGCGGTTAACGCCACCCTCGCAACCCGCGGCATAACTTGAGGTTCCCATCCGAAGACTGCTCGAAATGGCCCCGTCAATTGAGGTTCGCGACACATGAAGTCCCGCCATCGTTCAGTCCTCACGCTCGCCGTCATGCTCACGCTCCTCGCCGGCTGCGATTTCAGCTCGCCCTGGGGCACCAGCAGCAGCGGTACAGAGTACGGCGCGACCGGCGTCAACGGCAACAACGGCAACGGGACGAGCGGAACCGGTAGCGGCACGAGTCCCAAGGGCGGTGTCGGCGGCGAGTCCGGCACCAACGGCGCCGACAACTCGGTGGTCGTCACCCCCTCGAGCGCCGCGGTGTCGGTCGCGGTCGGGGCTTCGCAGACCGTCAGCGTCACCTTCACCTCGAGCGACGGGCTGTCGATCACCGGCTTCGGCGTCTCGGGAAGCCTCGGAACGTTGCCGGCGGGATGGAGCGGCCCCACCACCTTCACCTGCGCGCTGGTCGCGACCGGCAGCGGCTGCGTGCTGAATCTCAGCTACGCACCGAGCGCGCTCGACAGCGGCGTGCTGGTGCTCAACTACGTGTACGTCGACAATGCCGGTCTCTCGAAGGCGCCGGGCGGCAGCGTCTCGATCCCTTACCAGGCGATCGCGCAGAACAACGTGGTCGCCACGGTGTCTCCCGCGGGCCAGGTCAACGCGGCGGTCGGCGGCAAGCAATCGGTGAGCATCAATTTCACCACCGACACCGACAACGCCACGGATGACAGCGCGGCCACCAACCTCTCGATCACCTCGAACTTGGCGGCGCTGCCGGCCGGCTGGAGCAGTGTCGCGCCGAGCCTGTCATGCCCCATCGTGACCACCGGCAGCGGCTGCCAGCTGGTACTCGACTATGCGCCGACTTCCGCCGCTCGCGGTACGCTCAGCCTCGATTACTCCTACACCGACGACTCAGGCGCGGCACGCACCGGCACGCTCAACATCCCCTACTCCAACATCTCCGCCAACAGCGTGGTGGCCACGGCATCACCCTCCGGGCAAATCAACGCGGCGGTGAAATCAGGGGGCCAGGCGGTTGCGGTCACCTTCACGACCGACAACGGTCAGGCGGCGAGCAACTTGCAGATCATCTCGGGCCTCACCGCCCTGCCGGCGGGCTGGAAGAGCGCCTCGCGCTCCTTCAGCTGCGCGAGCGTGGGCACGGGCAACGGCTGCCAGCTCGGCCTGACCTACGCGCCCAGCGCGCTCGCAAGCGGCACGCTCACCTTGGGTTACGCCTACACCGACGACACGGGCACGGCGCAAACCGGCACCTTTAACCTGGCGTATGCCGCGACCACCAACGACAACGTGGTCGCGACACCCTCGCCTTCCGGGCAGATCAACGCGGTGGTGGCCGAAGGCAGCCAAGCGCTGTCCGTCGTGTTCACGACGGACGATGGCCGCCTCGCCACCGCGTTGCAGGTCACGACGAACCTCGCCGCGTTGCCGGCCGGCTGGAGCAGCAGCGCGAGCTCGTTCGCGTGCACCAGCGTGACGAGCGGCAGCGGCTGTGCGCTCGATCTCACCTACAATCCCGCGGCGTGGGGCGCCGGAACCCTGACCCTCAATTACACCTACAAGAACAATGCCGGCCAGACTCGAAGCGCAGCGCTCAACATCCCCTATCGGGCCACGACCGACGACAACGTCGCCGGCGCACCGAACCCGAGCTCGGTCTCGGTCATCACGGGCTCGAGCGCGGGCGTGATGGTGACCTTCACCACGGACGACGGCAATCCCGCGAGCGTCCTGTCGGTGACCTCCGGATTGAGTCCGCTGCCCGCCGGCTGGATGAGCAGCGCGGGAAGCTTCAGCTGCGCCACAGTGAGCGCGGGCACCGCCTGCCAGCTCGCGCTCAGCTACGCGCCGAGTGCGGTTGACAGCGGCACCCTGATGCTCGGATACAGCTACACCAACGATGCGGGAATCGCCAAGACCGGGACCGTCGATATCGCCTATCGTGCGACGGCGGACGACACCGTGAACGGCACGGCGAGCCCGAATCCGGTCGCCATCGCGCACGGCACCAGCACGCCGGTGACGGTGACCTTCGTGACCAGCGACGGCAATCCCGCGAGCGCCCTGTCGATCACTTCCGGTCTGCCGCTCCCGGGCGACTGGACCGTCACCGGGCCGACGACCTGCGCGACGGTGAGCGCCGGCACCGCCTGCCAGCTGTCCCTCAGCTACCAGCCGACGGTGGCGGAGCCAGCCTCGCAGATCACGCTCGGCTTCAGCTACACGAATGATGCCGGCATCGCCAAGACGGGCACGGTCACCATCGACTACAGCGCGAGCTGACGGACGGGCACCCGCCGCCCGCGCCGCTATTTCGCGCGCACCGGCAGCTCGATGTAGCTGTCGTTGTACCAGCGGATCCTGAGCGGCACCTTGCCGTCGGCGATCGATTCCTCGCTCACATCCCCGCCGGTGCCGTAGTTGATCTCACGATCCGGGCGCTTGGCGACGCGCACCGCCACGACGATGCGGCTATTCGCCTGAATCAGCCGGCTCGTCATGCGCTCGACCTCGAAGGCCAGCTGCTGGCGCTCGCCCGCTTTGAGCAGGTGCCGGTGCACGCGGTCGCGAGCGTAGCTCAAGCGCAGCTCGTAGGCGGGATTGAAGAGCCGCACGTAATCGCCGTCCGCGAGTTGCTCGTACATCACGATGTTCAGATCGACGTCCATGCGGTTCACGGTGAAATCGAGATGTCCGGCGAGCAGTCCCGACACTTCCAGCGGCTTTGCGAGCGGCTCGCTCGCGAAGATCACGGCGTAATGCGTGACCAGACTCTTGCTGATGAGATCGGCGGGCGGCAGCCAACCGGCATCGCTGCGGTCGGTGAAGCTCACGATCTGTCGAACCGAGCCCGGCTTGGCGCTCCTGCGCCGCGTCAGCCGGTGACGCTCGCCGGAGCCCGCCGCATCGAGATAGAACTTCTGCGGCGCCGCGCTCAGGGCCGCGAGCGAAGCAGCGTGGCGCCACTCGTTCGCGCCCATCACCTCGTAGTTCACGCGCTCGCTGAGCTGCGGCGGCAGGGCCGCCGCCTTCAAGGCGTGGTCGAACCACTGGTAGCGCAGCTCGCGCAGATCGATGAGCGCCGCCGGATCCACCTCGTAGCCGTGCAGCTCCGGAGCCGCGCCGTGCTGCATGGCGTCGTCGTCATAGGGTCCGATGAGGAGCGTATGGTCGGCTTGCGGATTCGCGCGCAGGTGCTCGGAAAAATAGTAGAGCGCCGCGGGCTCGCTCTCGCAGAAGTATCCGGTCATGCTGAGCACAGGTATGTCGAGATGCGCGAACTTCTCGCCGAACGGAATCATCGTCTGCCAGAAACGGTCGTAGCTCGGGTGGTTCAACCAGCGCTGGAATATGGCGTCGGGTTGGCCATGGATCCGGCCGAGATCCCGAAAGGGCCGCCCGCTCTTGTACCATTGCTCGTTGAGCGCCTGCCACGGCGCATCGTCCTCGAAGCTCGCATCGAGATCCGGGCGGGTGTTGGTGACTCGCAGCGACCAGCGGTAAGCCGAATTGTGAAAGATGTTGCCGCTCATCGGCGCATCGATGCCGGGCGCGCTGGGGGCGAACGTCGCGATGGCCCGCAACGCCTTCGGCGGGCGCGCCGCGGCCGCCCAGGGTGTGAAGCCCGAGTAGCCCTCGCCGAACATGCCGACCCGGCCATCGCTCCAGGATTGCTTGATGATCCATGCGATGATGGCGCGTGCTTCCTCGGTGTCGTGCTGGTAGGGCACGAAGGGCGGATCGCCGCGTCCGGTGACCAGGTGCGCGGCGATGCCGACGTAGCCGTGCGCGGCGCTCTCCTCGGCGTAATTGCGCGAGGCGTCGAGCCCGAGCTCGAGCAGCGCAGGCAATGCGGTGGTGGCGCTTCTCGGACGTATCACCGTGGCCGCGATCGCCGGTCGATTCGGCACCTTCACCAGCACCTCGCTTTCCTCGAAGCGGCGCGCCTCATCTTCGGCATCGAGCGGCGCGATGAGCGGCCCGAACGCGCGATAGGCATCGTAGGCGAGATAGGCCCACAGGAGCTTCACCGCCTCCGCCGGATCGATGATGTCCTTCGGCCGCTGCTCATCCAGCAGCCGCTGAAAGCTCTGCTCGGCGGCCTGCGCCGGGGCCTCGAGCCAGCGCTCGACGGCGTAGGCGTCATGGTCACTCAGGTGTCCGACCCTCTCGTGGTAAGCCTTGGTGAAGGCCTCGGCGAACGGGACGTTATCCTGCGCCTGCAGGGCCTTGGCGTGCGCATACAGATCGAAGATCGCGCCGCGTCCTATCGGCCGGCCGGAGTCGGCGCGGCGGCGGCGCTCGCGCAGCGATTGGCGCGACATGTCCGCCGCGGCGTAGTCGCCGGCGGCCATCTGCAGCGCCGAGAGATTCGCGAGATAGCGGTCCGGATCCGATTCCTGGTAGACCGGCAGGAGCCGGACGGCCAGATCGCGCATCACGCTCGGGACGTTCGCATCGGCAGGCGAGCCCGGCGCGCGGAAATCGAGATCCTGCGCGAGGCCACGCGGCGCGAGCCCCAGGCAAGCCAGGAACGCGAGCGCCGCGCAAAGAGCGGCCAGCCGGCTCGGCGCGGGCCGGGTCACGGACGCATGCCCCGCTCTTTGAGGACCGTCGCAACCTCCACGGTGCGCGGTGATTTGACCAGGTGCAGCACGGTCGAGAACAGCGGATGGGCCTCGCCCGGGCCGCCGATATGGATGAGGCCCGTGCCCTTGAGCTCGTTGGTGAACACATCCATCACCACCTCGAGCACATCGTCGTCGAGCGAGCCGAACGTGCCGTCGATCAGCACCCACGGCGGGTTCTGGATCAGGATGCGGGCAAACACCACGCACAGCTGCTCATCCTGACTGAGCTCCCGGTCCCAGCGGTGGTTCTCATCGAGGAGCCGCGCCAGCCCCTCGACCCCGAGGCGGTACAGGGCGCGCGTGTAGGAGCCCTGAGCATAGCTATCCGCCTTGCGCGGGTACGCCAGCACTTCGCGCAGCGTGCCGCGCGGCAAGTAGGGCGTACCGCGCGGCAGATAGAACAGCTGCTCGCCGCGTGGACGCACGATCGTTCCCGTGCCCCAGGGCCAGAGCCCGGCGAGCGCGCGGAAAAGCTGGGTCTTGCCGGTGCCGTGGGCCGCCAGGATCAGGGTGCGATCGCCGCTGCGCACGGTCACGCGGCTCTCCTTCAGCCGATCGGCAGTCGTGGGCGACACGATCTCGAGATCGCGGATCTCGATCGCGCCGGGCTCCCCTTCCTGGTAGCTGATGCGGCTTTCGAAGCCGCGCGGCTCGTGGATGGTGACCAGCGCCTGGCGGAAACTCGCGACCCGCAACAGCGTCGCGCGCCAGTCGGCGATCGCGCTGGTGTTGTCGATGAACCAGCGCAGCGAGGATTGTGCCTGGTTGAAGGCGGCCGCGGCCATCATGAGCCCGCCGAAGGAGATCTTGCCCATGAAGTAAAGCGGCGCCGCGACCAGGATGGGGGCGACGTTGGTCACCCAGCCGAAGCCCGCGGTCACCCAGGTGAGATTGGTATGACCCCAGACGATGCGGCGGGTCGCGTGCACGACGCTCCTGAAATTGCGCCAGATGCGCCGCTCCTCGTCCGCCTCGCCGGAGGCCAGCGATATCGCATCGACGTGCTCGTTGACGCGCACCAGCGAGAATCTCAAATCCGCCTCGCGCGCGTAGCGGTCGGCGTTGCGGCTCACCAGCCCGCGCCCGACCCAGTAGCTCATGAGCGAACCTGCGCTCGCATACAGGATGGCGGCCCACAGCATGAATCCCGGTATGGTGAAGTCGCGCTCGCCGAAGCGCAGGGTGAACTCGCTCGACAGGCCCCAGAGCACGCCGGCGAACGTTGCGAACAGGATCGATGCCTGCAGCAGGCCGATGCCGAGATCCGCCGAGAGCTCGGTGAGATGGCGCGCGTCCTCGTGCATGCGCTGGTCGGGGTTGACGCCGATCGCGCCCGAATTCGCCAGCCAGAAGGCGCGCAGCGGACGCATCCACTCCTTGAGCAGGCTGTGCACCAGGCCCTCGCGCAGCTTGAGCTCCAGGCTCTCCGCGAGCCAGCGCTGCACCACGTTCAGCACCAGCAGGAATCCGGCGATCACGAAGAAGACCCCGAGCTCGAACAGGAAGCCCCGCAGGTCGCGCCGTGACATCGCATCGTAGAAGGGCTTGTTCCAGCTGTTGAGCCGGATCTGGCCGTAAGCCGTGGCGCCGACCACGATCACGACCGCAATGATGAGCCACACCAGCGCCTTGCCGGCGGGCGAGGCAAACGTTGCGCGCGTCAGCGTCGCGACCTGGTGCACGAGCCCCGTCTGGGCGGGCTCGTCCGAGGAGTCGGCGGTTTGGGTAGGACGCTCTGTCACCGTTCGCGGCTCTCTGTCAGCCGATGAGGATACCAGCAGTCCTTATCTCACGCGCATGATGCACAGGAAGCGACATCGCCCACAGAAATGCAAATTCCCGCGGCCTCAACAGAGCAGCGTCAACTCCGCGGGACAGATCGGCACCATCACCGAATCCGCCGCGATGCCCGCGAGCGGCGCTCCGTTCAGCATCGCGCCGCGCAGCGGCGCCGCGAGCGGCGGCCGCAGCACCAGGCGCGCCTGGATCTCGCCGCGAATCTCACAGCGCAAGGTGCGCGCGTCCTCGCGTCGCAGGCTGTAGCTCAGATCCCCGTACAGCGTCTTCATGCCCGTGACCCTGACACCGGGCCCGTCGAGCCATTCCGGGGCAAGCCCCGCAGCCAGCACCAGCGTCGCGTCCGCCTCGCGCTCGTAGGCGAACAGGCTGCGCAGCGCGAGCACGTACTCCGCGGCGATCCAGGTGTGCGGCAAGTCGCCGAGGTGGGCGGGCGCGGCGCGATCGCGCCAGGCGATCTCCGGCCATTGATTCCATGGCGGAGGACGGCGATCCGCGAGGAAGAACTCGAGCAGCTCGAGCGCCGCCGCGCGCCGCCCGAGGCGCACCAGCGCGCCGATGATGCGAATCTCGTAGGGCGTGTAGTTGCTCCACTCGAGCGCGCCGCTGCGCCGCGCGTGCCAATCCTCGAGATACTTGTCGAAGGTGCGTTCCACGGCGGCACGGTCGAGGCGCGCCGGGATGTCGAAGAGATAGATCGCGTTCGCCGTGGCGGTCGGATCGAAATCCGCCCACTCGACGCTGCCCGGGATGAAATCGAGCGTGCGCGCGGCACGGGTCTTCTCGATCGAAGCGCAGATCGACGCCTCGAGGCGCGCCGCGAGAGCGTCCCAGCGCTCGGCGCTCGCGTGCTTGCCGAGGACGCGTGCGAGATGGGCCGCATCGCGGATGCCGCGCAGGGCCCAGAAATCGTCCCAGTAGGAATGCACGGGCTGCGCGAGATAGCCCTCGTGGCTCACCGACACCGGCAGAAGACCGTCCTCGCCGAGCTGCGCTTCGATGTAGCCCGCGGCGCGCTCGACGTAGCTCCACCACTCCTCGAGCGCGCGCCGATCCGCGGCAAACCGATGATGATCGGCGATCAGCGCGATCAGCTGACCGTGGCTGTCGTGCTCCACCAGCCAGTCGACGCCCGCGCGATCGACGCAGCAGGGAACGAACCCGTCGGCGCGCTGATTCGGCGCATACCAGCGGATGAACTCGGCCACTTCCTCGATGTAGCCCATGCGCAGCAGCGCGGCGCTCATCATCGTGCCGTCGCGGATCCACGAGCGCGTGTAGCGCCGCGGGCCCGGCTGCAGCGCGGGTCCGGAGCGCGTCACCAGCACGTGCGCCGTGGCGGTGACCGCCGCGCGGATCGCCTCCAGACTCGAGCCGCCTGCGGACCACTGGCCGACCGGCATGCGCGCCGCCCAATCGAACGGCCGCTGGGCGGCGGGGTGGACGGCGTCCGCGTCGAGACAGTACACGGTGCGCTCGCACGATTCGCGCGCAAGCGGCGCGAGGCCGTATGCGAGGGCTCCGGCCGCGAAGCCGAAGGGGTCGCGCTGCGCGCTGCTGCCCGGGACGGCGCCCGCCTCGAGCGCCGCGGCGATCGGTCCGTCCTCGAAGCTCAGCGCGCCTGCGGCATCCGGGGGCTGCGCGGGCTCGAGCTTGAGGCTCCGGTCGATGGCGAGCACGCCGCCCGCCCAGCTGATCTCATGCACGCGGCTGACGCCGCCGAGATTGCGAAAGCTCTGCCAAGGAGGCGTCACCTGGAAGGGACGCACCAGGACGAACAGCTGGACCGCGAGCTGGGTGTCGGCGAGGTTGTCGAAACGATAGCGCAGCGACAGCGCGCCGCCCTGCTGCGCCTCCGCGGTGATCGACAGGCGCCAGCCCTCGCTCTCCCAGACGATCGTCGGCACGGGCATCCAGCCCTGCGCGAGCTCGCAGCGGCGGCGCACGTCGGCCCACGTGAACAGCCGTCCCTCCACACGCACCATGGGCTCGATCGAGAAGGATCCCGGGCGCGGCTCGAGCATGCCGTCGCCGTTCATGAGCGCACATTCGGTGCCATGCGCGCTGCCGACCGGCGTCCATTCGCTCTGTTCGCGATGCAACCAGCGCGGGTGCCAGCCGCGCGGCTCGGCAGCCGCGACCGCATACCAGAAAGCCTCGATCGAGCGCGAGAACTCGAAGGACTGCAGCTCGAGCCTGGCGCCCGCCGAGGGCTCGGCGAGCTCGAGCTTCAGGAATCGGCTTTTGAGCCCCGGCAAGTAGAGGTAGCTGCGCCGGCCCCCGGCGCGCGCGGCCGCATACACCGTCCTCCAGCGCGTGCCGCTGCCCGAAGCGCGCAGCCGGAAGCCGCGCGCGGGAGCTGGCCCCAGCCAATGAATGATCAGCCCGCCGAAGGTTCGCGGCTGGCTCGAATCGATCGAGATCCAGGGCCGCCGGTCGCCGGGGTCGGGCTTCCAGCCCGCGCCGCCGAGCGCGGCGCCCGCGGGGCCGCCGGGCTGCGCGCTCGAGGCCCGCGCGGTCGGCGGATGCGCGGGGGTCAGATCCTCGATGGCGAGATCCGCGATGAAGCAGGTGCCCGCGCCGCCCTCGCCGGCCACGATCGCGAACTCGACGAATCCGAGCTGCGCGATGCCGCGTCCGCTCGAAGGTCCCCAGGCGAACTCGATGTCGCGGCTCTCGACCGTGAAGCGCCGCCAGCGCGACGGGGGCTCGAGATTCCGGTACACGTAGCGCCAGACGTTGCGCCCGCTGTCATCGACCAGCTTGAGCTCCAGGTCGTTGCGCGCCGCCCGGCCGCGCAGCCTGAAGTGCACGGCGTACTCGGCCGGCATGGCGCGCCGCAGGGCGCGGCGCGCGACCACAAAGCCCTTGCCGCCCTTGAAGTCGAAGTCCATGCGCAGCGCCGCCGCGCGCGGCGCGGAGAGCTTGAGCTCGGCGTTGCCCGATACCGTCGGCTGCCATTCGCAGGGACCGGCGCAACCCTCTCGATCGTTCTCTGCCATCGGCGAGAGTGTGCTACGCCGCGGTTCCCATGTCGACGAGCTGAACTCTGGCCGCGGCGGCCGCGGATTCGAACTCCTCGCAGATGTCGGTGAGCTCTTCCGTGTTGTTGGCGCTCACCGCGCTGATGAGGCAGGCGCGGTTGCGGCCGCGACGCTTGGCTTCGTAGAGTGCCTTGTCGGACAGGCCGATCGCGCTCTCGAGCGAGATCTCCATGTCCGATCCCGCCATCGGGAAGCATGCATAGCCGATCGAGATGGTGCAGCGGATCGATTGCCCGTTCCAGATCACCGGATCGCGGCGCACGGCATACAGCAGCCGCTCGACGGTGCGGTCCGCCTGCTCGGGCGTGATCGGGTCCAGCACCGCGAGGAACTCCTCGCCGCCCCAGCGCACCAGCTTGTCGCTCTCGCGCAGCGCCGCCGACAGCCGGTGGCTCACGGTCGCGAGCACCGCATCTCCGGCCGGATGTCCGAGGGTATCGTTGATGCGCTTGAAGTGATCGAGATCGGCGAGCAACACGCAGCCGCCGACCGGACGCTTGCCCTCGATCGAGAGCACATGCTCGTTGAAATAACGGCGGTTGCGCAGGCCGGTGAGCGCGTCGCGCTCGCTGTTGAAGCGCAAGCGGTCGTTCGCGCGGCGCACGCGCGCGAATGCCCAGATGAGCGCACCGCAGATGCAGGTGATGAACAGCGCCGCGGCGAGGATCAGCTGCTGGCGCAATCGCTGACCGCGCATCTCCGAGGCCTTGAGCTCGTTGTCACGGCGCAGCAGCTCGAGCTCGCGCGCCTTGCGCTCGTCATCGAACTTGGCCGACAGCTCGAGGAACGCGCGCTGGCGCGTGTTGGTCATGACCTTCTCGCCGAGCTCGTCGTAGCGGTGGTAGGCCTGAATGGCCATCATGAGATATCCGGCCTGCTCGAGCGCTCCGCCGTACTCGCGCAGCAGGTCCTGGGCATCGAGCAGGTTGTCGCCGGCAATGGCATCGGCGATGGCGCCTTCGGCCAGCTTCTCGCCGAGCTTGATGTTGCCGAGCCCGATGTAGGCGAGCCCTTCGTTGAAGGAGACGATGGTCTCCTCGCCGCTCCCGCGCAGCTCCGATACCAGGGGCAGAGCCTGCTTGGAATACTTCAAGGACTCATTGAAATCACGCGACTTGAGGTAGGAATCGCCGAGGTTGGCGAAGGCATGCGCGAGGCTCTTGCTGCTTCCGGAGATCCTGGCGTGCTCGAGCGCGGCGAGACTCGCGCGCCGCTCCGCCGCCCGATCCCCGCGCCGATCGTCGATGTCGGAGGCCCGCACCTCCACTTCGGTGAGCGCGGCCTGATCGTTCAGGAGCGTCGCGAGGCGGCGTGCGTTCTCGAGGTGCTCGCCGGCGCGGTCGAGATTGCCCGTGCCCGTATAGATGCGCACCAGCCAGAGCAGCGCGTGCAGGCTCCTCTGATCGTCGTGCATGTCGCGCGCAAGATCGAGTGCCTCCTCGAGGAACGGCAGGGCGGTCTCGGCCTGGCCGAGGGTTCGCAAGGTATTGCCGCGCAGAATCGCGACTCTGTAGGCCTCCGCATCCGAGCCGATGGCCGAGGTGTCGATGTGCCCGAGCTCGGCGCTCGCCTGCGCATACTGGCCATGCTGGTAGAGGGAGTAAGCCTTGAGATAATGTCCCGCCAGTGCCGCCGACTGGTCGCCATCATCGGCGATCGACTTGAGACGCGCCATGGTCGCCTCGGCATCGTCGTCACGGCGCACGTCGATGAGCACCATGCCCTTGACCTCGAGGAACTGCACCTCGCTCGAGCGTCCCTTGGCCAGGCTCGGATCGTCGATGATTTTGGCCGCGCGCGCGGGATCGGACCAGTCGAGCATCTCGATCCGGTCGTTGAACGACTGCTCGGCGGCATGCGCGACCGCCCCCCACGCTAGAAGCCCGATCAGGGCGCATTTCCTCAAGTGCGCCATCTCCTCCGGCACCCGGGCTGCACTGCAGCACTCGAAAGTCGCATTTTGCTCAAGACTGCCCGCGGCGGGGCGTGACGGGCGTCATTGGGCGGTATTTTGGGCGGCTTTTACGCCCATCGGTGCTCAAGGATGTGATTCGAATCCCCCTTAGGCGCTGTCTCGCGGGCCCCTATCCCCCGACTCGAGCGTCGCGTGCAAGTGCTCGCGCACCTCGCGGGTGTGGACCGGCAGGACGATCACATCACCTGGCTGGGCCGCGTCGAGCAGAGTCCGCGCCGCGGTTTCCTCGTCCGGTTCGAAGTATATCCGATCGGGCGCGACCCCCGCATGACGGAGCGCCTGCTCGAGGAGCGCCGGCACCTCGCCCGGCTCGCGCCCGCGCAGCATCTGCACGAGCTCCTTCACGACCACGCGGTCGGGCGCAAAGCGGGCCGCGGTCTGCGCGAGCTCGACTATGGCGCCGTCATCGCGATTGCCCGCCTGCCCGAGGAGCAGGGTGAGCCGCCTCGGCTCGAGGGAACGGGCGGCCGCGAGGAGCTGCTCGAGACCGTCCGGATTGTGCGCATAGTCGAGCAAAACGTCGGCCCCCCGGTAGCGCCAGCGCTCGAGCCGTCCCGGATTATCCGTGGGGTCGGCGCCGAACCGCGCCACGGTGCGCGCGATCGAGTCCGGCGGCAGGCCGAGCGCGGCCGCGGCGAGCGCGGCCGCCGCAAGATTGAGCACGTTGTAACGCGCCGCGCCGCGCAGCGTCAGCGGCAGCTCGGCGACCGCCCCCAGTCGATGCTCGCGACCGGCGTGGCTCAGCAGCAAGGCCCCGGCGAGGACTCCGCAGGTGCTTCCGCCGCGGGCGCGCAGCGCGGCGAGCGCCGGATGCGCGTGCTCGAATGCAAACAGCGCACGGCGCGAGCGCGCAGCGTGGGGCAATCGCTCGACGACGCGCATCAGCACCGCATCGTCCGCATTCAGCACCAGAGTCGACTGTGCGCGCAGGGCGCGCGCGACGACCAGCTTGGTCACGGCGAGATCATCGGCCGTCTCGATGCCGTATTCTCCGAAGTGATCGGCCTGGACATTGGTGATCACCGCCACATCGGCGCGCTCGACCGCAAGGCCCCGGCGCAGAATTCCGCCGCGCGCGGTCTCGAGCACCGCAAGCCCGACCGACGCATCGCGCAGCACCGAACGGGCACCGGCGGGGCCCGAATAGTCGCCGCGAGCGAGGGTGCGCCCAGCGACGAACACGCCCTCGGTGCAGCATAGTCCCGCAACGAGGCCCGCTGCGGCCCCCATGGCGGCAATCAGGCGCACCGTGGTCGTCTTGCCGTTGCTGCCGGTCACGAGCACGGTCGGCACATCGTGGAGCGCGCTCCACGGCACCTGCTCGGGCGCCGGCAAGGCGGCGCGCGGCCAGCGGCGGCTGCCGGCGCCGGCGCCGATGGAAACCTCTTCGTCATCCTCGAAGAGCGGCAAGCCGCGCGCGCGCGCAGCCTCGCGCAGCGGCGCAAGTCCCGCGACCCGCTCGCAGGCGGCGCGTGCCGCGAGGAACGCGACCGGGTCGGCGCCGAAATCGTGGGCGACATCGAACGGCGGCACGCCGAGC
>Ga0335073_10000198_pt1 | contig 74067 bp, 65 predicted proteins | sample Lox_Sample_22_FD_207093 | JGI IMG/M metagenome (GOLD analysis project Ga0335073, IMG submission 207093) | Soil microbial communities from Loxahatchee National Wildlife Refuge, Florida, United States - Lox_Sample_2.2 | ecosystem: Environmental > Terrestrial > Soil > Wetlands | place: USA... | reverse complement strand
GCGCCAGCGCTTGCGCGCGCGCCGCGGCGGCCGAGTTGAGCCCGGCCTGCGCGGTCGCGAACGCGTTCTGAGCCTGCGTGAGCTCATCGCCCGAGACAGCGCCCGAGGCAGCGAGCGCCTGGCGGCGCTCGAGATCCACCCTGGCGCGCTCGAAGTCGGCCTTCGCGCTCGCGAGTTTCGCGTTCGCGCTGGCGATGTCCGCTTCGCGCGAATTGACCTGGCCGCCGAGCGCGATGTCGGTGGCAAAGTAGCCGCGCACCTTGCGCTGCACCTGACCGAGATCGGCGCGCGCCTGGGCGAGGGCGATCTTCGCATCGGCATCATCGAGCAACACCAGGAGCTGCCCCTTTTTCACGAGATCGGTGTTGCTCACGTAAGTCGCGGCCACCGGGCCGCCGAACAGGGGCGTGACCTGCACGAGGTCGGCATCCACGTAGGCATCATCCGTGCGCACGTGGCTTGCGCTCACGTACAGCCAGATCGCGGTGACGAGCGCTGCGGCCAGCACGGCGATTCCAAGGATGCGGAACAGCCGCCTGCGCCTGGCGCCGGCGGGTTCGGCCGCAGCCGGGGGCGTGGCCGCAGCCGGGGGCGCGGCCGGCGGCGGCGCCGTGCTCAAGGGGGTTGCCGCAGTGTTGCGCAAGGGATTCGGCTCTGCCATGTGGAATGATCCTGTTTGCGTCGCTGTCTTCAGCTCTGCCGATAGCCGCCGCCGAGCGCCTGGACCAGCTCGACATCCAGCGTGAATGCGCGCGCTTCGAGATCGGCAACCGTCACGCGCGCCTGCAGGACGGCATCCTCCGCGATCAGCACGGCTTGATAGTTCGAGAGCCCTCCTTCGTAGCGCAGGCGGGTGATGCGATAGGCTTCCTCGTTGGCCGCCAGAGCCGCCCGACTCTGCTCGAGCCGCGCCGTGAGCGCGCGCTCGCTGGCGGCGACGTCGGCAACCTCGCGCAGAGCCTGCACCAGCGTCGCATCGTAGGTGGCCACCGCTTCCTCATAGTCAGCCTTGGCGCCGCGATATTGCGCACGCAAACGGCCGCCCTCGAAGATCGGCAGGGTCACGGCCGGCCCCACGCTGCCGATCTGGGAGCTGCCGCGCCAGATGAGGTTCGCGAACAGTGCCTGCTGACCGACGTAAGCAGCCAGATTGATGTTCGGGTAGAACTGCGCGCGGGCCACGCCGATCCGCTTGGCGGCAGCTTCGGCCCGCCAGCGGGCGGCCACCAGATCCGGCCGCCGCCCGAGAAGTTGAGCCGCGAGCTGATCCGGAAGTCCGAAGGCCTTGAGCCGAGCGCTTGCCGGCCGCTCGATCGATGTTCCCTGGTCAGGTCCCGCGCCCATGAGTGCGGCGATGCGGTTGCGCGTCTGCGCGATCTGCTCATCGAGCGCCGCCATCTGCGCGCGCGCCGCGGGCGCGCCCGCTTCGGCCTCCTTGAGATCGGCGCGAGTGTCGAGGCCGTTGTCCACGCGTCGCGTCACCAGACCGAAGGTTTCCTCCCTGACTTGCACGGTGCGCGCGGCCACGTCGTATTCGGTGTAGAGGCGCGCGAGGTCGGCGTAGGCGAGCGCGATGCCGGTCGAGAGTGCCAGTCGAGCCTCGGCCGCCTCGGCCTGTGCGGCGCGCACATCGGAGATCGCGGCGGCGACCGCCGCGCGGTTCTTGCCCCAGAAGTCGAACTCGTAGTCGAACTTGAGCGCGACGTAGGCATCGGAATGGTAGCCGCGCGGCAGGTATTGCTGAAATGCCGGCGGAAACCCCTGATTGAGACTCTCCTTCAGCTCTCCGCCGTTGGCGTCGAGCTCGAGGGAAGGCCAGTAGCTTGCGTGCGACTGCTCCAGGGTCGCCTGCGCCTCGCGCATGCGCGCCTCGGCTTGAGCCAGGCTCGGCGTGCCTCGCAGCGCCGCCTCGATGAGCGAGGAGAGCTGCGCATCGCCATAGGCTCGCCACCACCCGTCGGCGGGCCACTCGATACGCGGCGCAGCAAAGCTCTCTGTCGTGGCATAGGAGGCTGCCTTCTTGGGATCGGCGCTCGAGCCGGTGTCGGGAACGCTCGCACAGGCTGAAAGCCCGAGAACGCCGATGAGGAGCGCAGAAGGAGCGGCGCGCATGGGTTGCCCTGGGGTTTGAAAAAATGACCGTACCGTACGGTCAATTCGTGATAATGTGACCGAAGAAGCGGCCACCGTCAAGGACCCAACCGTACCGTATGGTCAAATCTGGAATCCCGCTGGCCCCACGGGAGGAGCGCCGCGAGACGATCATGAACGTCGCTCGCGAAGTGTTCTTCGAGCATGGCTACAGCGCCACCTCGATGTCGGCGATCGCCGCTCGGCTCGGTGGATCCAAAGGCACGCTTTACAACTACTTCAAGAGCAAGGAAGAGCTCTTCGCGGCGCAGGTGCGTGAGCTTTGTGGCGAGGCAGCCGACCGTATCCTCGCAAGTACCTCGGTGGGCGCCGGCGAGGGCTCGGTGATCGAGACTCTCACGGGGCTCGGCGAGCGCTACCTCAGTCATCTGTACTCGGAGCAGACGGTCAAGTTGTTCCGGATCTTGGTGGCGGAGGCGCAGCGCAGCCCGGAGCTCGCCCGCATGTTCTACGAGGTCGGACCCGCCCGGGGACGCAAGGGTCTCGAAGCATATCTCGAGTCCGCCAAGGTGCAAGGTCTCATCGATGCTCCCGACTGTGCATTTGCGGCGGATCAATTCCTGAGCCTGTGCAAGGGATCTGCGCACCTTCAGTTCCTGCTGAATCTCATCGCGGCTCCGACGCGCGAGGAGATCCGACAGCACGTCGAGCGTGCGGTAGGCGCATTCATGACACTGTACGGTGTGATGCGTCCCTGAGAAGCGCCGCGGCGCGCGCGCCGCTTACTTCGTGACTCGCATCGCAGCCCGCTGCCGCGACTGGTCCCACAATTCGCCGATGCATTCGGCATTGTCCAGAAACGCGGCGCGCATGCCCGCATCCTTGGCCTCCGTGACCGCGCGCGACTTCGAGCGGCGCATCGCGGAGGCATTTCGCCGGCGCGGATTCGCGTTGACGGGCTTCGGCACGGGCCGCGGAGGCGATCTCGCGCTCAGGCGGCACGGTGGGCGCTTTCTCGTGGATTTGAAGCACTGGCGCGCAGCCAGGGTCGGGCTGATCGCGGTGCGCGAGCTGGACGCGATGGTCCGTGGCGTGGGCGCGAGCGGCGGGTTCGTGATCACGCTGGGCGAATTCACCTCCGAAGCTCGCGAGCTGGCGCGCGGCACGCGCATCGAGCTCATCGATGGAGGAGCGCTCGATGCCGAATGGGGGAGCGAGCCTGCCGCGCAGACGGTCGGATGCTTCGAGGCGCTCTCTCCGGCTTGAGCCGAGAGCGGCGATCGCGGCACAATCGCGCGCTGGTCGAGGTCGATTCCTGAACGAACCGTGGGAGCTTCAGCCCGTTGAGCATCGGCGTGCTGCTCGTGGTGCTGGTCGGTGCGCTGCTGCATGCGAGCTGGAACTTCCTGGTGAAAGCCGGGCGCAACACTCACACCGCGACCGGCATCATCTACGCGAGCGCCGGGATCCTGTCGGCGCTGGCACTGCCGTTCCTGGCTCCCCCCGCCCCCTCGAGCTGGCCATATCTTTCGATCTCGGTGTTCGTGGAATTGCTGTACGGGATCGTACTGGCCGCCGCCTACGGCGCGGGCGACTTGAGTCATGCGTATCCACTGATGCGTGGCACCGCACCCCTGCTGGTGGCGGTCGCCAGCAGCGTCTGGGTGGGCGAGCGCTTGTCGCGGCCGCTGTGGCTCGGCGTCGTGCTGATGTCGTGCGCCTTGATCTCCATGATCTTCGAGGCGCGTGGCCGCCCGCGGTCGGCTTCGACCACGGTGCTCGCGCTGCTCAATGCGCTGTTGATCGCCACCTATACGGTAATCGACGGGGTGGGAGTACGTAAGTCGGGACAGCCGCTCGCCTACGGCCTGTGGCTGTTCATGTTCATCGGTGTACCGTGGCTCGTCTTCGTCGCCGTCCGCTCCCGCCATCGGCTGCGGGAGCTTCGCCGCGAGATTGCCACCGGGCTGGTGGGCGGGGCCTGCTCGCTCGGCTCCTACACGGTCGCGCTCTGGGCGGTAACGCGCGCGCCCATCGCGGTGGTGGCGGCGGTGCGCGAAACCTCGATCGTGTTCGGAGCGCTATTCGGTCTGCTTTTCCTGCATGAGCGTCTGAGCTGGGTGCGAGCAGCGGCCATCGCCGCCATCGTCGCTGCGCTCATCATCATTCGCCTGCAATGAGTCGCGCAATTGCAACAAGGGTAGCCTATGTGTATAAGGCAATTTGGTAGATACATCACGGTACCAATTGAATTATAAATGATAATTTGCATGACGACGGCGTGCGGCGAACGCTCGGAGCAAGTGAGGCGTTCGAACCAATCGACGCTTCGGCGGTCAACCTCAAGCGTCGGGCCTCGTTATGTAGGCATCGCCTGTGCTCACGGGGAGACCTGTATGTCGCAACTGGGATTGGACGGCCGAGCTCCAAGTGGCTCCGCGCCTCGCAACGTCGCCATGAACGCGCGCCTCAAGCTCATTGCGCTCATCGCCGCGCTGCCGGTGTTCGCGAGCTGCGACGACCATTATGGCGACTGCTGGAACTGCAATGCGCCGCCGCCAACCGAGGTGTCGCTCGGTCTCGTCGCCGGGGACTTCAACGGCAACGGCCACACATCCATCGTCGCCACGAGCACGGTGGTGTACCAGCCGCAGTACAACCCCGGCGATCTCAAGAGCTTTCTGTCCACGGGCGCGGGCAGTTTCGCAGCGCCGACGCTGACACCCGCCGGCAACGATCCCTTGTACCTGGCGAGCGCCGCACTCACCTCTTCGCATCTGCCGGATGTCGTCTCGGCGAGCTACAACGATGGCACGCTCACCGTGTTTCTCAACAATGCCCAGGCTCCCGGCACCTACGGTGCGCCCGTGGTGCTGACTTCACCGGGCGCATCGCAAGTTGCGATCGCGGACATGAACGGTGATGGACTGCCGGATCTGATATCGGCGGATTTCAATGTCTCGCTGTTTCTGCAGACCGCGCCGGGAACATTTGCGAGTCCGGTGAGCCTTTATTCCGGTGGTGCCAACTGGGTCGCCGTCGGCGACCTCAACGGCGATGGGATGCCGGACATCGCGCTCGCCGATTCCGTGGGCGTGAAGGTGCTGATGCATACCGGAGCCGCGAGCAGCGTCACCTATGCCGCGCCGGTCGCGGTGTATACGCAGAGCATCGATCCCGGAATCAGCGGCGCCAATGTCATCGCGATCGCTGACGTCAACGGCGACGGCCTCAACGACCTGGTGATCACGGATCCGGGACCCGCCGGGAGTCCCCCGACCGTCAACGTGCTTCTCCAGGATCCCAACAACAAGGGGACCTTCCTGCCGGCCGTCAGCTATCCGCTCGACGACAACAACATTGCTCAGTCGATCGTGGTGACGGACGTCAACGGCGATGGCAAGCCCGATATCGTCATCGGCGGAGCCACGGCGGTCGACGTGCTGCTGCAGAGTGCGACCACGCCGGGCACGTTCGGGGCGGCGACCAGCTATTCGGTGGGCGGCGCGAGCGAGATCGCCGTGGCCGACGTCAACGGGGACGGGCTGGTCGATATCGTGGTTCCCGTGGGCGTGTCCCATCCTGTCGTGAACGGCGTCATCACCAACAATCCCGGCGTGCTTCTGCAGGTCGCCGCGGCCCGCGGAACCTTCGGCGCGGTCCAAGATCTTCCCTAGGCCTAGGGCCGGGGCGGACTCCTCCGGCCTGCGCGCTTGCCCGCCGCTCTGCGTGCGCGCGAGCGCCGCGCTCGGATGGCGCTGAAGGCCTGCGCCAGATCGTCGATCAGATCGCGAGCATCCTCGAGCCCGACATTGAAGCGCACGAGTTGCGGCTGTCCTCCGAGGATGCGCTTCGGGGCATCGTAGCGCATCACCAGGCTGGTCACTCCGCCCCAGCTGAAGCCGAGCTTGAACAGCCGCAGCGCGTCGATGAAGGCGATGACGGTACGCTTCGCGACGCGCGGCTCGAACACCACCGAGAAGATGCTCGATGAGCCGGTGAAGTCGCGCTGCCAGAGGTCGTGACCGGGACAGCTCGGCAGGGCGGGGTGCAGCACCGTCGCGATCTCCGGCTGGCGCGAGAACCACGATGCCACTGACAGGCAGTTGTGCTCGAGCTGCCCCAAGCGTACGGCGAGCGTTTGCAGGCCACGCAGTGCGAGACTGCAATCATCGGGTGAGGCGCCCATCCCGAGCAGCTGGTGTGCGTCGCCGAGCCGCTGAAAATGCTCATGATCGCGCACCGTGACCGAGCCGAGCAGCAGATCGCTGTGCCCGCCCACATATTTGGTCAAGGCTTGCATGGTCACATCGACACCGTGCTTGAAGGCATCGAAATGCACGCCGGCGGCGTAGGTGTTGTCGAGCGCGCTCACCACGCCTCGCTCGCGCGCGGCGCGCGCGATTGCCGGCACGTCCTGCACCTCCATCGTGATCGATCCCGGGCTCTCGCACCAAACCAGTCGCGTGCGCGGCCGAATCAGCTGCGCAATGCCCGCCCCGATCAGCGGGTCGTAGAACTCGACCTCCACACCGTAGCGCGTGAGCATCCGGCTGGCCAGATCGCGGTTCGGGCCGTAGATGCTGTGCGGGATCAAGACATGCTCTCCCGCTCCAAGGAAAGCGAGGTGGATGAGCGCAATCGCCGCTTGTCCGCCCGGCGTTATGAAGCAGTGCTTGCCATCCTCCAGCTCGGCGATGCGCGCCGCCAGCTCGAGGGTGGTCGGTGTACCGAACAGTCCGTATCGATAAGGCGAGCGCGTGTGGTCCCAATGATCGCTGACATCGGCGGCGCCCTCGAGGATCGTCGTCGAGCCGCGATAGGTCGGCACGGTGAGCGACCGGAACCCCGCAGGGGCGGTCGCGGAAGGGTGTATGAGCCTCGAGCGCCAGTGGAGCGTCATTGCTTCCCTCGGGGGGTGCCGCCCGCGAGAGTGTGGGCGAGCGGCCGGGCGCCGCGCAGCCATTATAGCCGGAGGAGCGATGCGTCCGGCGCGAGCGAAGCCGATCCCGCGCAACTGCATCTGGTGCGCAAACGGTCGCCAACGACTAGAATCCTGCGGGCGAACAACGAGCAAGCGCCAGCGGCAAATGGGGGAACCTTGAGTACTTCGCGACTTCGACCGCACCATGTCTTCGGCGTCGCCGTCCTGCTCGGCATCGTCTCGGTCGGCGCCACGCCGGCCGACACGCCCGTGGCCTCGAGCAGCGGCGCGAATGACTTGCCGCCCTCGCTTCCGCAGGATGGACTGTTTTCCTCGATCAAGCAGTCGCTCAAGGAGAGCGAGCTGGATGTCGTGCGCGGGCACTTCGACCTGGGCACGCCGCCGAACTCGCATCGATACTACTGCCTCGTGAATCCAAAGTCGGGTGCTCTCGAACCCAATGGGGTTCTGGGCGACCCCGTGCGGCGCTCGGATGGCATGACCGGCATCAAGCAGAGCGCGGTTTCGCTGTACCGCTGTGCGAAGGCGGAGGAAGCCGGAATCCTGACCACCGACGGCTATGTGCTCATCGGCCGCGCCGCGCTCGGCGTCGCGCGCGCGCACGCACAAGCGCCCGTGCCTTCGCCCGCGCCTGCAGCGGCAGCGCCGCCCGCACCGGCGGTTTCGGCGCCAGCCGCCTCGGTCGCGGCGGGATCTGCAGCGGCGCCACCAGCGGCGATTGCATCGCCGGCCGGCACGACGCCCGCGGTTGCGGCAGCCGGCGGATCGGCGGCTGCCGCCGCATCGGCGGCCTCGGCCGCGCCACCCCCCTCGAGCGTTTCGACGATGGACGTGTCGGGCGTGAAACTCGGGATGTCGCTCGAGCAGGCGCGCAGCACGCTGAAATCGAAGAAGCTCCCGCAATACAAGGAGTGGACCGAGAACTTGAGCTACAACGATGCGAACAACACCTCGCACCCGCTCGACCAGGGGCGCTTCGTGAACGTCATCGCCGCCTGGAACCCGCCCGCGACTGGACTGGAGTCTTCGGGCGAAACCTTCGAGGTCATGTTCACTCCCGATCCCGGCAAGGAACGCGTCCTCGCCATCGTGCACTCGGTCGGCTATCCGCAGGCGCGGGCGATTCACGAGACTGCGCTCGAGGAAGGCCTCGTACGAAAATATGGCGGGTACGCCGCGGCGGGAGATCTGCCACAGTCTCCGACCTGGCGCATGCAGAGCGGCGGTGCGGTCGAGGTGGGCGATGCATGCAATCGTCGCGGTCTGTTCGGCGGCCTCGGTGAGCCGGGAGTCCTCGATGGCGCGCGCGAGAATGTCGCGCTCCGCAAGTCGCTCGACGAATTGCGCTACCAGATGGAGCATTGCGGAAGCGCCATCGTAACCGAGGATCATTTCACGGTGAACGGCGGCGCGCTGCCGGCGGAGCGACTGGTCACGCGCTATAGCGTTACCGCCTACAGCCCCGTTCTTGCCTACGAGGGTGCGCGCGCGGCTTCGCGGCTGATCGAGGCCGGCGCGCGTGAGGCAGGCAAAGCGGCCGGCAAATCGCGAAGCGAGCCGGCGCCGGATCTATGACCCGCACGCTGCGCGCGGCCGCGAGCCCGCGCGCGTTGCAATAGTTACAAGCCGCGAGTAGGTGGGCTCCTGCAAGCCCTCTTGATATGAGCCGGATGCACCGGCCGCGCGCTCGGCCCGTACTCTTCGGGCATGAAGAATTCCAATTCAGCGAAGACTGTGATGCTGGTCGAGCCCGAGGTGCTCGTTCGCATGGTGATCGCGGAGTATCTTCGCGACTGTGGGTACCGTGTGATCGAGGGAGTCTCGGCGCAAGACGTGTGGACCGTGCTCGAATCGGATCACCGTGTGGACGTAATCCTGGCCGAGGTCAGGCTGGCCGGCGGCGCGGATGGGTTCTCGCTCGCTTCCCGCATCCGACAGACACACCCGAGTATCGATGTTATCTTGAGTTCCGGAGTCGCCGGCGCGTCCCAAGGATCACACGAGCTGTGCCAGGATGGTCCGATCAAGAAGCCCTATGAGCCCAAGGATGTGGAAGCACGCATCAGGATCTTGCTCGAGCGCCGACGTACTGCGAGCAAAGCTTGATGGAGAGGGGGAATGGAGCCGCTCGAGTCACTGGATAGCGAGACTGAGGACCGACGCGAGGTGGTACTCCTCGTGGAAGATAATTTTCAGGTGCGTTGGCCGACGGCGGAGTACTTGCGCGACTCCGGTTACCGGGTCATCGAAGCCGTTTCGGTCGAGGATGCCATTACCGTGCTCGCCAGCGGCACCGGCATCGACGTGGTCTTCTCGGATGTCAATCTGTCCGGCGACGGATCCGGCGAGGGCCCATCGGGATTCGATCTGGCGCGCTGGCTGGGCGAGAACCGTCCGCTGATTCCCGTTTTGCTCACCTCCGGCGAAGCGGTGCCGAGGGGCATGCAGATCGAGTTCCTTCCCAAGCCCTACGCGCTCGCGGAGGCCGAGCAGCGCATTCGGCAGCTGCTCGCCCGCAGGCCGGCTCGCTGAGTGCTTCGCCCGAGTGCTTCGCCCGAGTGCTTCGCCCGAGTGTCCAGTTTTACCGCGCGTCGTATGACCCCATCACGCTCACCAGCGCGACGAGCGCATTCCAGACCGATGTGTCGGCGTTGTCGGTGTGCAGCGCCGCGGCACGATAGGCAGCCTTTTCGAGCGAGTCCGCGGCCGCGGCCACCTCGTCGAATTCGAGCACCTCGGCGCCGCCCTGCAACCGGCGGGCGCGCACGGCCAGATCGTCATAGATGATCCCCGGATCGCCTTCGGCGCGCGCCAATTCCGCGCTGAGAGCGACCAGGTGAACGCGCTCGCTGTGCATGCGCACCTGAAAAGCGATGCGCAGCTCTCCGAGCTCATCGCGCAGCGAGGGAGGAGCCTCGGGGCGCGGCCAGCGTCTAATTGAGCCCATGTTTGCCGATCCTGAGCGCATCGAATGCGGGTAGTGGCGAATCCGTGGCGCTCCGCGTCTCGCCGCTCCGCAGCGCGCGGCTCGCGGACTGCATCAAGCTCTCGAGGCGCAGGGCGCTGCCGGGTGCCCGGCCGTCCTCGACCGCGGTCACGGAGATGCGTGTTGCCAGCGGCAGCGGGCCCGTGGGGGTCGCGACCGGCTCGAAACCGAAGGCTCGCTGCAGCTTCTCGAGGACGCGGTTCGCGCCAAACGTCTTGGTCTCGGGCAACACGATGGTGAACTCGCTTCGTCCGGTGCGCGCCAGCCAGTCGCTCGACGTGCGCAGGCAGTTCGCGGCGCGATTGACGAATGCCCTGAGCAGCGCCGCCGCGGTCTCGAAGCCGTGTCGAGCTTGAATTTGATCCAGGCCTTCCATTTCACAGGTCAGCACCGCGAGCGGATGCAGGTAGCGGCGCGAGCGCGCCAGCTCACGTGGCAGCTGCAGCAGGAAATAGCGCAAGTTGTGGGTGTTGGTGACCGGGTCGGTGAAGGCGAGCTGCAGATTCGCGCGGCTCGCGCGCAGCGACCTTTCGACGTACACGATTCGGCGCCCGACCTCGAGGCGTGCCAGGATCTCGTTGATGGGTGCGCCCTTCACGACATAATCATCCGCTCCCGCGGCAAATCCGGCCGCGAGATCCTCCGGGCTCGCGCGTACCGTCAGCATCAATAGATAGACGTAGCCCTGATCCTGCGACACGCGAACGCAGCGGCACAGGGCGAGCCCGTCCATCTCCGGCATTTCCCAATCGGTGATCACCATCTGGAAGGCGCTCGTGCTCATGAGGCGGAGCGCCTCCTCGCCGCTGGCCGCGACCTCGACCTCGTAGTTCGACTGCCGCAGCAGGGCCGCGAGGCGGGCTCGCACCAGATCGTCGTCATCGACCAGCAGGATGCGGCAGGTATGCAGCGCGTCCGGACCTTCGTCGGATCCGGCCGACAGGTGCGCAAGCAGGGGATGTGGATTGGCTGGCATGACGTATGGCCGAGCGTAAGCAAAGCAGCGCCGCGGCGATGTAGGGAGATTTTGACAATCGCAGCGCTCCCTGGTCGGCGCGCGCGCCTTTACGGGCGAATTGCCGACTCGCTCACAGTGAAGTGAGCTCGTTCTCGATGGCGAGACGTATGAGCGCGGAGCGGTTGGCGACGCCGAGCTTCACCATCAGCCGGCCGCGATAGGTGTCGACCGTCTTTCGCGACAGCGACAAGTGCTGCGCGATGGCGGCGCTCGAGGCGCCCGCGACGATGCGCTTGAGCACCTCGCGCTCGCGCCCGCTCAATCGCTCGTACGGACTCTTGGGTGCATTGGGCACGGCCAGAAGACAGGAGACCGCCGGGCTCACATACTTGGCGCCGGCCCTGACCCGCCGGATGGCGTGAATGAGATCCGAGCCCGCCGCCGCCTTGACCACGTAGCCGCGCACGCCGACGCGCAACGCGCGATGCACGTGCTCGGAGCTCTGGCGCGCGGAGAGCACGATGACGCGCACTTCGGGCGACTCCTCGAGAATGCGCTGAGTCGCATCGATCCCGTTGAGGTCGGGGAGCACGAGATCCATGATGATCACGTCGGGACGCAGATGGCGGGCGGCGACGATCGCTTCCGCGCCGGTGGCCGCGGAACCGACGACCTGCAGGTCGCGGCATTTCTCGAGCAGCGCAAACAAGCCCTCGCGAACGATGCCGTGATCATCCACGATCAGAATGCGGGTCGCTGCCGATGCCGCGATGGTGGAATCTCGAATCCCTGAGAATGAAATTGCATCGGTGCCGTTCATGGGAATCCGCCTACGTCCCCAGCCGGAAATGGGAGTATTCTCGCTGCGCGGGGCTTGGGGATCGTGTGGCGAGCGAGGCCAGGGATAGCGGCAACGCGCGGTGTTGCACTGCGCGCAGGGAGAGACCGATGGCGACCCATATTTCGCAGCTGGTGTCGGCACCGGAGTTCATGCCGCACGGCATGTGCTATCTGTGGCAACCGGGCATCCTTACGCTGCACGTTGTCTCTGATGGAATTATTGCGCTCGCTTACTGTTCCATTCCGTTAACTCTTCTACACTTCTACCGCAAGCGCGTCGATCTGCGCTTCCAGTGGATGTTCTTGTGCTTCGCGCTGTTCATCGTCGCCTGTGGCGCGACGCATCTGCTCAGCATCTGGACGGTGTGGCATCCGGCGTACTGGCTGTCCGGCGGCGTGAAGGCGCTCACGGCCGCGGCCTCCGCTGCGACGGCGATAGTGCTCGTCAAGATCGCGCCGCGCGCCTTGCGGCTGCCGAGTCCGCAGGCGCTGCAACAGGCCAATCTCGCCCTCGAGCAGGAGGTCGCCGAGCGCCTGCGGGTGGAACGGGATCTGCGCAAGGCCAACGAGCTTCTCGAGGTACGAGTCGCGCAGCGCACGGCCGATCTCGAAGAGCTCAACCGCGAACTCAAGCAGGACAACGCGCGGTTCGCGATCGCCGCGGATGCGGCGGGTCTCGGATTCTGGAGCCGCGACCTCAGCGCCGATACCCTGCGGTGGGACGAGCGCATGGCCCGGCTGCATGGCATCGCGCCTCGCGCGCACGATATCTCCTGCGAGACCTGGATCGAGAGCATCCATCCGCAGGATCGCGCGCGCTTCGTGGAGGAAACCCGCGAAGGTCTCGCGGGCAAGACCGGGTACGATACCGAGTATCGGATCTTGAGGCCGAACGGCGAGATCCGCAGCGTGCGCACCGCCGCACGAGTGGCGCGCGATGCTTCAGGCAGGGCGATGCGCATGCTCGGCGTGAGCTTCGACATCACCGATCTCAAGCGCGCCGACGAGCAGTTCCGTCTCGCCATCGAGGCGGCGCCGACCGGCATGCTGCTCATGGGGACGGACGGCGCCATCGTGCTCGTGAATGCGCAAATCGAGATCCTGTTCGGGTACTCGCGCTCGGAATTGCTCGGCCGCCCGATCGAGATGCTGGTTCCCGAGCGCTTCCGTGCGCACCATCCAGGCTTTCGGGAGCAGTTCTTGGCCGCGCCCAAAGCGCGGCCCATGGGAGCGGGCCGCGATCTCTACGGCCTGCGCAAGGACGGCTCGGAGGTGCCGATCGAGATCGGGCTCACCCCTCTGCACACCTCCGCGGGCGGCTTCGTGCTGAGCTCGATAGTCGATCTGTCGCTACGCCGTGAAATGGATCGGATGACCAAGGACTTCGTCTCGATGGTGAGTCACGAGCTGCGCACGCCGCTCACCTCGATCAATGGCTCGCTCGGCCTGCTGCAGACGGGTGCGCTCGGCGCGCTGCCCGAGCAGGCGGCGGCCATGGTGCAAATCGCTTCGAAGAACAGCACGCGCCTGGTGCGCATCATCAACGACATCCTCGACATCGGCAAGCTCGATGCGGGTGAGCTGAGCATCGAGAAGATGCCGGTGCCGCTCGCCGAGCTGTTGCGGCAATCGGTGGAAGCCAACTCGATTTACGCCGAGCAGTACGGCGTCTGCTTCCGCCTGCAGGAGGGACTCGGCAGCGACCTGGTGATCGGAGACGCGGATCGCGTCATGCAGGTGGTGACCAATTTGCTGTCGAATGCGGCGAAATTCTCGGCGCCGGGGGCGGATGTGCACATTCGCGTGCGGCCCGGTGAGACGACGCTGCGCGTCGAGATCGAGGATTCGGGACCTGGCATTCCCGAATCGTTCAAGGATCGCGTGTTCCAGAAGTTTGCGCAGGCCGACAGCTCGGCCTCGCGCCGCGCGATGGGCACGGGTCTCGGACTCAGCATCGCGCGTCGGCTCATCGAGGCGATGAACGGCAGCATCGGCTTCACGAGCATCGTGGGGCGCGGGACCACGTTCTACTTCGACTTGCCGCGAGCGCCGCCGGGCGCAACGCGAAGGGTTGCACTGTAAGGCAAAATATGACAAATCGACCGCTCGGTGATCCATACGTCACAATGTTGCGATCGCACGATCGCGCTCCGGGGAGGGTTTGAATGGCTATTACCAGGCCGGCGAAGGCGCTCCAGGCGCTCATCGTCCTGTCATTGACGTCCGTGCTGCACGCCACGGGGGTCGATGCCGGGCGGCCCGTGACCAGGGGCCAGCTCATCGGTGCCTGGCGGCTGGTTGCCATGGACTATCTCGGGCCGGATCGATCCACGGTCGATCCTTTCTACCAACCCGACTCGACCGGCCTCATCATCTACGACCCGTCCGGATGGATGAGCGTGCACATCGCGGGCCCGCACCGGCAAGCATGGAGGGTACCCGTTTCCCGGTTGACGGGCGGCGCGGGTCCCCAAGATAGTGCTCTCAAGGCGGCAGCTTTGGATAGCTACTACGCGTATTTCGGGACCTGGGACCTCGACGAGCGGCGTGCGCTGGTTACTCATCATGTGACTTCCGCGCTCCTGCCCGCCGAGGAGGGCCAGAGCTACGCTCAGCAGGTCAGTCTCGAGAACGGAAGGCTGGTGTTCACCACGCGCACCGGCCCGGAAGGCGGCCAAACCATTCGCCACAAGGTGTGGGAACGTGCGCTGCCGCCGTGAATGCCGAGCGGCGTGCCTCAGCGCGGCGGCGGATAGCCGCGCACCGCACGGCGCAGCCTCTCGAGCTCGCCGCGGCGGCTGGCGATGTCGCCGCGATCGGCCGCGAGGCGCAGATCGCGCAGTATCTCGAGCGAGCGCAACAGCACCGGCAGGGGCGGTCCGCTGGCCGTGATTCCTTCGAGATCGCGCGATTCCAGCGCGGCAGCGGGGGCTTCGATGAAACGCCTCACCAGATCGTCGTGGTGCTGGGCCGCGCTTTGTCCGTAGAGGTCGCACACTTCGAGGTAGGCGGCGGCATTGCGCTGAAACCACTCGGCATCACGATGCTCATCGAGGAGGCTCAACAGCTCGTCGAGCAGGCTGGTACGCGTCATGCAATCGCGCAATCTGGCCTGATCTCCCGGAATCATGAACAGCATCTTGTCGACCAGGAGTTGAGCGTAGTAAGGATCGTTTGCGCGGCATAGTCCGAGGAGCAGATCGATCTCGTTGATGCCGGAGAAGTCCCCGGCATTGGCACCGCGATATTCCTGTCGACCGACCCGATAGGGTTTGTAGTACGGCCGCACCGAGTAGAAGAAGCGGTCCACGTCGAGCTGATCCAGGAGCCGGCGATTGAAGCGAAGCACATCCTCGAGCGCGAGCTTGGCCTCCTCGAACATCACGTCGGCGACCGGGCTCGACACGCCCAGCGCAACGATTCTGCCGAGCGCATCGGCGGCGCGCTGCAAGGACAAGATGCCGCGAGTGTTCTCGTCGATGAACAGGAACTCATCGGGCAGCGAGGTGAAACTCTTGCGTACACCCGCTCGCGCCCGGTTGTGAGTCGCGAGATGGGCGGTCGAGAACCGCGGCGCCATGCCGAGCGAGGCGCCGAGATGCAGTGCGAGTGAGGAGGCGGCAAGAAAGGGCGAACGCTCCTCGCGCGCCGGATTGGTGAGCTCATGGCGCCGCAGGGCGGCCAGATACATGCCGACGCAGCCGAGCACGCCGAAGGCGCTGTCGAAGCCGTCGCCGGTGTTGCCTTCCGCGAGCAGCGCCTCGACGTGCACGTTGCCCTCATCGCGCAGCCGCGACTTCAGGGAATCGCCGATTCCGATCACCAGGGCGCGCTCCGGCCGCGCGAAATACAGGTTTTCCAGTTCTGTGTTGAGCTCGACGAAGGAGCTACGGATCCATCGATCGAAGGCTTCGGCTTTCGTGCTCATGGGCTGATCTCGGGTTGACGCGCTGAGTATACGAGCCGCCGAGGGGAGGGCGCGATCTCGATCAGCCATTCGCCGCCGGCCGGGCGCGATAGTATCCTTGGCGCCGAGTCACGAGAGTCCTCCGCCGAGCAAAGCCCGGGAATTCAATGAGCGTACCCAGAAAATCCGCCACCCTTGCGTTACCTGCGCTCTGCTGGATTGCCTCGGTTGCGGCAGCAGGCGTGCCGGCGTCGGCGACCGGTACGAGATCGGCGAGCGGCACGACCACGGCCGCCCAGACGGCCACGGTTGCCGGCGATAGGCTGGTGCACCGTTTCCTCCGGGTCGAGCTCTCGCCGGATGGCTCGCAGGTGGCCTCCGTCGAAGGAGACTCTCCGGCCGGGGGATTCTGGCCGCGCGTTCGCGACCTCGTGATTCGCCGCCTCGCCGGCGGCCACTCGCTGACCGTCGCGCTGCCGTGCGGGCGGATTGCCGAGTGCTGGCCGGACGCGCCGGTTTGGGCGCAGGACGGGAAGCATCTGGCTTTCGCGTTGCGCACCCCTGGGAGTCACGCGCGCGCTCTCTACAGCGTCGCCGCCGACGGCAGCGGACTCACGAAGCTTGTGGAGTTTTCCGGCACCATCGGCGCTTTGCGCTATGGGCCCGACGGACGGCTGGCGATGCTCGCCACCGCCGAGGCAGGAAAAGAAGTGGGCGCGACCGAGGCGGGCGTGCCGGCGGCGGGCGACCTCGATGTGCAATCCCCGGAGCAGCGTATCGCGATCCTCGACCATGGCGCCCTCGAATGGGTATCTCCGCCCGATCTCTATGTGTATGAATACGACTGGCTCGCCGGCGGCCGGGGTTTCGTGGCGACGGCCGCCGCCGGAAACGGCGATGACAACTGGTGGTCGGCGAAGCTGTATGTGTTTCCCACGCAGGGCGCTGCCCGGATTCTCTACGCACCCGTCGACATACATCAGCAGCTGGCCGATCCGAAGGCCTCGCGCGACGGCCGCAGCGTCGCCTTCATCGCGGGCATCATGAGCGATTTCGGCTCGACCGGCGGCGATGTCTATACGGTGCCGATCGAGGGCGGCGTTGCACCGACGGATCTCACCCCGATGATGCACGCTTCCGCGACTGCGCTCGACTGGAGCTGCAACAACAGGTTGACCGCGCGTCTGCTGGCGGGCGACAAGACCGAGATCGTGGATCTCGTGCCCGGGCGGCTGCCGGCGATCACGCGCGTGCTCTGGAGCGGGCCGGAGTCGATCGCCTTTCGCGAGCTCACGGCCTGCCCCTCCGGCACGAGCGCCGTGGTGCACGAGTCGTTTCGCGCGGCGCCGGAGATCGAGGTTGGCCGGCTCGGCCGCTGGCACGACCTGACCGCGGTCAATGCCGGGCTGCAGCTCGCCGCGCAGGTCCGGAGCATCTCCTGGACCAGCGACGATTTCGACGTGCAGGGCTGGCTCCTGCTGCCCGAGCATGCGCCGGGGAAGCTTCCCATGGTCGCCATCGTGCATGGCGGTCCGGCGGCCGCCGTGGTTCCCTCGTTCGGGGGGCCGGGTCTCACCACGGAGCTGCTCGCGCGCGGCTATGCGGTGTTCCGGCCCAATCCACGCGGCAGCTTCGGGCAGGGTGAGCGGTTCACCCGGGCCAATATTCGCGATTTCGGCCATGGAGATCTGCGCGACATTCTCGCTGGTATCGATGCCGCGGCGAGGAGCGCGCCCATCGATCTCGACCGCCTGGCCATCATGGGCGGCAGCTACGGCGGCTTCATGACCATGTGGGCCGTCACCCAGACCGATCGCTTCAAGGCGGCGGTCGCGTCCGCCGGGATCAGCGATTGGCTGTCCTATTATGGAGAGAACGGGATCGACGGTTGGATGCTGCCTTATTTCGGCGCCTCGCCCTACGACGACCCGGCGATCTACGCCCGCTCGTCGGCCATCAACTACATACGCAACGTCCATACGCCCACGTTCGCCTACGTCGGAGAGCGGGACATCGAGTGCCCGGCACCGCAGACGGAGGAGTTCTGGCATGCCTTGAGGACGCTGGGCGTTCCGACATCCGTGATGATTTATCCCGGGGAAGGACACGGTCTGCGCGACCCCAAGCACCTCGCCGACGCGCTCGAGCGAACGCTCGCGTGGTTCGATCGCTACTTGAAGCCGAACGTGCCCTGAAGCTGCTTGGGGGTCGGCGGCATGCCTCCGTGCCGGCGATTCCATGCTGTGCGGTGATGATCGCGAGGACGGGGATGCAGGGGCCCGGAGATCATCGGTGCCGGGCGGCTTCAGGCCTCACTGGCGAGTGTCAGGTGCAGCTTGACGAGGTGTGCCACTGAGCGCGCGCCCATCTTTTCCATGACCTTGGCGCGGTGGATCTCCACCGTGCGCTCGCTCAATCCGAGGTCGATGGCGATCACCTTGTTGGCGTTGCCCTCGACGATGAGATTCATGACTTCCTTCTCGCGCGGGGTCAGGGATTCGAGCCGCTGCTGGATCTCGGAGCGGCGCGCCGCGGTGCCGCGATGATCCGCATCCTGCTTGAGCGCATGGTTGATGCGGTCGAGCAACTCCTGGTCCCGGAACGGCTTCTGGATGAACTCGAACGCACCTTCCTTCATCGCCTGCACCGCCATGGGGACATCGCCGTGTCCGGTGATGAAAATCACCGGCAGGGTCGATCCCATGCGGTTGAGCTGCTGCTGTACCTCGAGACCGCTCATTTCGGGCATGCGGATATCGAGCACCAGGCAGCCGGCCGCATCGGGCTTGAACTGCGCGAAGAAATCGCTCGGTCGCGCGTACACGGCGGTCTTGTAGCCGACCGTCGACAAGAGGGTGTCGAGCGCGCGGCGCATGCCGTCGTCGTCATCCAGCACGTATACCGTGGGCATCGCGGGTTTGTCGTTCGTCGTCTTGCTCATGCGGGTTCCATTATTGGTGTTAAACAAGGCCATCGGCCCGGCCCGCTTCACGCCCACGGGCCCAGTGTGCCCCATGCGATGACGGTGTAAAGTTGCGGATTGCCGCAGTGCGCTGCGCCAAGTGCATAGCCGATACGCGTATTCCCCGATTCGCCCGCGGCTCTGGGGCATTCATAGTGGCCGGAGGCATTTTGACACAGGTTTTCTGATTATGAACGCGATGAGCCCAAAACGGTCCCAGATCCTCGCCCTGACCTGCGCCCTGACGGGATTGCTCGGCGGGAGCGGAGCGCGGGCATCGGCCGAGGCCGTCGATCGCGCGACTCGCCAGGCGCTCGAGCTCGATGCTCAACCGAAACAGGGGGCTCAGCTGTTCCAGGCGCAGTGCTCCCGCTGCCACGGGTCCGCCGCGCAGGGCAATGCGGCGCGGGCGATACCTGCGCTGGCCGGCCAACGGTTCAAGTACCTGGTGCGGCAGCTTGCAAATTTTGCGGGCGAAGAGCGCGAGAGCGCACCCATGCATCGAGTCCTCATGCAAAAGGAGATGCAGCGCCCGCAAGCCTGGGTGGACGTCGCCGCCTACCTCAACAATCTGCCCGCGACCCACCGCGCCGAGACCGGAGACGGCACGCGTGTCGCTCTGGGCCGGGGGATCTTCCACGAGCAATGCGCCTCCTGTCACCGCGCCGACGCCCATGGCGATGCCGACGGTTTCGTGCCGTCGCTGCGCAATCAGCATTACAGCTACCTGGTCAATCAGCTCGACAAGCTGGCGGACGGATGGCGGCACAATGTCGATGAGGATCTCGTGCTGTTCTGGCGCAGCCTCGAAGAGAAGGACGTGCAGGCCACCGCGGACTACCTCTCGCGGCTCAAAGGCCAGGGAACCCCACATAAGTCGCTGAGGCAGGACGGCGTGGCGGTCGATTGACGGATGGGGGATGCACGCGCTCAGCTCATCATGAACACGGGCAGGTCCCCATGATCCAGAAACGATTGTGTGACGCCGCCGAACACCAGCTCCCGCAGCCGGCTGTGGCCGAACGCGCCGATGACCAGCAGGTCGGCATCCACCTGGCCTGCCGCCTCGGCAAGCCGCGCGGGCAAGGGGCCGGAGCCGGCGTCGATGTCCCGGGTTTCAGCGGATATGCCGTGCCATTTGAGCTGCCGGGCCAGCTCTCGGAGCGCGCTCGATGCACTCGATCCCGCATCGGCGACATGCAGAAGGATCACTTTCTCGGCGGCCTCGAGCAAAGGGTAGGCCGCGCCCAGCGCGCGCGCCGATTCCGGCGTGTCCTTCCAACCGACGACGATGGTCTTGAGCGAGGCAGCGGAACGGGGTGAATCGGGGGCGATCACGATGGGCCGCCCGGAGCCCACCAGGATATCTTCCACGAGCAGCTTCGGCATGTAGTCGTCATGCCGCGGGCGGCCCAGGATGATGAGGTCGCTGTGCCGCGCATGTGCCATGAGCCGCCCGGATGCTCTGTCCTTCTCTTCGAGCCAGGCGGCGGTAACCGACCCCGCCGTTGCGGGCGTCTGCGCGATCGCAATGCCCTGCTCGGCGCAGAACGATTTCACGTGATCGGCCGCTGCGGCCGACAGTTGATGCTCCTGCAGCTCCAGCTGGGCGAGTGCCTTGGGCAGGGCGGGGCCCACGCAAAAATCGACGTGCGGTGCCCGCGCCGCGGCCTCGCCCGCCGAGAGGCGCACATGGTAGAAGCCGATGTGCGCGGCGAGCGGCTTTGCGATCAACTGTGCAGTCGTGAGCACCGCCCAGTCGGAATCGCTTCCCGCGATGGGTACCAGCAACGTCTTGATCATGGACTCTTCCTGTATGCCTGCGGCGGCAGCGCACGAGCGCTACCGCCGCTCCGGCTCGAGCTCACTGAACCGCAATCTGCTTGGGCTTCGACTTGGTAGGCTCCGTCTTGGGAATATGGACGGTGAGGACACCGTCCTTGCTCTCGCAGCGGATGGCGTCGGAGTCGACGTTGTCGGGCAGAGAGAAGCGGCGCTCGAACGAGCCATAGAAGCTCTCGGTTCGATGGTACTTCTCGTTCTTGTCCTCTTTCTGCTGCTTGCGCTCACCCTTGATGGTGATCATGCCGTCCTCGAACGTCACCTGGACGTCCTCTTTCTGGACCGCCGGCAATTCGGCGCGAATGAGGTATTCCTTCTCCGTCTCACTAATGTTGGCAGACGGGGACCATTCCACCTTGCCGCCGTTGGTGGGGAAGGAGAAACGTGGCCAATTGGCGAGGCTCGCAGGCAGCATCCGATTGAACAGTGAATCGACGTCCGCGAATGGATCCCAACGTACTAGGCTCATGAAATGCACTCCTCTTCAGGATGGTAGTTCGGCCGTCAGCAACGACCGTAGTCATGCTAGAAGCGTTCGTGCTTTCCGGGGATCCGATCAAATACGTACACGATTGCCGTTGTCCGCAATCGAGGGGGGGCGGATGGGCCGCGCTTGCCGCTCGCCAGCAGGCCCGACTTTGCGGAAAATACGAATACCGACGCGTCCTATCCGAGCCTATCTATCGAGCCATGACCGGCCCATCCAGCGCACTGCTCACCGACTTCTATCAGCTCAGCATGGCGCAGGCCTATTTCGAGCTCGGCATGCACCAGGCCGCGACCTTCGAGCTATTCATACGACGTCTTCCCGCGAGCCGCGGGTTTCTCGTCTTCGCGGGCGCCGAGCAGGCGATCGAGCTCGCCGAGCGGTTCCGTTTCGCGCCCGCGGAGCTCGACTATCTGTCGGGTCTCGGACGGTTTTCCAGGCGATTTCTTCGATACCTCGAGGAGTTGCGATTTTCGGGCTCGATCGCGGCCATGGCGGAGGGCACGATCTTCTTCGGCGAAGAGCCCGTGGTGCGCGTGAGCGCGCCGATCATCGAGGCGCAGCTTCTGGAGACACGGCTCATGAATATCTGCCATTTCCAGACGTTGATCGCGAGCAAGGCGGCGCGCTGCGTCATTGCGGCAGGTGGACGTGAGCTCGTCGATTTCGGTCTGCGGCGCGCGCACGAGGCGGATGCCGGCGTTTTTGCAGCACGTGCCGCTTTCATCGCGGGATTTGGCGCAACCGCCAACGTCGAGGCGGGGCGGCGCTTCGGTATTCCCTTATCCGGCACCATGGCCCATTCATTCATCCAGGCTCATGACCAGGAAGAGGACGCCTTCCGAAACTTCCTGTCGGTATCCGAGGCTCCCACGGCGGTGCTGGTCGATACCTATGACACCGCGCGCGGCGTGGAGCGTGCGATGTGCGCGGCCCGGCGTCTCGAGAGCGGCGGGCGGGCGCGCCGCCTGGCTGCCGTGCGCATCGACAGCGGCGATCTCGCCGCGCAAGCGCGCCTAACGCGATCCCAGCTCGATCGTGGCGGCTTCGGGGACGTCAAGATCATCCTGAGCGGGGGACTCGACGAGTGCCAGATCGAGGATCTGATGCGCGCCGGGGTCCCGGTCGATGCGTTCGGAGTCGGCACCGCGCTCGATACCTCTGCCGACGCCCCATCGCTCGACATGGCGTACAAGTTACAAAGCTATGCCGGCAAGCCGCGGCGCAAGCGTTCTGCCGGCAAGGCCACCTGGCCGGGCATCAAACAGGTCTACCGGCAGCAGGATGAGCTCGGCCCGCGCGATTACGTGGCACTCGAGGGTGAATGCGAATCGGGCACGGCTCTGGTGGTGCCGCGCATCGATCACGGTCGGCGCCTCGCGCCTTTGCCGGCACTCTCCGAGATCCGCGATCACTGTCGGCGCGAGCTCGCCGCATTGCCGGCTTCGATGAGAGCGCTGCACGTCACCGATCCTGCGCGAGTCGAAATTTCCGCGGGCATTCGCGCTCTGGCGCAGCGCCTGGACGCCGCGGAGCCATGAGCAGGCTACGGGTCGAGCGTCTCGGGCACGTTCATCGACAGCTCTCGCAGCCACGTGTCGGCTGTGATGTCGCTCGGCGCGCGCCAGTCGGCGCGAGGCGATAGAGCGCCCCCGGAACCGACCTTGGGGCCATTGGGGAGCGCCGAACGCTTGAACTGGCTGGTTTCGATGAAGCGGCGGAGAAATACTCCGAGCCAGTGCTTGAGCTCCGCCAGCGTATACGTGCGCCTGCGCGCGGGAGCGACCCATGCCGGCCAGTCTTCCCGGGAAGACCAGGCGTGATGCGCCAGAAAAGCGATCTTGCTCGGGCGAAACCCAAGGCGCGTGAGGTAGTAGAGAAAGAAGTCGTGCAAGTCATACGGACCTATCGTCGACTCGGCGCCGCCCGCTTCGGCTGGCTCCGGCACGAGCTCCGCACTCGAGTTGGCCTCCACAATCTGCGCGAGCAGCCGACGGGTGGCGGGGTCGAAAGTGCCTGATTCCAAGGTCCAGCCGACCAGATGTCGCATCAGGCTCTTGGGCACGGAAGCGTTCACGGCATAATGCGACATGTGATCGCCCACGCCGTAGGTCGTGTATCCGAGCGCGAGCTCCGACAGATCGCTGGTCCCGACGAGGATCGCGCGATGCCAGTTTGCCAGACGAAAGAGATGCGAGGCTCGCTCGCCTGCCTGAACGTTTTCGAACGTGATGTCGTACTGCGGAGCGCCGCTCGCCGCTGGGTGCCCGATATCGTGCAGCATCTGGGTCGCAGACGGCCTGATGTCGATCTCATGGGCATCGACCCCGAGGCCATGCAACAGCTCATGCGTGATCGTGCGGGTGCGTTCGCTGGTGGCGAAGCCGGGCAGCGAGAATGCGAGGATATTGCGGCGCGGAAGCTGCAGTAGCTGCAGCGCGCGAATCGAAACCAGCAGGGCTTGCGTCGAGTCGAGCCCCCCGGATGCGCCGATGACGACTTTCTCGAGCGCGGTCGCCTGCAGACGGCGCATCAATCCTTGGGTCTGGATAAGGTAGGCCTCTTCGCAACGCTCCTGGATGGCCGTTGACTCGTCCGGTACGAACGGGTAGCGCGGGATGCGTCTTCGCAGCGCCACGGGCTGGGCCGGGGGCTCGAGCGGGAGATCGATGCGCCGCAGGCGCAGCAGCGCCTCGCGATGCGTGCGCGCACAGTCCGCGAAGCTGGTCAGGCGCGTGCGCTCCTGCCGCAGGCGCTCGAGGTCGATGTCGGCGGTGATCAATTGATCTTTCGGTTCGAAGCGGCGAGATTCGGCGATTATCTCGCCGTTCTCGCAGATGAGGGCGTGTCCATCCCAGGCAAGGTCGGTGGTGGACTCTCCGTAGCCCGCGGCGCAGTACGCATAAGCCGCGACGCTCCTGGCCGATTGGGACTTGCAGAGCAGGCGGCGGAACTCCGCCTTGCCGATCGTGGCGTTGCTTGCGGATTGATTGACGAGGATCGTGGCCCCCGCGAGCGCGGCGAGACTGCTGGGCGGAATCGGTACCCACAGGTCCTCGCAGAGCTCGACGTGTAGCACCAGATTGGCAGGCGACGCCATCACGAACAGGAGATCGGCGCCGAAAGGGGCCCGCCATGTCGCGATCCGAATCGAGTCTGCGAGGGCGAGCTCACCGGAAGCGTACTGGCGCTTCTCGTAGAATTCACGGTAGTTCGGCAGATAGGTCTTGGGGACCACGCCGTGCAGACGCCCGCGGTGGATGATCAGGGCACAGTTGAAGAGCTTTGCCTCGCTCCGGCATGGGGCGCCGACGACCATCACGCCGGCAAGCTCCGTGCTGGCCGTCACCAGGCGCAACACGGCCTCCTCGACGCCATCGAGCAGCGCATCCTGTTGCGCGAGATCCTCGATGGAATAGCCCGACAGACCAAGTTCCGGAAATACCGCGAGCGTGGCGCCGCCTTCTTGCGCCCGGGCCGCCAGAGCGATCGTCCGCTCGGCGTTCGTTAGTGGGTCGCCGAGCGCCACACAGGGCACGCATGCGGCGATGCGCAGGAATCCGTGCGAGTGGATCGAATCGAAAGGTGCCAGGCGCGCCATGACGAGTCCGTGCTCAGGCGTGACCGCCCGTGCCGATCATGCGATCCAGCGGATCTGGGCCTCTTTCCGGCTCACGGGCTCGGCGCGGCCCTTGGGCACGCCGATGATGATGGGCGCAACCGGCGCGCTGGCGAGCGGCAACCCAAGAAGAGTCTTGCCCTCCTGGGTGTTGAGATAGCCTTGCGCGAAGCCGATCCAGCAGCTTCCGAGGCCTTCGCCGTGCGCGGCCAGCATCAGGTTTTGCGCGGCGAGCGAGCAGTCCTCGATGTACCACGGCATCACGTGACTGGCGCAGATGACGATGAGAACAGGCGCATGATAGAAGATCTGATAGTGGGGGTCATTCAGCATCTGAAAGTGACCCGCCTGCCGCAGATCCGGGTGCGACTCGAGGATGTGCCGCTTGGCCGCGCTCGAGAGCTCGTCGAGAAGCTTTTGGTCGGTCACCACCGTGAATGTCCAGGGCTGCTGATTGATGGCGCTGGGTGCCTGAATGGCGGCATCGATCAGGCGGCGGACTATGTTCCGATCAACCGGGGTCGCGGCGTACTCGCGCGTGGCGCGCCGGCCGTAGATGGCGGTGTGGATGTCCATGTTCATCGACCCTTTTGTTCCCAGGCGTGAGTTTTGGCGAGCCGGACTTCGGACCGCGAGGGCGCTTGCCAGCGCTTGCGGCACAGCGCGACGGCATCTTCAACCATCACGCTGGTGGCGGCGCGCAGCCACCGATGAGAGATGCGGCCGCAGTACGGTGATTCGGAAACGGGTATGGTCATGAATCCCCCTTGATCACGCCCGGCAACTATCCACCCGTGCGCAGCTCGCTGAAATCGGTGAAACCCGCACCCCTCTAGGTACTTGGTGGCGTGCGGAGCTACGCGGATTTCCTTATCCCGGCACGCATGCGCAGCCGGGATACTGCTGCGCAAACGGTTCATGGAAGCAGCGCTGTGGACAAACCGCCATCGTTAGTGAGCTACCTCGTCGTCGTATTCCTGCTCTTGGTGGCAGCTCACTTCTACTTGGGGCAGCCCACCCCACGTGAGATCGCCTACAGCGATTTCCGCAATCTGGTTGCCGCAGGCAGGGTCAAGGAGGTGACGGTCGCCGACGAACAGATCACCGGCCTTGCCGACCTGAGCGATCTGCCCGTCGCCAAGGCGGCAGCGCCTTCGGCCGCACCGACAGCCGTGCCCGCACCCATGGCCGTGCCCGCACCCACGACGCGCCCGGGGCCGGGATCGGCGCCGCCCCCGCCGATCGTCGCGGCGCAGAGCGAGTTCGCCGTGGTGCGAATCGCGGACCCCAATCTCGTGAGCGATCTGCTCGCGGCGCACGTGAAATTTGCGGGCGAGGCCGAGAGGAAGTGGATCTGGTCGCTGGTTTCGTGGGTGGCGCCGCTGGTGCTCTTGTTCGTTTTCTGGAGCGTGTTCATGCGCCAAGCCGCCTCCAGCCGCTGGGGTGGCACGATGGACATCGGCAAGAGCAAGGCCAAGGTGTATGTGCAGCGAAACATGGACGTGAAGTTCGCGGACGTCGAGGGAATCGACGAAGCCAAGCAGGAGCTCGAGGAGATCGTCGATTTCCTGAAGACGCCGGAGCGCTATCGGCGGCTCGGTGGCAAGATCCCCAAGGGAGTCCTCATCGTTGGCGCGCCGGGTACCGGTAAGACCTTGCTGGCCAAAGCGCTGGCAGGCGAAGCCGAGGTTCCATTTCTGTCGTTGAGCGGCTCCGAGTTCGTCGAGATGTTCGTCGGCGTGGGTGCGGCCCGCGTGCGGGACCTGTTTCAGCAAGCCGAGAAGCTTGCGCCCTGCATCGTCTTCATCGACGAGCTCGACGCCCTCGGCAAGGCGCGCGGTCTGAGCCGCGTGGCCGGCAACGACGAGCGGGAGCAGACCCTCAACCAGCTCCTGGTGCAAATGGATGGGTTCGACACACGCAGTGGCGTGATCATCCTGGCCGCCACCAATCGCCCCGAGATCCTCGACGCCGCGCTGCTGCGGCCGGGTCGGTTCGACCGGCACATCGCGATCGATCGACCCGACATCGTAGGCCGTGAAAAGATCCTCAAGGTTCATGCGCGCAAGCTGACCCTGGCTCCGGATGTCGATCTTGCGGTCGTGGCGGCCAAGACGCCCGGGTGCGTCGGCGCGGATCTCGCCAACATCGCCAATGAGGCCGCATTGCACGCCGCAAGGCACGATCGTCCTAGCGTGACGATGCGCGATTTCGAGGAGGCGATCGACCGCGTGCAAACCGGGCTGGAGAAGAAAGGGCGCGTGATGAGCCTCATGGAAAAGGAGACCATCGCACATCATGAAGCCGGGCACGCGCTCATCGCCGAATCGCGCGCCACGGCGGACAAGGTATCGAAGATATCGATCATCCCGCGGGGTATCGGGGCGCTTGGATTCACGCAGCAGCTGCCGACCGAAGATCGGTATCTTCTCAAGTACCGCGAGCTGCTCGACCGTCTGGACGTGCTGCTCGGCGGGCGAGTGGCGGAGGAGTTGACCTATGGACAGGTCTCCACCGGCGCACAGAACGATCTGGAGCGCGCCACGGAGATCGCACGCAGCATGGTGGCCCAGTACGGCATGAGCGCTCTGCTCGGTCCCGCGACCTTGCAGATTCCAGCCAAGAACCCGTTGCTGGTGGCCGTGGAGGAGGCGCCTGCGGCGGGTTGTAGCGACAAGACGGCACAAGCGATCGATGAAGAGGTCCGCCGGCTGCTGCGGGAGTCGGAGGAGCGAGTGCGAACCACGCTCGGCGATCGCCGGCTGGCGCTCGAGAAGGTCGCGGCCGCGCTCATCGAGCGCGAGACGCTCGAGCGCAGCGCGTTGCTCGCGCTCCTCGCGCAAGAGGAGCGCGCCCCGGTCGAGTCGCGCGAGGGGAGCAGGGCCGCGGCCGCCTGAAAGGCGGCTGCTCACGACGCCTTGGGATAGCCGACCGTCTGTGCGAAAAGAGGGCGTTGCCGCTTGCCAAGGCCGAGCCGGGTGGACAGGGCGGCCCGATCGCAGTTGTGAAACCACGCACCGAGACCCATCGCTGCGGCAAGAAGGTAGACGTTCGCCGCGATCAGCCCGGTGTCGACGAAATAGTAGGAGCGCTGAACTTGCGGATCGCAGAGCCCCGGCTCCTGAAAGCCGCGGCTGTGCTCGAGGCGCTCGATATCGGCGACGTACAGCAAGCGAGCCGGGGCTCGCCGACCGAGCTTGCGTTGACCGGCACTGATGGCAAACGGCCGCAGGTCCCCCTTGCAGGCCGGGATGAGCGCATGGCTCTCGGGCTCGTACCGATAGGCTCCGGCCTCGAGCGCCACGTACAACTCGATCTCCTGGGAATTGCTGGCCGAGGCGGCGGTGCGGCCCACGAGTCCAAACGGCCCGCGCGCACGGTTGATGCCCCACGCGCCCCACAGGAGCGTGGATAGCACGCGCAGCGGGAGCGGCTTGTCGCTGATCTCGCGGGTCGTGCGGCGCCGCTCGAGAATGCTCGTGAGCCCGAGGCGGCCGGCAGATCCCGGAGCTGGAAGCCTGATGATCGAAAGGCTGCCCGTTGCGCCGCAAGAAGTCTTTTCAATCGGTCGCGCGCTCATGGATCGATCTCCTTGCTCCGAGCATGCCGCCGTGGACGGGGGCGAGACATAGGTGGATTCCGCAACCCTCCGACTAGGTAGATCTCCGAGCGCCTTGCGGGAAATAACGCCTACAAAGCTGCGTAACGATCTTCCATCATGCACCCGTCTCGGCGCCACGCGCTGGTAACAAGGGGTCGCTCAAATTGGCGCAGCGCATTCTGGTCACGGGCGGAGCCGGCTTCCTGGGCATCAACCTCGTCCGAGCGTTGTTGGATCGAGGCTATGCGGTGCGCTCCATGGATATTGCCCCGTTCGACTATCCGGAGCGCGACCGCGTCGAGGTGCTGCAGGCGGATATTCGCGATCGCGAGGCGGTCGAGCGCGCGATGTCGGAGACGCTCGCGGTGGTGCACTGCGCAGCCGCGCTGCCACGCAGCCGCCGCCGAGAGATCTTTTCGACGGATGTGTACGGCACGCGCCTGCTGCTCGCAAGCGCCCTGGCGCATCGCATCGAGCGGTTCGTTTTCATATCGTCCACCTCCGTATACGGCGTTCCCGACCACCACCCGCTCCTGGAAACCGATCGGCTGCAAGGCGTGGGACCTTACGGAGAAGCCAAGATCGAGGCCGAGGCGAGCTGCATGCAGAGCCGCGCTCAGGGTCTGTGCGTTCCGATCCTTCGGCCGAAGACCTTCGTCGGCCCCGAACGGCTGGGTGCGTTCGAGCTGCTCTACGATTGGGCCTATTGCGGCCGCAATTTCCCGGTTCTCGGATCCGGCAACAATCTCTACCAGTTACTCGACGTTGCGGATCTATGCGAGGTGATTTTGCTCTGCTTGACCGCGGAAGTCTCCAGGGTCGACGACACCTTCAATATCGGGGCCAAGGACTTCGGTACGATGCGGGAAGGATTTCAATCCGTGCTGGAGCGCGCGGGACACGGCAAAAGGGTGGTGGCGCTGCCCGTGGCACCTGCGATCGCCGCGCTCTGGCTGCTCGAGCGCCTGCATCTGTCCCCACTCTACGAATGGATTTACCAGACCGCGAGCCAGGATAGCTACGTGTCGATCGAGCGGTTGCGCACGCGCCTCGGTTACGTGCCGCGCCACTCGAATCGGGAGGCGCTGCTCAGGAATTATGATTGGTATGTGGCCCATCGCGATGAGTATCGCGGCCGCACCGGCCTCACGCATCGGCTGCCCTGGAAAAAGGGAGTGCTGGGGCTCGCCAAATGGCTCTTCTAGCTGAAATCGCGCTTGGCATCCAGGCCGGCGCGGCGCATGGGGCGAGCGCCTCGTCTGCACGTCCGCAGGCGCCCCCCGGTGCGCGTCCCTTCGTCGTGGACCTCGACGGCGTGCTGGTGCGCACCACCACCGCGCTCGAATCGGCGCTGGTCTTCATGAGGCATCGGCCACTCTCGATTTTCTGGCTCATGGTCTGGCTGCTGCGGGGTTGGCGCCATTGCCAGCAGCGTATCGTGCAGGTGGCCATGCCGGAGGTGGCGACGCTGCCGTATCGCCAGGATGTGCTCCAGTACCTGCGCGAACGCCGCGCGGCGGGGCAACCGGTCATCTTGGCGACATCGGCGGATGCGAGCCTGGCGCGCGCGGTCGCGCAGCACCTGGGCCTGTTCGATTCCGTGATCGCCGGCGATCGGTCGGGCCTCACTCTGGCGCGCAAGCTCGATGCGCTTCGCAGCCGATTCGGTCCCGGCGGTTTCGAATACGTCGGCGCCCGGTCGCGCGATCTGCCGCTGTGGCGATTGGCGGGCGTGGCCGCCCTGGTGGAGCCCTCGCGCAGACTGACGCGTGAGGTGGCCCGCAGCGCCGAGGTCGACCGCGTATTCGGGCCGGCGCGGGGCCGGCTGGGTAGCTTGGTACATGCGATGCGGCCGCATCACTGGCTGAAGAACGGGCTGGTGCTGCTGCCTTTGCTCGATGCCCACATCGCCTGGGATCGATCGCTCGCCGATCGCGCGATCGAGGCGTTCGCCGCCTTCTGTCTGTGCGCCTCGAGCGTGTATCTGCTCAACGATCTTCTCGATCTGCCGAACGATCGACGCCATCCCGAGAACAAGTCGCGCAGGATCGCCTCGGGTCAGGTCCCGGTCGCCGCCGCATTGACCGTCTCACCCGTGCTTGCGCTCAGTGCCGCAATGCTGGCCTGGCGCCTGTCACCGGCATTTGCCGCCACCCTCGCCGCGTACTGGGCGATCATGTGTGCTTATTCCATCCGCCTGAAGTCGATCGCCCCTCTCGATACGGCGATTCTCGCCGCCGGATACGGCCTTCGGGTCATCGGTGGAGCGGCGGCATTGCAGGTGCCGGCCTCTCCGGGCCTGCTCGCCTTCACGGTATTGATCTTCTTCAGCCTGGCGCAGGTCAAGCGCTACAGCCAGGTGCTGCGAAGCGAGTCGCAGGGGGAAGTGCTCAACGGCCAGATGCGAGGATACACGGCACTCGATCGGGGCGTGCTGGTCGCGCTGGGAGTGGCGAGCGCGTATTCGAGCGCGCTGATCCTGGCATTCGACCTCGCGGCACATCGCGGGCGATTGTTGCCGGGCCCATGGGACTGGCTGCTATGCGCACTTCTCCTCTACTGGATCACTCACCTCTGGCTCAAGGCTGGACAGGGGCGCGTGGGTGCCGATCCCTTGATCTTCGTATTGCGAGACCGGGTGAGCCTCACTCTGTTCGCGGCGATGTGCGTGCCCGCTTATCTCGCGATCGCGAGCAGGTGAAGTCGGTGCGTCACCGCTGGGTGGGTATTCTGTGCGCGCTCACCGGCATTTGCGCAGCATGGTGGGCTTGCGCGCAGGATGCGCGCGCGACGCGCTCGAGCGAGCTCAGCGCCCAGTGGGAACGATATGCGGCCGCGATTCCGAAATCGATCGTCGATCTGCAGCCATTCCGGCAAGCCTCGAGCGCCGCGCTCGAAGCAAGCGGCGGCATGCCGCGGCGCGCGACGCTCATCAACCTGAATCCCGCCGTCAATGCCTGGTTCCTGCTCGAGCTCGAGGGCCCGCAGGGAGAGACTCGGGCCTATCATCTCGGCAACCCGTCGCCCGAACGCCAGCGGCTCGAGCTCGATCCCGCGGTCGGCGGAGTTCGCCTCGTCGGGCGGCAACAGAGCACGAGTTGCGCTTTGTGGAACGGTCCCCTGGAGGATGCGCGCCGCTCATCGCTCCCGGACGCACCGCTCTGCGCAGGACAGCTGTACTTGCGAAATCAGGTCCCAGGGACCTACACCAATCTCGAGCGGGTGACCAATTTCTTGCGCGACCATGTTTGGGGGGGCGAGAAGCTCGTCACGCTGGTGCGCGAGGAATTGTTCAAGGACGCCTTCATCGAGCACGGCGAGGCCGTCAAGGCGCCACCGGGTGCGCCACCCGCAGGCGGGCCGGAGGCCGCGGCCGTGGATCGCGACTTTCAGGGCGTCGACATCCAGCCGGTCCACCTCGGCATCGGATTGCCGGTGCCGGAGATGGAGCTCGGACGCTGGTATGAGGTGAGCGACAATCCCGGCGTGTACTTGAGCGCGATGCAGCCGCGTGCCGTCGAGCGTCGCATCCTGTCGGGGTTCAAGGATGCGGTGAATACCCTGGATCCCATCGAAGGCGAGGCGCTCGCCTATCTCGTCGCGTTCGACCTGTCGCGCTTCGAGATCGGATTCGAGCTGGGAACGGATCATCCGCGTGTCGGCTGGTCGGATCGAACACTCCCCTCCATGCGCAACGAGCGCTTGCCGGGTCCCGACGGCATCGACCGGGTATCCCCGCTGGTACTCAACGGAATCGTGAGCCCGGCGCTGGTCGCCCGTACGGTCGCCGCGTTCGCGGGAGGCTTCAAGCGCGAGCACGGCGCTTTCCGTTATGGCGCGCTCGCTCTGCGCAACTCCGGCAGCCACTACGGATTCATGGAGCAGGGAACGATATTCAGCAAGCTCCAGCCGGGTCTGGCGACGCTCCTGGTCGGTGCGGACGGCCGGGTCGAGATGAAAACCTGGAGCGAGGCCGACGACGCACGACTCGGCAACCTGCGGCATGCGCGCCAGAACGGCGTTCCCCTGATCGAGTCCGACGATGCCCATGGGGTAAGGCCGGGAGCGCTCGTGAACGAGTGGGGGCCCGGAAATTGGTCAGGGTCGAGCGAGGAGGAACTGCGCACCTTGCGCGCCGGTGCGTGCCTTCAAGAACGAGGCGCGGATCGGTTTCTCGTCTACGGCTACTTCTCCACGGCCACCCCCTCGGCGATGGCGCGGGTATTCCAGGCGTACCACTGCAGCTATGCCATGCACCTCGACATGAATGCCCTCGAGCATACCTACCTTGCGCTCTATTCCGCACAAGGCGGCCGCATCGTGGTCGAGCACCTGATCGAGGGGATGGAGGTCGTGGACCGCAAGGGAGGCGGTGAGCTGGCGCCGCGCTTCCTCGCCTTTCCGGATGACCGGGATTTCTTCTACGTGTATCGCAAGGAGGGAGAGCCATGATTCGAGCTGTCGATTCGTGCAAGGCGCGGCGCCGGCTGCTCGTGGGTCTCGGCTGGCTCGCGGCAGCCAGCATCCAGGCGGCACCGCCGGTGTCGCTCGAGGCGCAGAACGAGCAGGTATATCAGCAGCTCAAGGAGCAGCGCGGCTTGAGCGACGCACAGATCGGCGCGATCCGCGCAATCTTCGAGCGCTCGGGCTATATCGGCCAAGGCAACCCCGCCATCTCGCAGCATCCGCAGAGTGAGGCGCAATGCCGCGCGCGAGCCGCGCAGCAGGGAATCCAGTATTCCAATCCCGTGTTCGAGAAGATCTGTGGCGGCAAGTACCTGGCGCCGCTCTACGACCGCAAGACTTCGGATGCGGCGCACGCGACGGCCTGCATCGATCAGTTCGAGTTCCCCGACATTCCGTGTGCGTATCCGGTGGTCTGGGTCAAGGCCAGGGAGGCGGCGCAGATCTGTGAGGCGGAAGGCGAACGTCTTTGCGACGCGCATGAATGGGAGGGGGCCTGCGCGGGCAACCTCGATCCGCCGGATTATCGGTTCGATCTCGCCAAAGGATTGGCCCCGAGCGATGCCATCGCGCGCATGCGTGCGGCGCATAATGCCGCTCACCAGGCCGACAAGTCGTGGAGCTATGGCCCCGCGTATCGCACCGGCATCTGTGCCACGGGGAGCTTCAAGACGCCGGGCTGCCCGGGCGGGGGCTGGAACCTGTGCGGCTCGAATACCTATCCGACGGGAAGCTTCCCGGCGTGCAAGAGCTCGCTCGATGTCTATGATCTCAACGGCAACGCCGCCGAGCACATGAATCTGCCCTTGAGTCCCGACGAGATGTCGAGCCGCGGCAGCAAAGAGCTGGGGTATACGGAGATGAAAGGCAGCTGGTTCATCTTCGACACCTATCGCGCGCACGAGGATTGGTGCCGATGGCGCGCGCCGTTCTGGCATGGGACCCGTGTCATGGATGCGCACAGCCACGCCAACTATCATCTCGGCTTCCGCTGCTGCAAGACCGTCGACGGCGGACGGCAGCCCTAGCGATGCCGCTTACAGGGCGTGGGGCTCCTGCAGCTTCGCGATCAAGGCGCCGAGCCGGTAGATCGGACCTCCATGATTGAGCACGGGTCCGATGTCCGGATCCTGCAGAGCCGTCAGCAAGGACGCCGGCTGACCATTGACGAGGATCCGGTCGCTCACCAGGCGCACGCCATGGCTGTAGTCGACGTAATGCCAGCCATGCACCAGGCTGAGCGGCTGGATGATGCTGCCGTCGAGCTTGTGCCAGCCGTAGATCGCAACGCGCTCGAGATTGCCCCACAGCCGCTCGGTCAGCACAAGGTCCTTTTTGTGACCCGAGATGAGCATGCCGGGAGGAGCCCCCAACTCTGTGCGCTGATCGCGAATGATCGTATCGTGCTCGGTGAAGTACGCGAGCGAGCGCATCGCGGGGCCGGCGGGCAGCGGGTGGGGAGCGAGCCGATAGCTCGAGCGCTCATGGATCGCATCCACGATGGCCGGCGTCGGCAGCATGAATCCGAGGCTGCCCGCGATCTCGAGAGCGGTACCGAGGCGCATCGGCACCAGCAGGAAGTCCGAGTCGGAACCCACCGCGAGATAGTCCGGCATGACGCACAGCGTGACATGGGCGGGGTGCCCCCCCGCCGACAATCCCTGGATCTCGACCGGTTGGAGCTGGCGCAGGAATCGCGGCATGTTTCCCGCGAGCAGTTCGTGCCGCACCGATTCCTCGCGCAGTTCTCCATCGACCGGCAGAAGGCGCGACTCGAGCTCGCTGCCCGTGGGGGCGTCCGGCGCGCGTGACGGGATCGCGCTCGTCGCGGACGAGCTGCAGAAAGGCGCCGATTGCGCGCTTGCGACGCCACCCACGACCCAGATGCCGAGCGTGAGCGCGGCGATACGACTTCGAGACAAACGACCTCACTTCGCTGCACCGCGGACGTAGGCGGGTAGGTATTACCCCTGACTGATTGACCTGCCATGGAGCGCCACAATGCCGCCATGGAGAATCCCATCGACGCGCAAGGCATCTCGCTCGAGGCGAAGGTCGCAGCACTTCGCAACCCCGAAGTTTACCCCGGATCTGGCTTCGCAGTCGAGGCGATCGAGACGCATTGCGCCTGGGTGTTTCTCGCCGGCGAGCACGCCTACAAGCTCAAGAAACCCATGCGGCTCGACCGCATGGACAATCTCTCGTTGAGCTCGCGACTGCGCAATTGCCTGGAGGAAGTCACGCTCAACCGCCGCCTCGCGCCGCATGTCTACCTCGATGTGATCGCACTGAGGTCGGATGCGCATGGCCGACTCTCGTTCGGCGATGACGGCATACCCGTCGAATGGCTGGTCCGTATGCGCCGGCTGCCTCGAGAGCTGCTGCTCGACAGGGCGATTGCCGAGCACCGGGTAACGGATGAGGCCATCGACCGCGCCGCTGAGCTGCTCGCGGACTTCTATGCCGGCCAAGTCCCCGAAACGATGGGCGCAGCGCAATACCTGGACCGAATCAAGCAGCGGGTCGATCAGAACCATCGCGCGCTGCTCGACCCGAGATTCGAGCTGCCGCGCCGCGCCGTGCATGATGCGCTCGCTCCCCAGTATGCGTTCCTCAAGGAAAATGCCGCGTTGCTCGAGGAGCGTGCGCGCGCCAAGCGAATCGTCGAGGGGCACGGCGACCTCAAGCCTGAGCACATATTCATCGGCAGTCCGCCCTGCATCATCGATTGCCTGGAGTTCGACCGCGACCTGCGGGTGATCGATCCGCTGGAGGAGCTATGTGCGCTGCGCATCGAGTGCGAGCGGCTCGGGGCGCGGATCATCGCTGACCGGCTGCTCGCGGTCTACGCCGATCGTTGCAACGATCCCCCATCGCGCTCCTTGAGCGGGTTCTACGAGGGCCGGCGTGCCACCCAGCGGGCGCTGACCGCCTGCTGGCATCTGCTCGATGGGCGCGTGGCGCATGCCAAGGACTGGCGCGGGATCGCGCTGAGCTACCTGTGGCGCGCTGCCGCAGCGCAGGCCCCCGGGGGTCTCTACAGGCCGGCGAGCTCGGAGAGCGAGCCGCCCGTTTCCAGCCGCCGGATGGCTTCTGCGAACAAGGGCGCGGCGCTCAAGATCTGCAGTCGATTACCCACATAGCACGCATAGGCCGAATCGAGGGCAATCGAATCGGTCGAGACCACGCTGTCCGGACCGCCCGGCTCGAACAGTCGGCGCGCCTGCGGGCTGAAAGCGCAGTGTGTTGCCGCGACATCGACGCGTGCGGCACCCGCGGCTCTGCAGGCGTCCACGGAGCGCAGGATCGTGCTGCCGGAACTGATCAGGTCGTCGAGCAAGATCACCCCTCGGCCGCGCACGTCGCCCACCAGCGTGTCGCCGCTCAGCCGGCCCTCGCTGCGCTTCTTGTCCATGAAGGCGAAGGCGGCGGAGCGGCCGAGCCGCATGTCCAGCAGCTCCTTGAAGTGGCGCGCGCGCTTGACCCCGCCGATGTCCGGCGACAGCACGCACACATCCAGGCTCTTGAGGCGCTCGGCAAAGTGCGCGACGAAGGACGCCGTCGCCTCGAGGTGGCACGACTCGATGCGGAAAGCGTTGTCGACCGCGGCACGATTGTGGGCCTCGAGGACGATGATCCGGCAGATCCCGATAGCCTCGATGAGCTGGGCGACGTAGCGACTGGTCACGGGATCGCGCGCCTTGGTGCGCACTTCCTTGCGCGCATAGGCGAGGTACGGTATGCAGGCCGTGACCGAGGCCGCACCCGCTTCCTTGAGAGATCCTGCAAAGAACAGCAAGCGGCACAGCCGATCGTTGGCCGAGCGCAGCGAATCGCCGCACAGGCTCTGTACCAGGTAGACCGAACGACCGCGCACGGACACCAGGGACCGCAGCTTGTGCTCGCCGCCGTCGAATTCGCGCTCCTCGTGGCTCGCGAGCGGCAGATCGAGACAGGCACTCAGCGAGCGGCCGAAGGCCTGCGTCTCGGACGGAGCAAACAGCATTGCGCGTTCGTTCAAGGAGCTCATACTCTCGACCGCACCCCATGCGCCGACCCGCGGCGCCACTGAGGCATTTAAGCCCCTCCGAGCCTTACGTTCCATAGCGGTCGGCCGCAGGATGCTGCGAACAATTCCGTATGTGATTGAGCCTCTCGTTCGAGCACGCTGTCACAGTGGGGATACGGCCGGCGAGGTTGCACATGGCTCACAAGCAGTTATTTTTCAGGTCCGAGGCGCGCGAGAAGGTGCTGCGCGGTGCGACCAAGCTCGCGGATGCGGTGCGCATCACGCTCGGACCGAAGTCCAAATCGGTGCTGATCCAGAAGCAGTGGGGTACACCCATCGTCTGCAACGACGGGGTCATGATCGCCAAGGAGCTGTCGCTCGAGGATGCGGAGGAGAACCTCGGTGCTCAGATGCTGCGCCAGGCGGCGGAGAAGACGGGAGATGCGGTCGGCGACGGCACCAGCACCGCGACCGTCATCGCGCAGGCCATACTGGCGGAAGGTGTTAGAAACGTGACGGCCGGCGCCAGCGCGATCGACCTCAAGCGCGGCCTGGAGCGCGCCTCGCGCGCGGTCATCGGCGAGCTCGGCAAGATGTCGAGACCGGTCAAGACCCGCAAGGAAAAGGCGCAGGTGGCGGGAATCTCGGCGCACAATGATGATGTCATCGGCGCGCTGGTCGCGGATGCGATGGAGAAGGTCGGCGGCGATGGGGTGATCACGGTCGAGGAGTCTAAGTCCACGGAGACCTCGCTCGAGGTCGTCGAAGGCATGCAGTTCGACCGCGGCTACCTGTCACCGTACTTCGTGACCGATTCGGACCGCATGGAAGCCGTGCTGGAGGACGCCTACATCCTCGTAACCGACCGCAAGCTGCATGCGATCAAGGACCTGATCGGGCTTCTCGAGTCGCTCGCGAAGAGCGGCAAGTCGGTGTTGTTCATCGCCGACGAGGTCGAGAGCGAGGCCCTCGCGACCTTGCTCGTGAACCAGATGCGCGGCATTCTGAAGTGCGCGGCAGTCAAGGCGCCGGGATTCGGCGACCGCCGCAAGGCCATGTTGCAGGACATCGCCACGCTGACGGGAGCAGTCGTGCTTTCCGAGGAGCTGGGAATGAAGCTCGAGGATGCGCGCATCGACTCGCTCGGCCGAGCCAAGCGGGTCGTGGTCGACAAGGACACGACCACCCTCATCGGCGGCTGCGGCGAACGTACTGCGATCGACGCGCGGATCAAGGAGATCCGGCACGAGATGGACCGGCCCAACGCGAGCACCTACGACCGGGAGAAGCTTCAGGAACGGCTCGCGCGCCTTTCGGGCGGCGTGGCGGTGATCCGGGTGGGCGCGCCTTCGGAAGCGGAGATGAAGGCCAAGAAGGATGCGCTCGATGATGCCATCAGCGCGACCAAGGCGGCGGTGGCGGAGGGCATCGTGCCCGGCGGCGGCCTGGCTCTTTTGAAGGCCGGCAGCGTACTGGCGCCGGTGGTGGCGGAGCTTTCGGGAGACGAGCGTACGGGAGCCGAGATTCTGCGCCGCGCCCTCGAAGCCCCGGCGCGGCAGATTGCCGAGAACTCCGCGGTCGACGGCGGCGTGGTCGTCAGCAAGATGCTCGAGTCGAGCGGCAACGTGGGCTTCGATGCCGCGGCCAAGCGTTATGTGGATCTCGTCGAAGCCGGCATCGTGGATCCTACCAAGGTCGTGAGAATCGCTCTCGAGAATGCCGTGTCGGTCGCGGGCGTGCTCCTTTTGAGCGAGGCCACGATGACGGAGAAGCATGAAGAGAAAGCGTCGCGGGGCGGGCCCGCGGCAGAGACCGAATGAGGAGAGAACAGGTGAACGTCAAATCATTATGCAGAATGGATGTCTCGACGGTGCGGGCGAGCGATGAGCTCAGCGCCGCGGCGCAGCAGATGCGTGATGCTCACGTAGGCTATCTGGTGGTGGCGGAGCCTTTGCCTCTGGGCGGTTGGTCGAAGCCGATCGGCGTGCTCACCGATCGGGATATCGTGATCGAGGTGCTGGCAAAGGGCGTCGATGCACGCTCCGTCACGGTCGGAGATATCATGACTCGCGAGCCGGTGGTCGTGGGCGAGGATCAGTCGCTGTCGTTCGCTCTCAAGGCGATGCGCAAGATCGGCGCACGGCGCATACCGGTTGTCGGTGCTGCGGGGCATCTGGTCGGCATTCTCACCATGGACGACGTCGTCAGCTCGCTGGCCAAGGAGCTCTACGAGGTATCCAGTGCGGTGCGGCACGAGATCGACGTGGAAAAGGCGCTACGTCCCTGAGGCGGCCGTCGGCCCGCCGGGCGGGAAACGGCGGGTGAGCAGCGCGAGCGCCGCCTCGGGGGCGTCAGAGGCGCTCGTGTCGAGGGCGATGACATGGGCGCGCTCTTGGTCCTCGAACGCTGCCATGTGGGCGAGCTGTCGCGCGAGCACGTCAGGCGTGGCATCCGATGGATCGCGCCGCTGTGCGAGTCGCGTGCGGACGCGCTCGTACATGAGCGCTTCGTCACAGGTACAGGCGAGGATCGCGAAGTCGACTTGTAATTCGGCGCCCAAGCGCTGGAAGGCGCGCCGCTCCTCGGCTGACAGAAACGTGGCGTCGACGATCGTATGCAAGCCCGCCTCGAGGCAGCTCCGGGCACAGTCGGCGAGATGGGCATAGACGCGCTGCGATACGGCCGGCGCATAGAGATCCTGTCCCGCGGCCAGTCCCGGCAGGCGCTTACGCTCTCGATCGGAACGCAGCCGGATGGCGGGCAGGGCGGCAGCCAGCCGCTCGCTGAGCCAGGACTTCCCGCTCCCGGAAGCGCCGTGCATGAGGATCAGCGTCGGACGCACTGGCTGCAGGAAGGTCATCGCAGTTCGAAGCCTCGCCTCGAGGCGCCGCCGCAACTCCTCGCTTTGCGGCCCGGCCTGCCGTGCTCCGAAGAGGTCTACCATGGCCCGCACCAGCGCACGGTGCACGGCATAAAAGCGCAGCAATCGCAGGCCGCGGTAATCGCCGCCATCCTCCAGATAGGCATCGAGAAATGCGACCGCGAGATCGCGCCGCGCGTGGGCTACCAGGTCCATGACCAGGAATGCGGTGTCATTCATGACATCCGTCTCGCGCAGCTCGCGATCGAACTCGAGGCAGTCGAACGGAGTGAGGCGTCCCGCGAATCGCACCACGTTGCGCGCATGCAGGTCTCCATGGCATTCGCGGATGCGCCGCTCGCTCTCGCGCAGGCGAAACTCGCCCGCCAGGTTCTGCAGCATGGCGACCATCCATTCGGCCAGCGCGTCGCGTATCCGCGCCATGGGCTGCTCCTCGAAGGCGAGGGACGCCAGATTGCGGTTCACGGTACGGCGAATGCGATCGGGATAGCTGTCGGGCGGCTTGAGCAGCGCGAGCGCCGCCTGGGAGTGAAAGGCCGCGAGCGAGCGCCCCAGCGTTGCGAGCTCGGCGGCTGTGACCGCCGAGGCGCCGAGCAGCTCGTGCAGCAGCTGATCCTCGGCAAACTCGCGCATACGCACCGCGAACTCGGCGGGAGGCCCCTCGGCGTTCACCCGCAGCCCGGTTGCGCTCCGTCCTATCGGTACCACGTCGAGATAGATCTCGGGGGCGAGGCGCTGATTGAGCCGCAGCTCCTCCCGGCACAGGTATTCGCGTCGCGACAGCGTCGCGGCATCGAGATAGTCGAGCCTCACGGGCTTCTTGATTTTGTAGGCAAACTCGCCGGTCAGAATGATCCACGAGATGAGTGTCTCGCGTAGCTCGAGGCGAGCGACGGGATGGGGAAAGGCGTCCGGCCGCAGCAGGTCATGGATGCGGAAGGGCCCCGCAGGGTCGCCGTCGGAATGGAGGGGGGCGCTGCGCCTCTCATGGGGCGGGGGCGAAGGTTCTTGTGGCGTCGTCATACACGAATACCTCGGCATAGCGGCCCCAGTCGATGGCGGTGCGCAATGTCTGCTCGGCGTCGGAGGAATTCAGGTGATCTTCCAGCTCGAACTCGAAGCGGTCGCGTGGCGCACGGTGGTCCTCGCGCTCCGTCAGAATCTGATGGATGTGCGCGGCGAGCGGCACGAACGTGAGCAGGTGCTCGCGGAACAGCCGTTTGCGCTCCTCCATGGAGCTCTGCGCGAAGGTGCGTCCGGCGGCGGTCAACTTGATCGAGTCGCAGGTGACCTCGGCGAATTCGAGGAGGTGCAGCGCAGCGGCGACCGCGAGCAGGGCGTTCAGCGGCAGGTTGAGCGCGTGCGTCAAGGCGACCAGGTCGGCCGTGCCGTGAGCGGGAGGAGCCGCGATGGTTTCGATGAGGCCGGTGATCTGGTGTACGGACACGTCGGGCAGGGCGCGCGCCGCAATTCCCGCGGGAGGTGTCGCCGCGCTCATCGCACTGGTCATGCGAGTAGTGATGATGGAGTAGATCTCGCTCACCACCTCCTGGAATGCGGCGGAGCTTCGAATGCGCGGGCGCGCGAGCGCTACCGGAAGCCGCGCGATGACGTGGCCCGGGTGGCTCCCCAATACGGTCACGCGATCACACATGAGCACGGCCTCTTCGATGTTGTGCGTGACGATGAGAACGCTGCGGGTCGATAACTGGCGTTCCATCCATAGGTCGAGGAAATCCGTGCGCAGGGTCTCCGCGGTGAGTACATCCAGCGCCGAGAAAGGCTCGTCCATGAGCAGCAGGATCGGGTCACTGACGATGGCGCGCGCGAAACCCACCCGTTGACGCATGCCGCCGGAGAGCTCCCGGGGGAAAGCGGTCTCGAAGCCCGCGAGGCCAATGAGGTCGATGGCGTTAGCGGCTCGCTGCTTCAGCTCCTCCTCCTTGAGCCTCTTCGCGTCGAGACCCATCTCGACGTTTTGCGCCACCGTGAGCCAGGGGTACAGCGCGAACGTCTGGAACACGACTCCGATCCCTTCGCTCGGGCCCGTGAGGGGGCTGCCCCGGTAACGTACCTCGCCGGACGTGGCCGGAAGCAGGCCCGCGGCGATGCGCAGCAAGGTCGACTTGCCCGAGCCCGACCGGCCGAGGAGTCCGACGATCTCGCCTTCGTGGAGAGTAAGGTCCACATCGGCCAGCACGGGGAAGGGCTCCGCACGGGGCCGGGCAAAGCGCTTGCAGACTGCGCGCAGCTCCATCACCACCGGCGCATCGCGAACCGGCTCGCCGCTCGACACGCTCAATCGAGCCTCGTGCGGCGCTCGGCCAGCAGATAGAGTGGACGCCAGAGAAGGCGATTCATGGTGACGACCAGCGCGGACATCACCGCGACGCCGAGTGCAATGCGCGCGAAATCCCCCGCAGCCGTTTGCTCGGCGATGTACGCGCCGAGCCCCGGCGCGAGGAGCCGGGTCTTGCCCCAGCTCACGGCCTCCGAGACGATGCTCGCGTTCCAGGCGCCACCGGATGCGGTGATGGCACCGGTGACGAAATACGGAAAGATGCCCGGCAAGAGGACCCGGGACCAGCGCCGCCAGGCTCCGAGCCGCAAACTGGCCGCGGCCTCGCGCAAGTCGCTTGGGAAGGCGCTTGCTCCCGCGATCACGTTGAACAGGATGTACCACTGGGTACCAAGAATCATCAGGGGACTCAGCCAGATCGCCGGTGCCAGCCGGTACCGTATGACGAGGAACACCGCCACGGGGAACAAGAGGTTGGCTGGAAAGGCCGCCAGAAACTGCGCCAGCGGTTGCGCGTACTTGGTGATCCGCGGGCGCAGACCGATCCACACGCCAGCCGGCACCCAGATGAGGGATGCTAGGAGCGTGAGCACAATGACCCGTGTCAAGGTGAAAAGACCGTCTCGCGCGACCCTTCCAAGATCGGGGAATACGGGGGCCAGGAAGGCCCGTAGGCGCCAGCCGAGCCAGATGATGGCCGCGGCGATGCCTGCATACCAGATCGCGTCGAGGGTTCGACTCGGCGGAACGCCCCGGGTGCGGCGCGTGTGGAAAGAGAGGCGCGCCCGGGCAAGGCGCTCGAACCTGTGCTCGAGGGGACGCCACACGAAGTTGACGAGGCGCGAGCGGGCCAACAGATCCAGGACCCAGCTTTGGGACGCCGTTTGCGCGGCGCTTTGCTCGACGCGGAATTTCTCTCCCCATGCGACCAGAGGGCGGAACAAGAGCTGATCATAGACGATGATGGCCACGCTCATGGCGAGAATGGCCCAGCCGATGGCGCCCGCATCTTTGGCCTCGATGGCTTTCGCGACATACGATCCTATGCCGGGAAGCGCGATCTGGGTATCGCCGACGGCGATCGCCTCGGATGCGACGACGAAGAACCAGCTTCCGGACATGGACATCATGGAGTTCCACAACAAGCCCGGCATGGCGAACGGCACCTCGAGTCTCCAGAAGCGCTGCCAGCCGGTGGCGCGCAAGCTGCGGCTCGCTTCGTCGAGATCCATCGGCACCGTGCGCAGCGACTGGTAAAAGCTGAACGCCATGTTCCACGCCTGCGCGGTGAAGATGGCAAAGATGGCCGCGAGCTCGGGGCCCAGGGCGCTGCCGGGCGCCAGCGAGACGAAAAAAACGACGGTGAAGGATAGATAGCCGAGCACCGGCACCGATTGCAGCGCATCGAGCAGGGGGATAAGGATCATCTCGGCGCGCCGGCTCTTGGCGGCCGCGGTTGCATAGACAAACGTGAACAGAAGCGACAGCGCCAGCGCCGCCAGCATGCGCGTGACGGTGCGCAGGGTGTAAAGGGGCAAGGCGAGCGGCTCGAGCCGAATCGGCGGCGGGTGGATGAGCGCGACCGGCGCGAGCATCTGGCGAAGCGCGAGACCCGTCAGAAACAAAAGCGCGATGAGCAAGGCGATCGCGCCGAGGTCCCATAGCGGCGCCAGCCGGCGAAGGCCGGGCGCCGAGCTTGTTAGCGGTGGCGGCCGGAGGAGAGCGCGCCCGGCCTGCGGGACGTCGATGACCGCACCCTAGCGACCGGCCGGCTTCACGATCAGCACATCGCAGCCGAGCTCATCCAGAACCCGCTCGGCCGTGCTGCCGACCACGAAGCGGCGCAGCGCCGAGCGCGATACCGCACCCATGACCACGAGTTGGGCTTTGAGCGATCTAGCAACCTGCGGCAGCAGAAACGCGGGATCTCCCACCTCGAGGTGGCTGCGCTTCGCGGAGATCCCGTAGCGCTCATTGAGGGTGCGAAAACGACCGCGAATTCGCGCCGCGTGCGCTTTCTCCTCCGGCAGCGATACCGGCAGAACCACCGGGGCAAAAGGCGAGCTGTCCACGAGTCCGAGCAAGGGCGAGTAGACGTGAACGCTGTGCAGCGGCGCGCCCGCCGTGCGCGACACCCAGTGCGCGGCCGCGATGATGCGTGCGTCGAGGTTGCGGGGCTTGCGGTTCTTGTGCCAGGGGTCGATGGCCGCCAGCACCGGTTTGTCGGCCGAGGCGGGCTTTTTCACGATCAGCAGCGGCACCGGGCAGTAGCGGATGAGCTCGTAGTCGCTTTGCAACAGGAACAGGCGGGCCAGGGTGCCGTGCCGGTGTGCCTCGATGGCGACCAGATCCGCGGGCGCTTGCTTGAGCCGAGCGGCGACGCTATCGCTCAGCGAATCATGGGTGACCACGGTGCAGGAGACCTCGAGGCCGCGTCGGCGCAAGGGCCGCGCCCGCCTCTCGAGCGCCGCGCGCCGCTGCTCCGCGGTCAGCTTGTTGATCTCGAGAAGCGTCGGATTGGGCAGGCCGAGTATGCGCGAATCGGGCCGGACCACGCTGAAGAGCTCGAGCGTTGCGCCGCTCTTGAGCGCGAGGTCCGATGCGCGCCGGATCACTCGGGCGGCGTTTGCATCGGCGACGGCCACGAGGATTCTGCGTATCTTCGATCGCATGGCCGGCGCGCCCCGATGTCAGTCACGCCGCATGAGCAGAGCGCCGGCCACGAAGGCGAGCGCGGCGGCCAAACCGAGCGTTTGCCAGGGATGGTCGCGCACGTAGCGGTCGGCATCCCTGACCTTGCGCCCGATCTCACGCCCCGCGTGGCGCTCGAAATGCTCCAGGCGCCCACGCAACTCGCGCAGCATCGCGCGGAGTTTCTCGGCGGAATCCCCGGCACATTCCGCGCCCTCGCTCGCGAGACGTTGAAACAGCCGCTCGACGTCTGCCGCGAGCATGTTCACTTCTTTCAGGGTTTCATGCATGGCTTTCTCCATCTTTGCGCTCACCTCAGAGGCTCGACGGCACATCCGGTGCGCGCCTAGAGGCGAGTATGCTGCTCCTTGTGGTAGGCCTTCGCCATCGCATCCAGCAGTCCCTTGGCATCGGTGACCAGGGCGCCGAGCAGATCGGTGAGGCTCACGATCCCGACCACGTGGCCCTCGCCCGCGACCACGGGGATGCGGCGCACGCCGTTCGAGCGCATTCGCTCGATGACCGTCGATGTGTCCTCGGACTCATGCGCCACCACCACGGGACGCTTCATGAGACCCCCGACGGCAACCTTGGCCGGATCCAATCCTTTGCCCATGACCTCGATCACCAGATCGCGGTCGGTCACGACGCCGAGTGGCACGCCCTCTTCGCGGACGTCGTCGACGATCACGACGTCGCCGACGTGCCGGTGGCGCATCAAACTCGCGGCTTGCGAGGCGCTGGTCTGCGCATCGCACACGACGACGTTCCCGTTGCAGAGCTCCTTCATCAACATAACCGAACACCTCTTGTAGCTGGCCGTGCTTACGAGTCGCTAAAGTTCTCCGGCGCTGGAATCATCACGCTCAGCCGCGCGCAAATGCCATAAGCAATTACACCTAGTGGAGCGCGAGAAGCGAGGCGCGGCAGATCGATCGACTATGTAGATCCGCGTATTTCGATGCGCCCCGGGTCGCGGAAAGATTGCGCACAGGAGGATCCGGACATGAAATTCCCACTGAAAGTGAGCTTCCTGCATATGAGCCGCTCAGCGGCTCTCGCGCAGCGTATTCAGGATCTCGCGCAGCGTTTGGAGCGCTTCAGCGCAAACATCACGAAGTGCCAGGTGACGGTCTCGCTACCGCACAAGCACAAGGGACAGGGGAACCTGTTTGCGATCCGCGTCGATCTCGACGTGCCTGGCGCCGCGTTCTCAATTCTGCATACGCACCGCAACCACCATCGGCATGAAGATCCGGGCATCGCGCTGAAAGACGCGTTCCAGGCAGCGCGGCGCAAGCTCCAGGACTACGAGCGCAAGCGGCGTCTCGACGTCAAGGCACACAGTCTGGCGAGCTGACCCTCGCTGCCCGTTCGGGCGCTCGAGGTCGGGGTCAGATGGCCTGCGTGATCGGCGAGCCTTTGAGGCGAGCGAGACGCGCCGCGATGCGATCCGCGGACTCGTGCACGAGGTTCTTGGGCACCTCACCCATGATCTGGGTCATGCCGCGGGCTGCACACGCACGCCGCAACTCGCCGAGAAGCCGCCGGTCGGCGACCAGCACGATGGCCCCATCCTTCGCCAGGTGTGCGAGTGCGCTCGCGATCTCGTGCAGGAAGTGCTCGAGAGCGTGCTGGTGAGCGGTGGGCCCACGATCGTAGGACTGATGGCCGCCCGAGGCACGGTTGAGAACACGGCCGGGGGCGTCGGAGTGAAGTGACGCTTCGGTGTGATGGGCGCTCGGGTTTTCCAAGCGCTGCACCCGGTTCAAGGCCGCCCCGAGTGCAGGCGTGACGAAGATATCCGCTTTGCCGCGATCGGCTATGACTACATGAATCATCGTACTTCTCCGCATCTGGAGCTGCCCCCCGAAGAGATCATCGACGCCCGACGCCCCTCACGGAAATGAGGCACATCCCCAGGGCGGCACGTAGATGTACGTAGCCCGAACATCGAGCGGTCGTGCAACAGTCTGCCTCTCGAACGCGCTGGCGGCGGGGGTGAGCAATGCGACGGTTGGCGGTGATGACCAGTGGCGGCGACGCGCCTGGGATGAATGCGGCGATCCGGGCTGTGGTTCGCTGCGGCATCGCGCGAGGGTTCGAGACCCTCGGTATCTACAACGGCTATCGGGGGCTGGCGCAAGGCGAGATCCAGCCCCTGACTCGCCGAGACGTGGGCGGTATCATTCATCTCGGTGGAACCAAGCTCGGCACCGCGCGCCATGAGCCGCTCAAGACCGATGCCGGGCGCGCCGATGCAATGAAGACGATACGGGGCCACGAGCTCGACGCGCTCATCGTCATCGGCGGCAACGGCTCGCAGTCGGGCGCGCATGCCCTGCACGGGGAGGGAGCGCCGGTGATCGGCGTGGCATCGACCATCGACAACGATCTGTACGGCTCGGACATCAGCATCGGGGCAACGACGGCGGTGGACACCGCGCTCGATGCCATCGATCGGCTGCGCGTCACGGCTTCCGCGATGCGGCGTGCGTTCCTGGTGGAGGTCATGGGGCGAAACTGCGGTTATCTGGCGCTCGCGGCGGGCATCGCCGGGGGGGCTGAAGTGATCGTGCTGCCGGAGAGGCAGACGGACCCTCCGCAAGTAGCTCATGAGCTGTCGTCCGCCTACCAGCGCGGCAAGAGCCATGCGATCGGCGTGGTCTGCGAGGGCGCGAGGTACGACCTCAATGCATTGGAGGAATACTTCGCCGTGCATCGCGAGCGCCTGGGATTCGAGTTGCGTGTGACGCGCCTCGGGCACATCCAGCGCGGGGGAACCCCGGGAGCTTACGATCGCATGCTCGGTACCATGCTCGGTGCCAGCGCGGTCGAGATGGCATGCGAGGGCCGCTTCGGAGTGCTGGTTGGGTGGCGCGAGGGCAGGCCGGCAACGACGCGGCTGGCGGAAGTGGCGGGCAAGTTTCGGCCGGCCGATTCGCGCCTCATCGATCTGTCGCGAGAGCTCTCGGAGTAGACCGTGACCGGGCATAAAGGCAAGCGACGGCACAGCTCGCCGTGCGCGCCCGGATACTGTCGGCCCGGCTGGTGAGCATGATCGGAACGGAGGCACCGAGGACGATGCCGGCAGCATCGCTCCCGCTCATGAAGATCAGCTCCTTCGCCAGTAGGTTTCCGGCCTCCATGTTGGGCACGACCAGTACATCGGGATCGCCGGCGACCGGGGAGTCGATGTGCTTGATCTGCGCGGCGTCGCGGCTGATGGCGTTGTCGAGCGCGAGCGGCCCGTCGAGAAGGCCGCCGACGATCTGGCCGCGATCGGCCATCTTGCACAGCGCCGCCGCATCGATGGTCGAGGGAATCTTCGAGCTCACCGTCTCGACGGCCGATAGAATCGCGACTTTCGGGCACGCGACGTTGAGGCTGCGCGCGAGGTCGATCGCGTTTTGCACGATATCGGCCTTCTGCTCGAGATCCGGCGCGATGTTCACGACCGCATCCGTCAGGAAAAGCGGCTTGGGATACGACGGCACGTCGAGAATGAAGACGTGACTCACACGCCGGCCGGTGCGCAGCCCATTCTCCTTGCGCAGCGCCGCCGACATGAGCTCATCCGTATGCAGGCTTCCCTTCATGATCGCCTCGGCTCGCGCGGCGCGCACGATCTCGACCGCCTTGTCGGCGGCCGCATGACTGTGCGGGACATCGAGCACCTCGCAGGCGCGCAGGTCGAGCTTCGAGGCTTGCGCCACGGCGGCAATCCGGCGAGCGGGGCCGATCAGGATCGGCACAATGATGCCCTCCGCTGCCGCGCTGAGAGCACCGCCGAGAGAGTTCTCATCGCACGGGTGAACGATCGCCGTGCGCAGAGGCGGCAGCGAGCGGCATGCTCGCATGAGCGCCTCGTAGTGCGCGTGACTACCCGAGGCAAGAGCCTGCGCCGCCAGAGGGGCCTGCGCCGCCAGAGGGGCCTGCGCCGCCAGAAGGGGGTCGAGATCCGGACGATCGTTCATGGTCATCGCAGCCTGCCACAGCAGCCGAAGTGCGGCCCTGCGAGAACTACGTAGACCGCCTCGGTATGCGCGACGACGCCCGGCACAGCTCGGATTCCTGGAGAATGGGATCCGTCAGGCGCGCCGCGGCTGGCTGCGCCGTGAAGACGTGCTCAACGCGCGGCCACTAGCGGAAGTGCACCGGCTGCTTCGTTGCGTGGCGCGCTGAGGTCCGCGGAGTGGCCCTTGCCTCTGAGCAGCTCGCGCACGGCGACGGGCGCCCGCTCACACCACTCGATCGCAAGCTTGCCGGCAAGAACCCGCGTGACGAACGCGGGAATCGGGGTTGTCCCCAGCTCGACATCCACCCGCGCCAAGCGCTGGAGATTCAGGTCCGTCTGAATGAGTGCGCCGCTCAAGCTCAGGCTGAGCAGGCGCGCAACGCACTCGGACGGGACCGGTGCTCCATGAATGAGCCTCACCCGCGTGTCGAGCACAAGCCTCGTGCCGTATCGATGCTCCATGGCGCCCATCGCCCAACTCCCCGAGGCCACCGCATTCCGTCCCGCTGATCGTGAGCGAAGGCGTGTAGCGCCTCAATCGGGGAAACCACGGATACTTCAATGGGAATTTCACGGGACCCCGCTTCGGGAACTACGAATGCGCAAGATGCGGCGTAGCGGTTATCTAATGCGGGGTCAATCACAGCCTGTACATCGGAGGGTCGAATGAGCGATGACAAGCAGATATCGCGGGACGTGGAGCAGGAGCTGCGCTCGGATCCGAGGATCGATGAGCGGGAAATCGGCATCAAGGTGCACGGCGGCGTGGTGACGCTGCTCGGATCCGTATTTCACTATCCAGACCGTTTCGCGGCGGAAGAGATCGTCAAGCGCGTCAAGGGCGTGCGTGCGATCGCCAACGAGCTCGAGGTGAAGCTTGGGAAGCCGGGTGAACGTGACGACGGCGAGATCGCAACCGCCGCCGCCGAGGTGCTGAGATCGAGCACCGGCCTCGGCGCACCGCCGATCAAGGTGGTCGTGAAGCACGGCTGGGTCACCCTGAGCGGGGAAGTGATCCTGGCCCAGCAATCGGCCGCTGCCGAGGAGGCGATCCGGCCGCTCCCGGGCGTGGTCGGGATCAGCAACGACATCGTCGTGAAGGCCGCCCTCCAGACGGGAGAGGTGAGGCAAAACATCGAGTCCGCATTCCAGCGGCAAGCGCACCTCGACGCCAAGGATATCCTGATCGAGCTCGCGGATTGCAAGGTAACTCTGAAAGGGCAGGTACGATCCTGGCGCGAGAGGGACGATGCCGCGCGCGCGGCATTGGACGTACCCGGGGTGACGGCGGTGGACAATCAGCTGCGCGTGCATTACTAAGGTTTGAACGCGCAACCCTACCGCGAGCTGCTGCAGCGCATGGCCTTGGATCTGCGCTGGTCCTGGAGCCATGCGGGCGATGTTGTGTGGAGACGCATCGACCCGGTGCTGTGGAAGAGGACTCATAATCCGTGGGTCGTGCTGACCAGCACCTCGAGCCGGCATCTGCAGGCGCTGATCGCGGAGCCCGAGTTCCGGGAGTCGATCGAAAGGCTCGCCAGCGAGACCGACGAGAGCCGCCGCGCCGCAACCTGGTTCGATCAGAACCATGCGGGCGCCGTGTTGAGCCCGGTGGCCTATTTCAGCATGGAGTTCATGCTGAGCGAGGCATTGCCGATCTATGCCGGCGGGCTGGGCAATGTCGCAGGCGATCAGCTCAAGGCCGCAAGTGATCTGGGAATTCCCGTCGTGGGTATCGGGCTCCTGTATCAGCAGGGCTATTTTCGCCAGATCATCGACCGGCAGGGCAGTCAGCAAGCGCTTTACCCCTACAACGATCCGACGCAGCTTCCGCTGCGGCCCCTACTGGCACCGGACGGTGAGCGGTTGCGGCTCGAGATTCGCCTGCCCGGCCAAGTGCTCTGGCTGCGGGCGTGGGAAGTCACGGTCGGTCGCTTGCGGCTGCTCCTTCTCGACAGTAATGACAGCGCCAACCACCCGGCGCATCGCGGCATCACCAGCGAGCTCTACGGCGGCAACGCCGAGCTCAGGCTGCAACAGGAGATCGTCCTCGGCATCGGCGGCTGGCGCCTGCTGGAGCGCCTCGGAGTTCAACCGGAGGTCTGCCACCTGAACGAGGGTCATGCCGCGTTCGCGGTACTGGACCGGGCTCGATCGTTCATGGAGCGCCATGGAGTCGTGTTCGACACCGCACTGTGCGCGACCCGCGCCGGCAACGTGTTTACCACCCATACCGCCGTGAGTACCGGCTTCGATCGCTTCTCCGCCGATCTGATCGAGCACTACTTCGGCGAGTATGCGGATCGTTCCCTGCGCATCCGCATGCGTGAGCTGCTGGCTCTCGGGCGAGCCCAGGGAGCGGATGATCGAGAGCCGTTCAACATGGCATACCTCGCGGCACGCGCCAGCGGATTCATCAATGCGGTGAGCCGTCTGCACGCGGAGGTCACGAGGCGCATCTTCGCGCCGCTTTTCCCGCGGCGTCCCCTGGGCGAGATGCCTATCGCATCGATCACCAACGGCGTTCACAGCCCGAGCTGGGACGGTGTCGAGGCCGACGAATTGTGGACGCGCTGCTGCGGAAAGGCGCGATGGTTGGGCTCACTCACGTTCATGCAGGAGCGAATCCGCGCCTTGTCCGACTCGGCCATCTGGCAGTGTCGGGCGCGCGCGCGCGCCGGCCTGGTCGAATACGTGCGCGAGCTGCTCGCCGAGCAGCTGACGGCGGCGGGCGCGGAGCAGCAGGACATCGAGGCCGCGAAAACCGTGCTCGACCCGGACCATCTGACCCTGGGATTCGCGCGACGATTCACGGGGTACAAGCGCCCCAATCTGCTGCTGCAGGATCCCGAGCGGCTCGCCCGCCTGTTGACCAACCGCGACCGGCCGGTTCAGATCATCGTGGCGGGCAAGGCCCATCCCGACGATCTCGAGGGTCAGGCGATGATTCGCGAGTGGGTGCACTTCGTGAGGCGCTATGACGTTCGACCGCATGCCGTGTTCCTGAGCGACCACGACATGCTCATGACCGAGCAGCTCGCTTCGGGCGTGGACGTCTGGATCAATACACCGCGACGCCCTTGGGAGGCCTGCGGCACCAGCGGCATGAAGCTGCTGGTGAACGGCGGGCTCAACCTGTCTGAGCTCGATGGCTGGTGGGCCGAGGCTTACGAGCCGGCGGTCGGATGGGCGCTGGGCGATGGCCGTGAGCACGGCACCGATCGCGCCTGGGATGCCGAGGAGGCCGCGCTTCTTTATCGGATTCTCGAAACCCAAGTGGTTCCGGAGTACCACGCGCGCGCCGCGGACGGGATCCCGCGGTGCTGGGTCGCGCGGGTGCGCGAGAGCATGGCGAGCTTGACGCCCGCGTACTCGGCCAATCGCAGCGTGCGCGACTATCTGGAGCGGGCTTATCTCCCGGCGGCAAGCGCGTTCAGAAGGCGCGCCGCAGATGGTGCCGCGCTTGCCAAGGAGATCAGCGCCTGGCATCGAGCGCTCGATCTGGACTGGCCGCAGCTGCGTCTGCTCGAGGTGCAGGTCGAGTCGCGTGACGATGGCCACCGATTCACGGCGCACGCGAATCTCGGCTCGCTCATGGCCGCGGTACGGCTCGAGCTCTACGCCGATGCTTGGATGGGAGGCCCCAGCGAGTGCATCGTGATGCGACCGGCCGGCGCGAGTGGAAGAGAGGGCACCCGGTCATTCGAGGCGCTGGTTTGCGCAGCGCGGCCGGCGTCGGACTACACCGTGCGGATCGTGCCTCATCACGCAGAGGTCAAGATACCGCTCGAGGCCAGCCATATCCTTTGGCAGAAGTAGTTGGGCGTTTCACGAGGCAACGACGGCTCCCGGGACCGCCCGAGGCTCGCCGCAGCGCTCGGCGATGTAGGCGTAAGCGCGGTCACGCAGTGCGGAGGCTTCGGCAAAGCGGTCGGAGCCGCCCCCCGGCAGGAGTGGCTCGCCGATCTGAATCGAGACCGGTAGACGTCGCGGCCACCACTGTCCGTCGCGCAATGCGGAGCGCGCACCGACGATCGCGCACGGAATCACGGGCAAGCCGGCTTCCACGGCGACCTTGAATGCGCCCAGGCGGAAGGGCATGAGCATGGGGACTCGGGTGAACGTGCCTTCCGGGAAGATCAGGAAGGAATGACCTGCCTGCGCCAGAGCGGTCAGGCGATCGGCACCCTCCACGCCGGCGACCGGGTCCGCGCGGTCGATGAACTGGGCGCCGATGCGCTTGAGGAAGGGACTTGCCCACGGATTTTTCTCGAGCTCGCGCTTGACGACCATGTCGAGCCGGCGCGGCAAGCTCGCCAGATAGAACAAGCTATCGAGATAGCTCGTGTGGTTGGATACGACGACACAGCCTCCGGTCGGCAGATTCTCCAGCCCCTGGATCGAGAGCGGCACTCGCATCGCACCCAGGAAGAGATGCAACATCGCATGCGCGAAGCGCCAGGCCATATCCTGGGTAGGGCACAAGAGCGACAAGGGCCAGGTGATGGCGGCGACCAAGACGAAAATCGCCCAGAAGATGGCGCCGTAGAGCCAGCGGGAGAAGGTGCGAAGAGCCCCGTGAAAGGTCGTGATTGCTGCGTTGCGTGCGATGCCAAAGATCACCTGGCGGCGGCTCGGACTGCGAATTCGCCCGTGGGTGGCCTCGAACATGGCGCGGCAAGCATCGCGGCGAATCTTGCCGCTCGCGGTCTTGAGGACGCTGTTTGGAGGAACCAGCGCGATCACATCGGCCGGCTCGCCGACCTGGCGCACGATGCGCTCATTGATCTGGCCTCTCAGCGCCTCGCTCTCGAGCCACGCCTCGGGCGTCTCGGCCATGACGATGAGCTGTTCCGTGCCCGTCGCGGGGTCTTCTCGGCCGAAGACGGCCACGCACCCCTGACGGACGAACGCGACCTCGCCGACCGCGGCTTCGATTTCCTCCGGATAGAGGTGCTGGCCCGCGCGAATCACGATGTCCTTCACGCGGCCGGTGATGAATAGCTCGCCGCGAGCGATATAGGCTCGGTCGCCGGTATTCAGCCACTCTCCTTGCCGCAGCCCCTGAGTCGCCGCGGTGTTGCGGTAGTAGCCTTGAGTCGCCGAGGGGCCCTTGAACTGCAAGCGTCCCTCGCGCCGATCCTCGAGCTCGCTGCCATGCTCATCGACGATGCGAATCTGGTGTCCCGGAAGAGGCAAACCGCAGGAAGGGATCTGCAAGCCATTCGATGTGCCGGGCTCCACGGGAGTTGCGAGGCCGGCGCGCGCCATGATCCGGCGGTCGATGGTATCGATGAGGGGCACGCGCCCGAGCGGCGGTATCGTGAGGCCCAGGGTGGCCTCGGCCAGGCCGTAGACGGGGAGCAGCGCATCGCGCCGCAGGCCATGTGGCTCGAACCGCTGCGCGAATGCATGCAAGGTCGCCGGGATCACCGGCTCAGCCCCGCAAAAGGCGAGGCGCCAGGACTTCAAGTCGACGCCCTCGATGTCCAGGTCGGAGATTCGCTTGCAGCAGACGTCATACGCGAAGTTGGGCGCGCCCGAGATGGTGCCTCGGTATCGTGCAATGGCCTGAAGCCAGCGGCTCGGATGCAGCAGAAAATCGACCGGCGACATGAGCACCAGGGGAACTCCGAAGTACAGGCAGCCAAGCCACGCACCGATGAGTCCCAGATCATGGTAGAGGGGCAGCCAGCTCACGAAAACGTCGCCGTCGCGGACATCGATGGCCTTGCCCAGGGCGCGGATATTGTCCAGCATGTTCTGGTGCGTGAGCATGACGCCCTTCGGCTGACCGGTACTCCCGGAGGTATACTGGAGCAGCGCGAGGGAATCGGCGCTCGCCGGCCGAGGCCCGCCCGACGGCTCTGAGGTCAGCAGCTCGCCGACCGTGCGCACGTGCTTGAGATCCGATATGCGCGGGCGCAACATCCTTGCGGCCGGAGCCGTCTCAGGACTCGCGAGCAAGATTCGTGCGCCCGCGTTCTCGAGTATCAGTGCCTGCCGGGCGAGATGATCATCGAGCTGCAACAGACGCAGCGGCGGATAGATCGGAACCGGAACGCCGCCGGCGAGCAGGATGCCGAAAAACGCGACCAGATAGTCGAGCGAGGTGGGCAGCATGAGAGCCGCTGCGTCACCGGGGCGCAATCCAATTGCCGCGAGCCCGCTTGCCGCGCGACTCGCGCGCTCCCAGAGATCTCTGTACGTCAGTTCCTGCGCCGGCTCATTGCCGAGCAATGTAACGTGCACCACCTCGGGGTGCCGGTCCTTGTGCCATTCGAGCACGTCGATCAACGTCGCCAGCGGCGCAGGCGGCATGCGCAGCACGGAGCGTAACGCCGGCGTGGCAGATCGAGCGGGCGCGCTCGATGCTCCTTCGATCGCCGGCGCGCGACCAACGGCGTCGACCAGGTCGCGAACCGTGGCGATTCCCTGGATGTCGGCCGCGCCGAGCGCCACGTTGAGATCCGATTGGAGACGCGAGGCCAGCTCGAGGCGGGTGATGCTGTCCAAGCCGAGGTCTTGATCGAGCCGAGCTTCGAGGTGGATGTCTCGCGTGGCCACATTCATGTTCGCCAGCACCCGCCGCAAGCTCTCGAGAATGCGTGGCTCGAGCAGTGATCGCTCGTTCTTCGAGGTGGTGCGAGTATCGGCCATGAAAGCCGATGTTAGTGCCGGAGAGATGCAGGACCGATACGTGCTCCTACGTACCCACCCGCCAAACAGCTCAGCGAATGCGCAAGGCCCCTACACGCGCGAGTCGTACTTCCCCTTATTTGGGCCATTGCGAGTTTGGAGCATCCTCGGTGGCGAGGGGATGCGGGATAAAGGAGTCCGATATGTTGGGGCAGGCTGAAGTTGGTCAGTGGTATCGGCATCTGGACAAGGGCGAGGCGTTTCAGGTGACGGCGATCGACGCACGAACGAAAAGCGTCGAGGTGCAATATTTCGACGGTGACCTCGATGAGATCGATGAGGCGACCTGGAGCGCGTTGCCGCTGCAAGCGGTCGAGCAGCCCGAGGACTGGACCGGCCCGGTGGACGATGTCGATGTCGAGGACCTCGGCTACTCGGAAACCGAGATGACGCCGCGCGACTGGCGCGCCGATCTCGAGCCCATCGCGCAAGCCTCGGAGCAATGGGAAGATGCGGTCAACCCCGAGGAGCGAGATGCGGAAGGCGAGGGCGAGACGGCGGAGCCCCTTGCGCCCGATGTGCTGAAGGCGGCAGAAAAGCTCGGGTGAGCCTCGGACGCGCCGCGCTCAGCGGCGCGCGGTCGGCTGCATCAAGCGCAGTACCGTGTCGTTCTCCACCTGAGGAAACTCCTCGTACCACTCGCCGACCGCCCAGAAGGCGGCCGGGACCTCGAGCAGGATGCTCTCGTCCGCCTCCTTGCGGACGAGTTCCGCGGCTTCCCGCGAGGCCACCGGTGCCGCCGCGACGACTCGTGCGGCCCCTGCCTCCCGCGCCGCCCGTATCGCGGCGACCATGGTCGCCCCGGTCGCCAGGCCATCGTCCACCAGGATGGCGGTCTTGCCCGCCAATTCGAGCGGAGCGCGCGATGATCGATAGGCGAGCTCTCGGCGGGCGACCTCGGCGCGAGCAGCCTCGGCAGCGGAGGAGAATCCGGCAGCCGCCCAGGAGCTCCGCGCCGCCTCGGCGAACCGCACCGTGACGTTGCGAGCGACTGCGCCGAGCGCAAGTTCCGGATCTTCCGGTAGCGCGACTTTCCGCGCGACTATTACATCGAGCGGCGCATGAGTCTCAACGGCGACCTCATGCGCCACCGGCACGCCGCCGCGGGGAATGCCCAGGATCACCGGATCCGGAAATCCGCGAGCCTTGATGGCCCGCGCCAGGTCACGGCCCGCCGCCGCCCGATTGGCATATCTCGTCATAGGGGCAACACCATCGATCGCGGAGCCACCATGCGCAATAGGGAGATACCGCAGCTTGTCAGCTAGGTAGATTTCCCAATTCCCTGTCGACTCGCCTGCGCTAGCCTAGCGACATCCAATGAGCGGAGGGGAGTGCCATGGCGACGGAGGGGCAGTCTTCAGCGCGGCCCGCGCAGGCCCAGGGCGAAGCGATCGACGCCATCACCTGGTTCGACGAGCGGGCCTGTCTGGATATCGCCCGGGTGGGCGGCAAGAACGCCAGTCTCGCGAGGCTCACGACGTCCCTGGCAGCGGCAGGGATCCGGGTGCCGCCGGGATTTGCGGTCACTGCTTCGGCCTATCGGGCTCATCTCGCCAGCAACGGACTGGAGAGCCGCATCCGCGCGCACCTCGATGCCTATCACGAGCGCCGCGTGCCCCTCGCCGAGGCAGGGCGCGCGATTCGGGAAGCGATCCTCTCGGGCGAGATTCCCCACCCGATCACCGCTTCAATCGTTTCCGCCTACCGCGAGCTGTCGCGGCGCTGTGGCGAAGAAGATCTGGCGGTCGCGGTGCGCAGCAGCGCGACCGCTGAGGACCTGCCACAGGCGAGCTTTGCCGGACAGCAAGAGACCTATCTCAACGTGCGCGGCGAGGACGAGGTGCTGGCCGCTTGTCGGCGCTGCTACGCGTCCTTGTATACCGATCGGGCCATCGTGTATCGCGAAGCCAATGAGTTCGAGCACCTCAAGGTCGCGCTCTCGATCGGCATTCAGAAGATGGTGCGCGCCGACCTCGCGGGATCCGGCGTCATGTTCACGCTCGACACCGAGAGCGGCTTTCCGGGGGTCGTCGTCATCAGCGCGGCGTGGGGTCTTGGCGAGAACGTCGTTCAGGGGGCGGTGATCCCGGATAAATACGTCCTGTTCAAGCCGCTCCTCGACAATCACGCTCTCAGGCCGATTCTCGAGAAGTCGGTGGGTGCCAAGGAAAAGAAGCTGCTCTATGCGGAAGGCAGCGCACGGGGAACCCGCAACGTCGACACTTCGGCTGAAGAGCGCTCGAGATTGGTGCTCGGCGACGATGAGATTTTGCAGCTGGGCCGCTGGGCAGTCGCCGTCGAGAGGCAATACGGGCGGCCCATGGACATGGAGTGGGCCAAAGACGGCGCGAGCGGGGACCTGTATCTGGTCCAGGCGCGTCCCGAGACCGTGCATTCCCAGGAGTCGCCGACGCTCCTGCGAACGCACCGCCTGCTCGGCAAGGGCAAGCGCATTCTGACGGGAGTCGCCGTCGGCGAGTCGATCGGCGCGGGCGAGGCATGCCTGATCCCCAACGCCAGGCAAATCGATCGCTTCAAGCCGGGGTCGATCCTGGTGACGGAATCAACAGATCCGGACTGGGTCCCCATCATGAAGAAAGCCGCTGGGCTCGTGACCAATCTAGGCGGTGCGACCAGCCATGCGGCGATCGTGAGCCGCGAGCTCGGAGTTCCCGCCATCGTGGGCACTTTGAATGGTACGCAGATCATCAAGGACGGCCAGCCCATCACGCTGAGTTGCGCCGAGGGCGAGCTCGGCGTCGTGTACGAGGGAATCCTCGAGAGTGAATCCGTCGATATCGATCTCGCCCAGGTCCCGCGGCCGCGAACGGACATCATGATCAACGTCGCCAGCCCCGCCGCCGCCTTTCATTGGTGGAGGTTGCCCGCGCGGGGGGTAGGTCTTGCGCGCATGGAATTCATCATCAGCAATCTCATCAGGGTGCACCCGATGGCCCTGGCGCATTTTGACGAGATCAAGGATGCCGCCACCCGCCGCGAGATCGAGGCGCTGACCCAGGGATTTGCGAGCAAGCAGGCGTTCTTCGTCGACACGCTGGCGCGAGGCATCTCGAAGATCGCGGCGCCGCACTTCCCGCGGCCGGTGATCGTGCGATTGAGCGACTTCAAGAGCAACGAGTACGCGCGCCTCATCGGCGGCTCGCAGTTCGAGATCGCGGAAGAGAACCCGATGCTCGGGGTGCGCGGAGCGTCCCGCTACTATAGCCCTCGATACCAGGACGGGTTTTTTCTCGAGTGCGCGGCGATTTGCAAGGCTCGCGAGGAAATGGGCTTCACCAACCTCATCGTCATGGTGCCGTTCTGCCGCACGCCGCACGAGGCGGATCGCGTCCTCGCGCTCATGGCGCAGCACGGCCTGCAGCGCGGGCGCGCAGGACTCGAGGTCTATGTCATGTGTGAGATTCCCTCCAACGTCATACTCGCGGATGAATTCGCCGAGCGCTTCGACGGCTTCTCGATCGGCAGCAACGACCTGACGCAGCTCGTCCTCGGGGTCGACCGGGACTCGACCGAGCTCAAGACTTTGTTCGACGAGCGGGATGCGGCCGTGAAGCGCATGCTGGTCCAGGTGATCGAGCGCGCGCATCGCAAGGGCCGCAAGGTCGGAATCTGCGGAGAGGCTCCGAGCAATCATCCGGACTTCGCCGAGTTCCTGGTCGATGCGGGAATCGACTCGATTTCCTTGAGCCCGGAGAGATTCGTCGCGACGGCGCGCTGCGTCGCGGCCCGTGAGCGCAAGAGGGCGCTCGAAACGAAGTCGCCCAGAGCCGGCGCGCCCGAGGCCGATGGATTGCAGGAATGGGTGCTGGGAACGGTACGCAAAGTGCTGCCGGACATGAACGCGGGGCGCCACGTGAATGGAAATCTCGCGCTCGACGCGCGCCTCGGAGAGGATCTCGGGCTCGACAGCTTGAGCCAGCTGGAGCTGATTTCGCGGCTGGAGAAGGAGTTCGGGATGCGATTTGAGCCGACCGATCTGCAGCAGATCAACACCGTGCGTGATCTTGCCGACGTCGTCTCTAAGGCATGCGCGAGATGAAATCCGACACGGCTTCCCTGTCATCGGGTGACAGGGCCTCGACCACGCGTATGAGCTCGGGCGGCGCTCGCGAGCGGTGCCCCGCGGCGAAGCCCTTCAACTGGTCCATGAGATAGGTGAAATTCTGTCCCGCGACGGCGGGAATGGGAGCGGCCGGCACAGGCGCGGCCGGCACAGGCGCGGCCGGCACAGGCGCGGCCGGCACAGGCCCGGCCGGCACAGGCGCGGCCGGCTCCGCTGCCCGCCCCTGACCTTGTTCGCCATGACAGGACGCGCACCGGGTGTCATAAATGCGCCGGCCGCGGCCGAGCTGGCGTCCGTCGCCATGCTCGCCATGCTCGTCGTGGTGTTGTGCGGACAGGTAGGCAGCTAGATCGCGCAGCGTCTGCGGGTCGGCGAGCTCGGCCTGATCGAGCACGCGGTGCATCTTGGGGGCGAAGCGCTCGTTCTGGGCTATCTCGACCATCTGCTCGAGGAGGTACTCCTGCCGCTGGCCCGCGATCTGCGGAAACTGCCGTTCCCCGGTGCCGTTGCCGTGGGCGCGGTGGCAACGTGCGCAGCGCTCGCGGTAGACCTCTCCACCGTGAGCGACATCGGGCATCGCGGCCTGCGCTCGCGCAAGCAAGCCGGGCTCGGTGCCCTGCACCGCTGCGGCGACCCGCGCGGCCCACAGGAGCGCAAGCGCGAGTTGCAGCACGCGCGCGGCACGGTGTCGGGTGATCGCGCCGTATGGCCGGTACCCACGAAGCCTCTTACAATACGCAAAGAGGCCGCCCCAGGCAGGGCGGATTGATTCAGGCCCCAGAATGCGCACAACCCCTCCCGAACTTGCCCGCAGCGCCCTCGATGCAGCCCCCGACGCCATGCTCATCATCGACGCCGCCGGCATCGTCCGCTACGCGAACCGGCAGGTCTCGACACTGTTCGGCTACGAGCACGACGAGGTCATCGGACGAGCCGTCGAAATGCTGATGCCCGAGCGGTTCCGCACGCGCCACACCGGGCATCGTGAGAACTATATCAAGAATGTGCGCCTCCGCCCCATGGGACCTGGCCTGCAACTGTTCGGTCGCCGGCGGGACGGGGGGGAGTTTCCGATCGAGATCAGCCTTGCGCCGGTGGATGATATGAACCGCGTCCTGGTGGCCGCCGCGATCCGCGATGTGACCGAGCGCAAGCGCGTCGAGACGGAGCTGGTGCTGGCGCGGGAGGCAGCCGAGGCGGCGCGGGAGGTTGCCGATGAAGCGCGGACGATCGCGGACCGCGCCAGTCAGGCAAAGAGTCGATTCCTGGCCACTGCGAGCCATGACCTGCGCCAACCGATCCAGACGCTCGCCTTGCTCAACGGCTCCTTGCGTCGCCTGGTGAGCGGCCACGTCGCGCTCGACGTCGTGACCCAGCAAGAACAGGCGATCAGCTCGATGTCGAGACTGCTCAACGCACTGCTCGATATCAGCAAGCTCGAGTCGGGTGCGGTCAAACCGGAACCGCGGGATTTCATGGTGCACTCGATCTTCGAGGAACTGCGTGTGGAATTCGCGAATGTCGCATCGGCCAAGGGGCTGAGACTCGAGACCGAGCGCTGCGAGGATAGCTGCTTCAGCGATCCCTCGCTCATCGAGCAGATCCTGCGCAATCTCGTCTCGAATGCCATCAAGTACACCATTGCGGGCTCGGTACGCCTGCGCTGCCAGCACGAGCCCGGAACGGTGCGCATCGAGGTGATCGACACGGGCGTCGGCATTGCGGCGGACCAGCTTCCCTACATTTTCGACGAGTTCTTTCAAGTGGGCGTCCCGACCAACAGCTCGCGGGACGGCTACGGGCTCGGTCTGTCCATCGTGCAGCGCCTGACGAAGCTCTTGAAGCTCAAGCTCGATGTGCGCTCCGAAGTGGGCAAGGGTTCGGTGTTTTCGCTCTCGGTGCCGACGAGCCAGCGCCGTGTCGAGGGCCCCGGAGAGATGGCGGCCGGTGCGGTCGATGCCAATGCGGCCCAGCTCGGCGAGGCTCGCATCCTGCTGGTCGAGGACAACGCCTCGGTGCGGCGCGCCACGTGCTCGCTGCTGCAGATCGAGGGCTATCACGTGACACCGGTCGCGACCCTGACCGAGGCGCTCGCGCACGTCCAGAAGGGCAACCCCGTGGACCTCTTGATCACGGATTATCATTTGACCGGCGGAGAGACCGGGACGCAGGTGATCGCGACCTTGCGCCAGGTGCTGGGGGTTCCGCTGCGCGCGTTGCTCACGACCGGTGATACCTCGGCGGCCATCAAGCAATTGCCGCGCGATCCCCACCTCCGGATCACCAGCAAGCCGATCAACGCGGAGGAGCTCCTGTCTCTGTTGCGCGCGTTACTCGCCGCCTGAGGGACCTGCGTTCCACCATCCGCCACCGAGCGCCGCAAACAGAGCCACCGTGTCCTGGTAGCGGACGGCGAGCGCCTGGATGTCGGCGATCTTGGCCTGCCGATACTGGGTGTCGGCGTTGAGCACGTCGAGATACGTGGCGATGCCGGCCTGGTAGTTCGCCTGGATGAGGTGCAGCGCCTGCGCCGAGGTCGACAGGGCTTCGTCTTGCGCGGACAGGGCGGCGGCATCGCTATCGAGCGCGTGCAGGGAATCGGCCACTTGCTCGAATGCGGCGAGCACGGTCTGGCGGTAGAGCGCCATGGCGGCGTTATAGTTATCGACCGCGGCTCGGCGCTTGTACCAGAGCGTACCACCCTCGAAGAGCGGGGCGCTCAATGTGGCACCGCCATTCCAGGCGCCATTGCCCGGCGCCAGGAGTCCATGGGTGGAGTTGGCTGTCGAGCCGAGAGTTCCCGTCAAGCTGAAGCTCGGGAGCAGCGCAGCGGTTGCGATGCCCACATTGGCGCTCGCAGCGTGACCGGTAGCCTCGGCCGCGAGAACGTCGGGCCGCTGACGGACCAGGTCCGCGGGCAGACTCACAGGCAGGTCTCGGGGCAACCGCAGATCCTGCAGGTCCAGCGGCGGAGCGTGCCACTCCGCAGGCACATGGCCCGTGAGCGCCGCCAGCAGGTCCTCGCTCTGCTCGAGCTTCTGCTCGAGCGCGGGTATGCTCGCCTCGGAGGTGGCGAGCTGGCTCTTGAGGCTGAGCACGTTCGAATACGGCACCGTTCCCGCCTGGGCTTGCACCGCTGCGATCGCCACCTGATCTTTCTGCAACTCGATCAGACCCTCGAGAGCGTCGATCTCCGCCCGGTAGGCGGCCTCGGCCACGGCCGTGTCGATGACGTTCGCGGCGAGCGCGAGGTAGGTGGCGCGCGCGTTCGCCTGTGCCACGTCCACCTGCGCGTGTAGCTCTTCCACCAGGCGTCGTTGACCGCCGAAGACATCGAGGGCGTAGCTCACCGTCGCGGACAACGAGAACACGTTGAAGAGGCTGCCCGGTATCGCCTCGCCAAAGCTTTTCGGGTTGAGGCGCTCGCGCGTGGCGCTTGCTCCGGCCTCGAGCGAGGGGTAGAAGATTCCGTAGCCGCTGCGCAGATTGTCCTCACTGGCCCGGAGATTCGCGCGCGCTGCATCCAGCCCGGGATTCCCGGCAAGCGCTTCGCGCACCATGGCGTCGAGCGCCGGCGAACGGAACAGTTCCCACCATTGCGCGGCCACTTCGGCTCCGACAACGAAGCGCTGCGCGGTGCCCTGGGCTTCGGGTGTCGTGCCGGGGCCGCTCTGGGCGGAGTAGCGGCTGACCTGAGGCGCGGCGGGGGAATGAAAGTTGGGGCCCACCGCACAGCCGCTGAAGACAGCCGACAGCAGCAGGAGGACGCGCAACCGAAGCTTCGGGTACGCGCTACGTGCCGGCCCAAGCTCCTCAGTTCGCGGTGACATAGACATCGACGAGCTCGCCCGGATAGACCCTGAGGCTCTTCGCGTTCTGGAAGCTGAAGATGACCGGCAGCACCCGCACGTCGACGCGTTCCTGGCGCTGGTCGGAGAGCTCGATCTTGGGCGACACGAAGGGCTGGATGCGGACGAAGGTCAAGGGCACGCGCTTTTCGGTGCCCCGGATGAAGAGCTGCGCCGTGAGCTTGGTGGGATCGGACAGCCGATCGATCAAGATCTCGTCGATGTAGGCGCGCACCTGTAATCGATCCTCGGGCGCACCCATGACGATGAGCGGGTTCATGCCCTGCGTGTAGCTGTCGTAGGCGCCCTGGGGTGACACATAGCTGCCGACTGCCGCCTGGATGGAGCGAACCACCCCGTCGCTCGGCGCGCGAATGGTGTACTTCGCGAGCAGCGCGGCTGCCGAGCCGTAGGCCTTCGAGAGCGCGACGTACTGTCTCTCCTGGTTCTGGATGTCGTAGGTCCAGGCGCCTGCGCGGGTCAGCGCCAGCTGCTTTTCGACCACCTTGAGATTGGTGGCGGCGATTTTCTCGGCATTGAGCGCGTTGTCGAGCGCGTCGCGGCTCACCGAGCGCGGCTCGATATCATAGGAGCGCTGCTGCTTGTCGAGCTGGTCCTGGGCGTTTCTCAAGGTCGCCCGCGCATTCTCGGCCTGGGCGAGCGCGACATCCAGCGTCTCCCGCCGGGGCTCGGCCTTGAGCTCGGCGAGCAGGGCGCGGGCCGCCTCGGCCTGCGCTTGCAGCTGCTCGGCGGTCGCGCGCTGCACGGAATCGTCGATCTTGAGCAGCGCATCGCCCTTGTGCACCGTCGCGCCTTCCTGCGCCAACACCTCCGTGATGGGTCCGGCAACTTCCGGATAGATGTTGATGTTCTCGCCTTGCGGCTGCGCGCTCTCGATGATTCCCTGGGCATAGATGCCGCGTGGGTAGGGATTCGCCGCCGGATTGAACGCCGGAGGCAACGCCTTCGGCTGCTGGCCGGACAGATAGGCGCTCACCAGTGCGAGGATCAACCCCACGCCCGATACGATGAAAAGAACTTTATTGCGCATTGAGAGTCCCGCGGTCGATTCCGGTGAGCCTGCCGTCTTCCATGCGCACGATGCGATCGGCGAACTCGTAGATGCGGCTATCGTGCGTCACGATGACGATGCAGCGGTCCTGTGACAGGATGTGCTCGCGCACGAATTTGACGATGTTCCGCCCGGTGTCCCCATCGAGCGAGGCGGTCGGCTCATCGAGGATCAGGATCTCCGGACGGCTGACGATCGCGCGCGCGATGGCCACTCGCTGCTGCTCGCCGCCGCTCAGCTTGACGGGCGGGAGCCCTGCGCGTCCCTTGAGGCCCACGATCTCGAGGTCCTTGGCCGCCTCAGCGAGCGCCTCTTCCCAGCCTTTCTTTTGCAGGATGAGCGGGATGGCGACGTTCTCGGCGGTGGTCAGGCGCGGGAACAGGTGATAGTCCTGGAACACGAAGCCGATCTTGTGCAGCCGGAACTCCGCGAGCGCGTCGGCGCCGAGCGACCAGATGTCGGTGCCCTCGATCTTGACCGAGCCGCTGTTCGGGCGAAGGATCCCCGAGATGATGCTCAGCATGGTGGTCTTGCCGCTGCCGGAAGGCCCCACCACGTAGACGATCTCCCCGAAGCAAGCATCGAAGCTCACATCCTTGATGGCGTGAGTGCGGGCTTCGCCCTCTCCGAACCACTTGTTGAGCCCTGCGGCCTGGATCGCGACGCCGGCCATGCCATCAGCCACGGAAGATGTCGAAGGGCTCGATGCGCAGCACGCGGCGCACCCCGACATACGAGGATATCCCGGCGATGACCACCACCATGACGAAGGCGAGGCCGAGGTTGGAGAGCGTCACCATGGCCGCATAGTCGGGCAGGTAGAGTCGCGCCATCCAGATGATGAGCGTGCACAATCCGACCCCGATGCCATAGCCGGTCAGGGCCACGAACGATGCCTGAAACAGGATCATCAGCATGAGCTCGCGCCCCTTCGCGCCGATCGCCTTGAGTGCGCCGAATTTCTCCAGATTTTCGATCACGAAGGTGTAGAAGGTCTGTCCGGAGATCGACAGGCCGATGATGAAACTGATCACCGTCATGATCAGCATGTTGGTGCCGATGCCGGTCTGGTACTTGTAGAAGTTGGCGATCTTCTGGATGAATTCCTGCTTGGTGAGCGCGAGGTACCCGGCCGCGGCCACGCGCTGCTTGATTGCCGGCACGTCGGCCGCCGACTTGGGCTCGACCAGCAGGTAGGAGATGGTGAAGCGCGTGTTGGGAATGTATTGCAGCGCGCGGTTGTAGGTGGTGTAGAGCGTCGGCACGCCGAACAATCCGCTCGATGCGACGCGCGCGATGCCGACGACCACGCCGCGGTGATCATTGAGCTCGAATTCAGTTCCCACGTTGGGATTGCCCAGCTTGTAGAACTCCGAGTCGCGAATCGCGATGAAGGCATTCTCTCCGTAGATATCCTCGATCGACCCCGTGAGCAGGTTGGGCCTGCCGAACAAGCTCGTGTCGTCGAGGCCGATCACGTTGGCGGCCTGATAGGTTCCATCGCGCAGCTTCAACAGGGCGCTGCCGGAATAGAGCGGCACCGCATACTTCACGCCCGGGATGCTGCGCACCTCGTCGAGCACGTAATCGGGAAGCGGGATGGTATTCGCCACGGTCTGAATGGCCGGATCCATCACCCAGATCGAGGCGCCGATGTTGACCACGGTCGCGGAGGAGCGCGCCAGGATTCCCGCGAACAGCGAGGTCATCTCGATCATGAGAAACACGGCGAAGGTGATGCCTACCAGCAGCGCGACGTACTTCGGCCGATCGTTGACCAGAAGCTTGTAGGCAATCTGCAGAATGCCGCCCATGTGGAACCCGGATGCCGCCCAAAACGATGTGCGTACCCTGCGTCGAGTAGCTGCCACGGACAATGAGGGCAATCCGAAACGGGCTACGGGGCGCCATACCACGCTTACGCGAGAGCCGCAGCGGTGCGTGGCAAGTACGAACTGTCAAGAAGCCTGAAGCCATGTCAAATAAGCGGCAGAGAAGCGTAGCTAAGGAGCTAGAGATGTACCGCAAGATCATGGTGCCGGTCGATGGCAGTGAAACTTCCCTGTCCGGCGTGCAGGAGGCGATCAAGATCGCCCAGAATCTCGGCAGCGAGATCCGGGTGTTCCATGTGCTCGATGAGTTCGTGCTCGACTATTCACTGGGCGCCGGAGTCTATGGCGGCAACCTGATGGATGCGCTGCGCGATGGCGGCAAGAAGATCCTCGAGCAGGCGGCGGCGGCGGTGCGCAAGGAGGGCGTCGCGGTGAGCACGGCGTTGCTCGAATCGATCGGCGGTCCGGCGGCCGACTTCATCGTCGCGCAAGCGAAGGAGTGGGGCGCCGATCTCATCGTGATGGGCACGCACGGGCGACGCGGCCTCGCACGCCTCGCGATGGGGAGCGATGCCGAGGGCGTGGTGCGGGAGGCCAGCGTGCCGGTGCTGCTCGTGCACCATCAGCGCAAGCAGGCCAAGCAGGAGTCGCGGGCGGCCGAGGTCAAGCCCTCGGGTTCCTCGGCGGCCGATGAGGCCTACTCGTTCGTCAGCCGCGGAATCAATCCTTTTTGATGGCGTGCGCGCCGGTCATCCGGTCGCGCCCTCTTCCGGGTGCGCTTGGGCCACCGGCAGGCGAAACCAGAAGCGGCTGCCGCCGGCGGGCAGATTGTCGAAGCCGATCGAGCCCTCGTGAGATTCGATGACCGCGCGGCTCGAGGCGAGTCCCAGACCGGTCCCGTGATGCTTGGTGGTGAAGAACGGGCGAAACAGATGCTCCTTGATATCCGCGGCCACTCCCTTGCCCGAATCCGTGACGCCGGTCTCGACGAAGTATCGACTGGCGGAAAGATCGATGAGGATCGATGAGTTCGCCGCGTGCGAGCTCGCATCGACCGCATTTTGCACCAGCGCGAACAGCACGTGCTGGACCCGCAGACGGTCGACCACGACCTCGGGGAGCGAGGGCTGCTCCTCGAGCTTCAACGTTCCTTTGCAGCTGGCGGTGAGAACTTCCAGCACCGGCCACAGCTCGCTCACCAGCTCGCTCATCCGGCATTGGGTGCGGTTCCAGGCCTCGCGCTCGAAAATCCGGCGGATGCGCTGGATGCCTTCACCGGCTCCCAGTGCCTCCTGGTTGATCTGCCGAAACACATCGAGCGCCCGCTCCACCATGGGCGCGGGTCGGTTCAGCATGCGCTCGCCGGCTTGTGAAAAGGTCGCAATCGCTCCGAGCGGCTGGTTGAGCTCGTGCGCAATGCCGCTCGCCATCTCCTGAAGCGCGGAAATGCGGGCGATTTCGATCAGCTGATTGAGAATTGCCTGGGTGCCGGCCCAACTCCCTTTACTATCTGCCACTCGTTACCTCGACCGTTATGTCACCTGTCCAGGCGGCTTCCGGCGTACCCAGACCCTGAATATAGTCTGCCGGAAAATGCGGGCAAATCTAGTTGCGGATTGCCACAATGGATTACGTGCTCTTGTTATCCACGGCCCCTCGCGGGTGCCCGCGTCCGCGCGGCGGTCGCGGATGCGTCCGTGGGTGCGAGTGCTCCCGCGACGCGCGCGCGCTCGAGCGGCGCAAGTCCCAGGAGTCGCTCGAGTTTGCGGTCGTGTCCGTAGAGGTCATCGAAGAACTGCACCGGGCCCGCTTCGGTCGCCATGGCCGTGCCGTACAGGACCATGACCGGTATCGGCTTGGGCAGCTCGACTCGGAGCGGGGCACGCGTGTCGGCATGCATCTCGGCATCGATGCGCGCGGCATCCCACGGCGGGGATACGCCGTTGAGCACGTAGAGGGCGAGCGCTGTCGGATCGCTGACCCGGATGCAGCCATGGCTGAAGGCGCGGCGTGAGGCGGCGAACAGCCGGTAGGCGGGCGTCGAATGCAAATACACGTTGTGCGCGTTGGGGAACAGGAACTTGATGAGCCCGAGCGCGTTGTCATTCCCCGGCAGCTGCCGCAGGCGCAGAGCGCCCGCAGCGAGCTCTCGCACGGCCTGCGCGGAGGGCGCGACGATCGGGGCGTCATCGCCCTCACCGCGCACCAGTTGCAGGTGCTCGTGCGCGAGATAGTCCGGATTCTCGCGAATCCTGGGCAGCATTTCCTTCAGCACGATGCTGCGCGGAACGTCCCAATAGGGCCTGAAGACCACGGTGCGCATTTCGCCCACGAATATCGGCGTGCGCTTGGCCGGATAGGCCTGGCCGACGATCACCGGCATCTGCAGGATGCTCGCCGCCCGATCGGCGGTGGTCCGGAAGGCGAACAGGCGAAATTCCGGAATGTTGACCACGATGGGCGGAGACTCGAACGGCGGCAGCCAGCGCCAGCGCTCGAGCGTGAGCTCGATCTGGCGCACGCGGCGGCTCATCGGCGTCGTCAGCGCCGCCAAGGTGGGGCCATTCAACGTGCCGTCGACGCTCAGTCCGTGACGCACTTGATAGCGTTTGAGCGCGTGTGCGAGCGGCGCATCGATGACCGGGGACGAATCGGGCGCCGCGGTGGCCGCGAGATCACCTTCTGCGATCAGGAGATCACGCAGCGCGGGTGCGCCGGCATAGGAGGCGCCGAGATGCGGCGCGGGCTTTCCCGCCGTCGGCAGCTCGGTCAGGCGAGGCTTTGCGGCCAGCGCACGATATCGGGCAAGCGCACCCTCGAGCAAAGCGTAGTGATAGAACTGCGGCTCGACCGCGGCGATCTCGGCATCGACGTCGGCAGCGGAGGCGAGCGCGGCCACGGCGACGGCAACGTCGAGGTCCCGGGGCCGCGCCGGGAGCTCGAAATCCGCTGTGCGCGGATCCACGCGGCCGTAGTGCAAGTGACTCAGGAGCCGCACCGCCGCGGTCGACAGCCAGGTGTCGAGCCGCGCGAGATCATCGCGGTTGCCGCTCGAGGCCAGGGAGCGGATCGCATCGACGCCATAATCTTCGGGCCGCAGACCACGCTCATCGCACCTCGCAAGGGCGCGCAACAGCGCAACCGCCTGCAGGGTCAGGTCGCCGTGAGACACCCACAGAAGCGGACTGCTCGAGTGCCGATAGGCGCTCTGCACGAGGTCCGCCTCGCCGGGCACAGCCCGGCCGGGCAAAGCAACGGGTCCGCCGGGCAGCGGCAAGTCCGCGCTTTCAGCCTTGAGGGCGACAGCGAACGCGACCAAGGTGCCGGCGAGCGCGACAAGGAGGCGCATGCCCGGCCGCCTCCCTGCGCCTCGCCGGCAATCCTGCCTCAAGCGACCCGGGCGCCGCCCTGCGCTGCGCTCGCGGTCGATCGTGGCGATTTCACCACGAGCACATCGCACGGCATGGCATCGAGCACGTGCTCGGCGGTGCTGCCGATGAGGGCGCGCTGCAGTCCGCTGCGCGCCACGGCCCCCATGACCACCATCCGCGCCTTGGTGGAGCGGGCGAGGGTCGGCAAGACAAAGGCGGGATCGCCCATCTTGAGATGCACGTTGCCCGGCTTGATGCGGCTGCGGGAGCAGAAGCTCTTGAAGCCCTTGCGAACGGTCGCGACATAGCGCCGCTCCTGGGGAAGCGATACCGGAACGGCCACCGGCGCAAAGGTTGCATCTCCCACGTAACCCATGAGCGGGGCGTACACATGCGCGGCATGCACGGCGCCGTGGAAGAGCCGCGCGAAGCCGTGCGCCGCGCTCACGATTTCCGTGTCGAGCGATGACTTGCTGCCGATCGGATCGAGAGCGGCCATGATCCGGGTGCTCCGGCTACGAATCGCGTTCTTGACGATCAGCAACGGCACCGGACAGTGACGGATCAGATTGTAGTCGGTCTGGGTCAGGAGCAAACGTGCAAGCACGTTGTGCTTGTGCGCCTCGATGGCCACCAGGCTCGGCTTGGAGCGGTCGATGCAGCTCAACAACCCCTCGGTGGTCGAGTTGCTGAGCTCGACGTGACAATCGACGCTCACACCGGCCTCGATGAGATGTGCGGCCAGCTTCTTGAGCTGTTTGAGCTCGGCCGCCGCGGCGATGCGGTTGTTCATTGCGGCCGTGGCGGGGGAGAGACCATAGGCCTGAGTCAGGGGACGCACGACCTTCACGAGCTCCACCGTCGCCTTGGACTTGTGAGCGATATCGGCTGCCGCTGCGATCACCTTGGCGCTCTTTCCCGAAACTCCGACCAGTACGCGCTTGATCCTGGTATCCATGGCCCCTCCGGTATGTGAGTGCGGCCAGCATAGCGGCCTCGATCGACATTTGAATGCGTACACCTACCTAGAAGGGCCGCGGGTGGCCGAAGAGAGCGCAGATCATCGCCGACGCGCCCGCTTGCCGAGCGCGCTCAGCCGGAGCTGTCTTGCAGCAGGCCCTTGGTATTGTTGAGCGCGAGCAGGTCGAGATAGTGGCGTACCCGCGCGCTCTGCGCCAACCGAGCATATTCGTGTTCATAGAGCTGCAACACGTGCTGGGCGGTGACCTTGTAGCGGCTGGCCAAGTGATTCGCTCGATCCATTCCCAGATGGTGACTCGCCTCGATCATCGGGTTCATCGCATTCACTCTTTGCGCCGATCCCCCCTGGGCCAGTATGAGGCCCGGAAAGCCTCCCTCAATACGCGGAAGTGCGGATAGCCACTTGTGGCTCGTCCAGTCGGGTGTTGAAATCCTGCCAATGGGGTGCACCAGCAGTCTCGGACGTGGACCATGAGCGCGATCAAGCTCGATTGGAACAAGATTTTCGAGTTCACCTGGCGCATCCTGGTGTTCATCGTCGCCGTCGGCATCATCATCGTGGTCTCGACCAACTGGAACCGCTGGGAGGGCGGGGCAGGCTGGCAGCGGACCAACGACGCTTATCTCAAATCCGACCTCACGCCCATCTCCGCGAAGGTCGCGGGCTACGTCCGCGACCTGCCGATCCAGGACTACCAGCGGGTGCGCAAGGGACAAGTCCTTGCGCGGCTCGTGGATGATGACTACCGCGCCGTGGTTGCTCAGGCGCAGGCGGGCGTATCGACGGCAACCGCACAGGCCCAGGCGCTCGCGGCTCAGCACGAGCTGCAGCTCGCCAACGTCGAGGCGGCGCGTGCCGTCGTTTCCTCGACCACGGCATCGATGGCGCAGAATGAGCGTGATCTCGCGCGCCAGCTCAAGCTGCTCGAGACCGGCTCTTCCTCCACCGAGGCTGGCGAGAAGCTCGCCACCGCCCACGCGCAGCTCGCGGCGCAGCTTGCCCAGAACCGTGCACAGGCACGAGCGGCGCAGCGCCAGCTCGCCGTGCTCGCGGCGCAAATCGCGCAGAGCGAGGCGGCGATCGCAGCGCAGCGCGCCGCACTCGAATTGGCGAGGATCAATCTCGCCTATACCGTCATCACCGCACCGCAAGACGGCGTCATCGGGGTTCGCCAGGTCAAGCCCGGCCAGCTCGTCGGTGTTGGCAGCCAGATCACCACGCTCACGCCCCTGCCCAACGTCTGGGTGATCGCCAATTACAAGGAGACCCAGCTCACCCACATGGCGGTGGGCCAGAAGGCCGAGATCACCGTGGATACTTTTCCGGGCCACACCTTGCGCGGCCACTTGCTCGCGCTCGCACCGGCGTCGGGTGCCGAGTTCGCGCTGCTGCCGCCCGACAACGCCACCGGCAACTTCACCAAGGTGGTGCAGCGAATCGCCGTCAAGATCGCGATCGATGACGCGGATGGACTCGCGGATCGGCTGGTTCCCGGGATGTCGGTCGAGGCCAGGGTCAACGCTCGCGACGGACGCCGCTGATGAGCGCCGCGGCGCCGGCCTCGGGGATCTCCGCGCCGACGTTGCCGGTCCCCCCGACTTCCATCCCCTGGCTCGGCCTGGTCGCGGTGCTCATGGGCACCTTCATCTCGACCTTGAACGGGCGGCTCTCGACCTTCGGCCTCGCCGACATCCGCGGCGCCGTGGGTGCCGGGTTCGACGAGGGCGCCTGGATCACCACCGCGCAAACCATGGCACAGATGTTCGTCACCCTGCTCGCCATCTGGATGGGCGCGGCCTATGGCCCAAGGCGCGTGCTGATCGGCGCGTCGATTTCGTTCGCGGTCGTATCCCTGTTGACCCCGTACTCCGCGACCCTGCCGATGCTGCTCGTCATGCAGTTCCTGGGTGGGCTCGCCTCGGGATTTTTCATCCCGCTCACCTTGAGCTTCATCCTGCTCAACACGCCGCCCCGCTACTGGGCGTTCGGGATCGCGATCTACGCCCTCAATCTCGAGCTCTCGCTCAACATCTCGGCCTCGCTCGAAGGCTGGTACGTCGAGCATCATTCCTGGCGCTGGATCTTCTGGCAGAACGTGCCGCTCGCGCTGCTCATGTCGCTGTGCCTGCGGCGGGGAATCGCCATCAAGCCGATCACCGTGCGGCCGCCGACCGATGTGTTCGCCTTGCTTTCGGGCGGCGGCGGACTCGCGCTCATCTATGCCGCCCTCGATCAGGGTAACCGGCTCGATTGGCTCAATTCCGGCCTCATCTGGGGACTACTCCTGGCCGGAGCAGTGCTGCTCGCTGCCTTCGTGGTACACGAGGCGCGTACGCCGCGGCCGCTCGTCAACTTGAAGGTGCTGATCGCCGCGCCGATGCCGAGCCAGTTCGTGCTGATCGCCTTTCTGCGTCTCACCATCCTCGCGACCGCGTACCTCATCCCCCTGTACCTGGGATCGGTTCGCGGCTACCGAGCCCTCGAAGTGGGAGATACGCTCATCTGGGTCGCCGCACCCCAGCTCATCCTGTGCGTGCTCGCGGCGCTGATGCTGCGCCGGACCGATCCGAGGCTCGTGGCCTCGATCGGGTTCATCTTCATCAGCATCGCGTGCCTCATGGTCGCCTACAATCTGACGCCCATCTGGGGCTCGCTGCAGTTTTTGCCCTCCTCGTTCCTGCAGGCGGTCGGGCAGAGCTTCGCGCTCTCGGGTGTGGTGTTCTTCGGTGTGCTGCACTTGAAGCCGCAGGATGCGCTCACCTTCGGGGCGGTGCTGCAGACGGCACGGCTCATGGGCGGCGAGATCGGGACGGCATTCGTGACCACCGTGGCACGCGTTCGCGAGCAGGTCGCTTCCAATCTGATCGGCCAGCACGTGCAGATCGGCGAGCCCCAGGTGCTGGCCCGCGTACGGCTCTACGGGGCGGCCACGACCCGCGTGCTGGACCCGGTGTCCGCCGGGGCGCGCGGCGATATCGTGCTGGGGAACGTGGTGCACGCGGCCGCCACCACGCAGGCGGTGATGGACGCCTTCGTGGCCATTGCCTTTCTCACCGCACTGACGCTGCTCATCGTGGTGTTCCGCAGCGCCGCGCCGCAAGGACCCGCCTCGGCCGCGCCGCTGTTCGTGCGCAAACCGGATGCCTCATGAGGCATGCCAGGGCAGCGGTGCTCATCGCTCTCGCCGTAGCGGGGCTGGCCGCTTGTCGGGTCGGGCCCAATTATCACGCGCCCGAGCTGCCGAAGGATTCGGCGGGACCGCTCCTCTCCGTGAACCCCGCGGTGGAGACTGCCGATGCGCCCCCGAATGCGTGGTGGCGGCTGTACGAGGATCCGAGGCTCGATGGTTTCATCGAGGAAGCGCTCGAGGCCAACCGGAGCCTCGCTGCGGCAGACGCCAATTTCGCGGCCGCGCGCAGCGTGCTCACCCAGGCTCACGCCGCCCGCTACCCATCCACCGCCGCTGTTGCCGGGGGCATTTATGGGCGCGATGCGATTACCGACGAGATCCTCGAGCTCGGCGGCCACCCACCACAGACCTTCTGGCTGTTCGAGGACATATTCCAGGCCGCCTAC
>Ga0335073_10000197_pt1 | contig 74222 bp, 68 predicted proteins | sample Lox_Sample_22_FD_207093 | JGI IMG/M metagenome (GOLD analysis project Ga0335073, IMG submission 207093) | Soil microbial communities from Loxahatchee National Wildlife Refuge, Florida, United States - Lox_Sample_2.2 | ecosystem: Environmental > Terrestrial > Soil > Wetlands | place: USA... | reverse complement strand
CGCCGGTATCGAGATCGTGCTGCGGTTCTTCCCGCTGCATCTGCTGCCGGAGTGGCGCGACCGGCCGGGCACGCGCGCATTGTGCCCGACGGCCGAGCGGATCTGGTTCCGGGAGCTCGTCAACCTGCCGTTCTACCCCGGGCTCACCGGCGATCAGATCGACCACATGGTCGATGCCGTGCGGCGGCTGATGCTCGGCGGCTCCGCCTTATAGCCTTGCCCCCCATGAGCACAACACCGGCGGACGGGCGCATACTGGCCGCGAACATCCGCGGGCCGGTGACGTTCTCGGAGGGCGAGGACGGTCAGCTCACCCCGCGCCGCGGCGGCGGAGGCGTGGTCTCCGCCCTTTCCTCGGCCTTCGGCACCGGCGACACGCTGTGGATCTGCGCCGCCCAGGGTGACCCGGACCGCGTGATGGCGGGCCGCGCTCCGGGCGGGCGGCTCGGCCTCGACGGGTCGCCCGGCGGGGCGGGGGTGCGGATGCTCGACATCCCGCCCGACACGTTCCGGCGCGCCCACAGCGGGGTGGCCAACGGGGCGCTCTGGTTCGTGCACCACATGCTTTACGACACCCCGACGGTGCCGCAGTTCGGGCTCGCGTTCGAGCCCGACTGGGCGGCGTATCGGGCCTACAACCGCGCGTTCGCCGAGGCGCTCGCGGCCGAGGCGGGCCCGCCGGCGGACGGCGGCGGTGGCCGGGGCGCGATCCGCGCGATCGTGCAGGATTACCACCTGAGCCTGGTGCCGCGCATGCTCGCCGACCTGCGACCGGACATCAGGATCGCGCACTTCACGCACACGCCGTGGGCCCCGCCGGACTACTTCAGGCTGCTGCCGCGTCCGGTGGCGCGGCAGACGCTGGAGGGCGTGCTCGGCGCCGATCACGCCGGGTTCCACTGCCGGCGATGGGCCGACGCGTTCATGGACTGCTGCGAGGTACTACTCGGCGCGGACGTCGACCGGGCCCGGCGGCGGGTCGGATACCGCGGCCACGTGACCGGCGTCGGCGTGCATCCGCTGGGCGTCGACGCCGCCGAGCTCAGGCGCCGCGGCGCCGAGCCCGACGTGCAGGCCAGGATGGCGACGCTCGCCGCGGCGGCCGGCGCGAGGAAGCTGATCGTCAGGATCGACCGCACCGAGCTGTCCAAGAACATCATCCGCGGGCTGGCTGCCTACCGCGAGCTGCTGGTCCGGCACCCCGAATGGCGCGGGCAGGTGACGCATCTGCTGTTCGCCTATCCGTCGCGGCAGGACCTGCCCGCCTACCGCGAGTACATGGCCGCCGTGACCCGGAGCGTCCGCGACATCTGCGACGAGTTCGGAACCGGCGACTGGGAGCCGGTGACGCTCCAGGTTGACGACGACTACCCGCGCTCGCTCGCCGCCTACCGGCTGGCCGACGTGCTGCTGGTCAACCCGCTGCGCGACGGCATGAACCTGGTCGCCAAGGAGGGCGTGATTCTGTCCGATGACGGCTGCGCCCTGGTGCTCTCCACCGAGGCCGGCGCGGCCGCCCAGCTCGGGGACGATGCCCTGCTGGTCAACCCGTACGACGTGACCGAGACCGGGCAAGCCCTGCACCAGGCGCTCGCGATGGACCACAAGGAACGCAGGCGCCGGACCGACCGCCTGGCCCACGCGGCCGTCACGCTGCCGCCGGCCCGGTGGTTCGCCGACCAGGTCGAGGCGCTGGAACCTCCCGGCTAGGCCGCTATTCCACGATCTTGGAGATCGGGAGCTCGAGAATGTCCCGGGCTCCGGCCGCCTTCAGCGCCGGGATCAGCGTGTTGACCCCGCGCTTGGGCACCACGGCCTCGACCGCGTTCATGTCGCCGCGCGCCAGCGACGTGATCGTCGGCGACGACAGGGCCGGCAGGATCTCGGTGACCGCGGCCAGCTCCGAGGCGTTGACGTTCAGCTTGAGCAGGACGTTCCCGCGGGCCTGGATCGCCCCGCGCAGCAGCAGCGCCACGTCCTCCATGGCCGCGCGCTTCGCCGGGTCGGCGAACGCCGCCGCGTTGGCGATGAACTCGGTGTAGCTGGTCAGCAGGGTGTCCAGGATGCGCAGCCCGTTCTTGCGCAGCGACGAGCCGGTCTCGGTCAGGTCGACGATCGCGTCCACGATGTCGGGCACCTTGGCCTCGGTCGCGCCATACGACGGGATCACCACCGCCTTGACCCCGGCGGCGTCTAGGTAGCGGCGGGTCAGCGACGGGAACTCGGTGGAGATCCGCACGCCTTCGGGCAGGTCGGACGCGGATGACCAAGGCGCGCCCTCCGGCACCGCGAGCACCACCCGCACCGGGTCGGATGTCGCCTTGGAGTACTGCAGCTCGCCGAGGCTGGCCACGTCGGCGCCGGTCTCGGCGATCCAGTCCCGCCCGGTGATGCCGAAGTCGAACAGTCCCTGCTCGATGTAGGACGGGATCTCCTGCGGCCGCAGGAACCGCACCCGCTCGATCCGGGGGTCGTCGACCGCGGCGTGATAGTCGCGGTCGGAGGAACGGCGGACGGTCAGGTCCGCGGCGTCGAACAGGTCGAGGGTGGCTCGCTCCAGCGAGCCCTTCGGCAGGACCAGGGACAGCAACGGAACCAGGACCCCTTTCTTTTACGCTCTGTCTCCCCCGACTTTAGCCGTGGCCCGGTCGGCTGGTCCCCTCGACGGTTGACACTCGCGATATATCTCAACTACTCTCGCCAGAGTAACTCTTGCACTCCAACCAAGATACTTGAGTCAGAGTACTCGGCCCGGAGGTGACATCGATGCCCGTGAAGAACCGGGCCAACCCGCTGGCGCTGGCCGTCCTGGTGTGCCTGGCCGAGCAGCCGCGGCACCCCTACGAGATCGCCACCACGCTGCGGCAGCGGATGAAGCACGAGAGCGTCCGGCTCAACTACGGCTCGCTGTACGGCGTGGTCGATTCGCTGGAGCGGCGGGGGCTGATCGAGGCGCAGGAGACGCGGCGGTCGGGGCGGCTCCCCGAGCGGACCGTGTACCGGCTGACCGAGAGCGGCCGGATCGAGGTGCACGACTGGCTCACCGACCTGCTGTCGACGCCGGTCAAGGAGTACCCCGCGTTCCAGGCGGCGCTGTCGTTCCTGCCCGCGCTGCCGCCCGGCGACGTGGCCATGCTGCTGGCCGAGCGGGCCCAGCACCTTGAGGCCTGGCTGGCCCAGGCCGCCGCGACCAGGGAGCTGGCCGAGAAGGCGGGCCTGCCCCGGCTGTTCTGGGTCGAAGGCGAGTACGAGGTGGTGCTGCGCGAGGCCGAGCTCGGCTACGTGCGCCGGCTGATCGCCGACATCGAGTCCGGCGCGCTCGACGGGCTCGACTGGTGGCGCGAGATCCACGAGCGCGCCGACGAAGCGGACGGGCTGCCGCCGCACCGCGGCCACAATTCCGGCCGCCGGCCGGCCGACGACGAAGGGAGCCGGTGACCGTGGACAACGTCATCACCACCCGCGACCTGCGCAAAAGCTTCGCCGCACCGGGGGGCCGGGTCGAGGCGGTGCGCGGGGTCAGCATCGACGTCCGGCGGGGCGAGATCTTCGGGTTCCTCGGACCGAACGGCGCGGGCAAGACCACCACGCTGCGGATGCTGACCACGCTGCTGCCGATCGACTCCGGCACCGCGACCGTGGCCGGCTTCGACGTGGCCGCCCGGCCGCGCCAGGTCCGGCAGCGGATCGGCTACGTGAGCCAGCTCGGCGGCGCCGACGAACTGGCCACTGGGCGGGAGAACCTGATCCTGCAGGGCCGGCTGTACGGCGCCAGCCGGGCCAAGGTCGCGCCGCGCGCCGAGGCGCTGATCGGCCTGCTCGACCTGGCCGAGTTCGCCGACCGCCGGGTCATCACCTACTCCGGTGGGCAGCGGCGGCGGCTGGACATCGCGCTCGGCATCGTGCACGAGCCGTCGGTGCTGTTCCTGGACGAGCCGACCACCGGGCTCGACCCGCAGAGCCGGGCCAACCTGTGGGACCACATCCGCGCCCTGCGCGAGGGGGGCACCACGGTGTTCCTCACCACCCACTACCTGGAGGAAGCCGACGTGCTGTGCGACCGGCTGATGATCACGGATCACGGCCAGATCGTCGCCGAGGGCACGCCGCGCACGCTTAAGCAGCGGGTGGCCGGGGACGCGATCGTGATCGCCCTGCGGGCGGGTCAGAGCGACGCCGCCCCGGCCGCCGCCGCGCTGCGCGGCCAGCCGTACGTCCGCGACCTGACCGCGGAAGACGGCCAGGTCCGGCTGTACGTCGACGACGGCGGCACCGCGCTGCCTGAACTCATCCGCGTGCTCGATGCGCACGGCATCGGGGTCCGGTCGATCACCATGTCCGAGCCGAGCCTGGACGACGTGTTCCTGCGCCAGACCGGCCGCTCGCTGCGCGACGCGGGCGAGGGCGCCGGCGTCCCCGCCGACGAGAAGAAAGAGGTGGCGGCATGACCGGGGTCTCCGGCATCAAGCCCGTTCGGGATATCGGCCTGCTGTTCCAGCGCTATGCGATCCAGCTGCTGCGCAATCCGGTGTGGCTGGTGGTCGGGTTCTCGACCCCGATCCTGTACCTCGCGCTGTTCACGCCGCTGCTCAAGGCCCTGGTGGGCTCGGGCGGCCTGCCGACGGGGAACGTGCTCGACCTGTTCCTGCCCGGGATCTTGTCGCTGCTGGCCTTCGCCAGCGGGGCCGGCGCGGGGTTCAGCACGATCTTCGAGCTGAAGGCGGGCGTGATCGAGCGGTTCCGGGTCACCCCGGCCAGCCGGTTCGCGATCCTGACCGGGCCGATCCTGGCCACCATGCTGATGATGTTCGTGTTCGACGCGGTCGTCGTCGCGGTCGGGTTCGGCTTCGGGTTCTCGGTGCACTGGGCGGGCCTGGCCGTGCTGGCCGTGCTGCTCGGGCTGCTGCTGGTCATCGTGGCCGCGTTCTCGATCGCCACCGCTCTGGTCACCAAGGAGATCAGCGGTTTCGCCGCGATCATCAACGGGATCAACCTGCCGATCCTGCTGCTGGCCGGGGTGCTGCTGCCGATATCGATCGGGCCGGAGTGGATGCGGGCGCTGGCCCACGTCAACCCGCTGTACTACCTCGTCCAGGCGTCGCGGGTGCTGGCGGGCGGCACGCTGACCGGTTCCGCGGTGTGGCAGGCGTTCGCCGTGCTGGTCCCCTTGTGCGCCCTGATTCTCGCCTGGGCGACCCGGGTATTCCGCCGCGCCGTAGCGTAAAAAATGGCGATCTTGATTTAGCGGTCAGACGTGCATGCCGCCGTCGGCGGCCATCGTGCTGCCGGTCACGAACGAGCTGTCCGGGCCGGCCAGGTAGAGCATGGAGCGGGCGATCTCCTCGGGGGTGGCGTGCCGGCCCAGCGGGATCATGGCGTCGAAGGCGCGCGCGGCCTCGTCCGGCGGGGCGCCGGTGGCGGCGACCTCGATCGCCCGCTGGAACGCGGTGTCGGTCGGGCCGGGGTGCAGCGTGTTGACCCGGATGCCGCGGGCGGCCATCTCCTTGGCCGCGGTGCGCATCAGCCCGACCTGCGCGTGCTTGGCGGTGGCGTAGGCGCAGATGCCGGGGGCGGAGGTCAGGCCGACCACGCTGGACGTGATGATCACGCTGCCATCCTCGGCCAGGTACGGCAGCCCGTGCTTGAGCACCAGGAACGCGCCCAGCACGTGCACGTCGAGCACCCGGCGGAACACGTCGGTCGGGTACTCGGTGATCAGCGCCTGGTCGCCCGCGATGCCGGCGTTGCTGACCAGCACGTCGAGCCGGCCGAACCGGTCGACCGCCTGCCGCAGCGCCGCCGCGACCTGGTCCTCCTCGGTCACGTCGGTCACGCTCCATCCGGCCGCGTCCGGGCCGAGCTCGGCCGCGGCCGCCTCCAGCTGATCCTTGACCAGCCCGGCCAGGTGGACCCGGGCGCCCTCGGCCACGAACAGCCGGGCGCAGGCCAGGCCGATACCGCTCTCGCCGCCGGTGATGAAGGCGGCCTTCCCTTCTAGCCGGGCCATGGCGGCTTCCTCTCTCGGACCATTGCGATGCCCAGACCGCCGCGGTGCTCAGACCGCCGCGATGCGGGCGCTGATCACGGCCGACTGGCCGTCCCTGACGTGCTCGAGCGCCCGGCGCAGGGTCACGGGCAGCAGGTCGGCGGCGGTCACGGTGCGCCCGTACGCGCCGCCGGCCGCCACCGCCACGCCGGGCAGGTCGGCCCCGGGCTGGAAGCTGGCGGAAAAGCCGCCCCTGGCCACCAGCCCCCCGGGATGCACCGCCAGGGCCGACAGCGAGGGCGTCTTCCAGCCCTGGTTGTCGAAGATCACGGTCAGCGACGGCGCCTGGTACCGGCGGGCCATCCACTGCGCCGACGCGGGCACCCCGAACAGGTACGACCCGTCGCCGACCAGGCTCACCACCGTGCGCTCGGGGTCGGCCAGCTTGACGCCGACCGAGGCGCCGCCGGACCAGCCCAGGGAACCGCCGCCGATGCCCAGGACCGAGCCCGGCCTGGTCGCGCCCAGATGCTCGCTGACCACCGGGTAGTTGCTGATCGCCTCGTTCAGGATGATCGCGTCCGGGCCGACGCAGTCGCGGACGCAGGCGACCAGGTACTCGGGCGTGATGGTTCCGTCCGAGGCCGGCCGCTCCCGCGCGGCCCACTCGGCGCGCTGCTGGTCGTGGGTGGCGCGAACGCGCTCGGTCCGGGCCAGGACCGCGGCGGCGTCGAGCCGCCCGCGTTCGGTCAGCCGCGCGGTGAGCTGGCGGACCGCGGTGCCCAGGTCGGCCAGGGCGTACCGGCTGGCCGGCACGTGCCAGAGCTGCATCTGCGTCTTGATCGGGTCGATGTCGACGACGTAGATCCGGGCCGAGGGGTCGGGGCGGTTGTGGCCCGGGATCCAGGGGACGTCGCAGCCCAGGACCAGGATCACGTCGGCCTGCGCCAGCAGCGGGTTCTGCGCCGGGATGTTCCACTGGTAGCCCAGGTGCAGCGGATGGTTGTCGGGGAAGTTCAGGTGCATCGGCGAGGACTCGATCACGGCCACGCCCGCCAGCTCGCACAGCCGGACCAGGTCGGGCACGGCCGCCGGGTCCCGGCCCAGGTAGGAGGTCACGATCAGCGGGGAGCGGGCGCCCTCGAGCGCGGCCGCGAGCTCGTCGGTGACCTCGTCGGTCAGCGCGGCCGGCGCGACCGGAGCCCACCAGTCGCCCTGCCTCGGCTGCGGCGGCAGTTCCTCCTCGAGCACCTCCCGCGCGGCGACCAGGTACACCGGCCCGGCCGGCTCGCTCCTGGCGATCTGCACCGCCCGGCTGACCAGCTGTTTCACGTTGCGGCCGGTGCGGATCTCGTGGTCGTACTTGGTGTAGCCGCGCAGGATGCTCCGCTGCGCCCCGTTGTCCTGCAGCCAGTGGATGTGCTCGCTGCGGGTGCCGGGCAGCTCGCCCTCCTGCGTGGCCGGCGAGAGGCCGGCGAAGATCAGTACCGGCACCCGGCCCCTGGCCGCGTTCTGGATCGCGCCGCCCAGGTTCAGGGTGCCGCAGTCGACGTGCACCATGACCGCCTGCGGCTCGCCGCTGACCATCGCGTAGCCGTGCGCGGCGCTCAGCGCCACGCTCTCGTGCGGGCACAGGACCAGCTCGGGCAGCGAATCGAGCGATCCCGAGCCCTTGGCCCGGGCGTAGGCCTCCATGAACCCGGTGTGGTCGCTGCCCAGGTTCGCGAACGCATACCGGACGCCAGCCTCGCGCATGGCCTCCAGCAGCGCCGTGGAAGTGGTGTACGTCGGCTCGGTCATGATGTCCTTCCCGCTGCGGGCACCCCGTCGCACCGCCCATGCTCGCCTGCCACGGGCGGCGCGTCTTGCACGCCAGCGCACGCCGCTTGACGGTCGGGGTACGTGGTGGCTCAGGAGCGCCGGTCGGGTGCGACCGGCGCGTGGCTGGCCCGGTAGTCGCGCGGGCCCATGCCGTAGGTGGCCTTGAACAGCCGGCTGAAGTGAGCCGGGTCCGGATAGCCCCAGCGCGCGCCGACGGCGGCCACCGGCCGCGTCGCGCAGCGCGGATCGCGCAGGTCATGACCACAGTGCTCGAGGCGGCGCTGGCGGATCCAGCCGGCCACGGTGGTGCCGCTGGCGTGGAACAGCTTGTGCAGCTGGCGCAGCGAGATGTGGTGGGCCGCCGCGATCTGCGTCGGCGCCAGGTCCGCCTCGGCCAGGTGCTCCTCGATAAACGAGGTGATCTGCAGCATCAGCGCCCGGTGCGCGGCCTCGGGCTCGGCGGGCACGCAGTCCAGGCGCTCGGCCAGGACCGTGCCGAGCAGGTCCACCACGTTGCCCGCCAGGCGCAGGCCGACCCCGACGCCGCGGTCCTCCACCTCGTCGAGCAGGTCGGCCACGTGGCCCAGGAACGGGCCGATCAGCGAGGCCATGCCGCCCGCCGGGCCGGGGAACCGGGTCGCGGTCACCGCGGCGAGCTGGTGTTGCGGCAGGCCGAGCATGTCCCGCGGGAAGACCAGCACGAGCATGCGGTGCGGGTCGCTGAAGGCCAGCGTGTACGGGCGGTCGGTGTCGTAGAAGGTGAAGTCGCCGGGGGTCAGCGTCGCCTCCCGGCCGTCCTGGATCAGCACGGACGAGCCGCGCAGCTGAACCCCGATCTTGTAGCAGCCGGCCGGGGCCACCTTGGTCAGGCGGGCCGTCCGGCGGGCGGTGTGCGGCTCGGCGTGGACCTCGATGAGGCGCAGGCTGCCGAGATCGCAGCCGCGCAGGCGCCCGAGGAAGTCGGCGTCGCCGCTCGGGCTGGACACCTCGAGCGGGACGAACGTGTCGGACAGGACGTGCTTCCAGTACTCGAAACGCTGACCCGGCGGCAGGTCGAGTGTCCGCGCGACATCCGGCATACTGCGCACCTCCTTCGTCGGGTTCGTCTAGCTTGCGAGCGCATGCGCGGATGGTCAAGGGATGTGCCCGGTAGTGCAAGACCGCCGATGCCGCCCCGGTTGACAATGTCGCGGCAAGGGGGCTCAGACCTCACGTGCGGAGCGAACCAATGACTGATTCTCCTATGACCAACCGAAGCCAGTTGAGCAGACGCGGTTTTCTGGGCGCCGCGGGCGTGGCGCTCGGCGGCGGGCTGGCCGGCGTGGCCGGGTGCTCGAGCGCGTTGAAGAGCTCGACATCGGGCTCTTCCGGCGGCTCGGGCGCCGCGATAAAGATCGGCTTCATCAGCCCCGAGACCGGGCAGCTGTCGGTCTTTACCCAGTCGAACGCGTATGTGCTCGGCCAGGTGCGTTCGGCCCTGGCCAAGGGCCTGACGATCGGCGGCAAGAAGTACTCGGTGGAAATCATCTCCGGGGACAGCCAGTCGTCGTCGGCGCGCGCCGCGGCCGTCGCGTCCCAGATGGTGCAGCAGGACTCGGTGGACTTCTTCGTCGCCACCGCGACGCCGGAGACCGTCATCCCGGTGTCGTCGCAGGCCGAGGCGTCGGGCGTGCCGTGCGTGCTGACCATCTGCCCGTGGGAGCAGTGGTATTACAAGAGCAACGGCACGCCGAACACGTTCAAGTACTCCTACATGTATTTCCTCGGCACCCAGGAGGAGACCAACCTGTTCGCCTCCGTGTGGCAGACGGCCGCCACCAACCACGTGGTCGGCGGTCTGTGGCCGGACGACGTCGACGGCGCCGGATTCCAGAAGTACATAACCAAGAAGGTGGACAGCCTGAGCGGCTGGAAGGTCGTCCCGTCCGGCGCGTACACCGACGGCCTGTCGGACTTCACCCCGATCATCTCGAAGTTCAAGAGCGCGGGCGTGGAGATCCTGCACGCCGTGCCCATTCCGCCGGACTTCATCACGTTCTGGCGCCAGGCGCACCAGAATGGGTTCACGCCGAAAATCGCGTCGATCTCTAAGGCGCTGCTGTTCCCGAGCGCGGCGGATGCGCTCGGACCGCTCGTGGAGAACGTGATGTCGCCGCTGTGGTGGACGCCCGCCTTCCCGTATAAGTCGTCGCTCGACGGCACCTCGGCGTCGGCCTTCGCGGCCAACTACAAGACGGCCACCGGCAACACCTGGACCCAGCCGATGGGGTTCAACTACGCGGTGTTCGAGATCGCGGTCGCCGCGCTCAAGGCCTCCGGCGACCCCAAGGACGCGGGCGCGGTGGCCCACGCGCTGAGCACGCTCAAGGGCCATGCGATCACCGGGGCCTATGACTTCGCCACCGGCCCGGTGCCGCACGTGTCGGAGGTTCCCGAGCTGCTCGCGCAGTGGCGGTCGGTGTCCGGCAGCTACCAGCTCGTCGTCATCAACAACTCGCTGCTCCCGGCGGTGCCGGTCGCGGGCTCGCTCGAGCTGCTGTGACCCAACTCGCGCTGGAGGTCGCCGACGTCGCCAAGAGCTACGGCTCGCTGTCGGTCTTCAGCTCGGTCTCGCTCACGGTCGCCGCGGGCGAGGCGGTCGGCATCGTCGGCCCGAACGGCGCGGGCAAGACCACCCTGCTCGACCTGCTGACCGGCACCGGACGCTGCGACGCGGGCCGGGTGCTGCTCGCGGGCCGGGACGTGACGCGGCTGGCACCGCCGTCGCGGGCCCGGATGGGGCTCGGCCGGACGTTCCAGGTGCCGCGGCCGCTCGGCGACCTGACCGTGTTCGAGAACGCGCTGGTCGGCGCGATGCGCGCGGCCGGGCTGCGGGGACGCTCGGCCTACGGGGCGGCCTACGAGGCGCTGGTGCTGACCGGGATGGCGGGCCAGGCCAACCGCCGGGCCGGCTCGCTGCGGCTGCTGGACCGCAAGCGGCTCGAGCTGGCCCGGGCCCTGGCGATGCGGCCGCGGGTCCTGCTGCTGGATGAGATCGCCGGCGGGCTCAGCGACCCGGAGACCGAGGCACTGATCGCGACGATCAGGGACGTGAACGCGTCCGGCACCGCGATCATCTGGGTCGAGCACGTGCTCCGGGTGCTCACCGCGGTCGTCACCCGGCTGGTGTGCCTGGCCGGCGGGCAGGTCATCGCGGACGGCCCCCCGTCGGAGGTGCTGGCCAGCGCCGCGGTGCGGACCGCGTTCCTGGGCGGGGGCGTTCTGTGAGCGAGAGCGGTGCCGCGCCGCTGCTGGAGGTCGCCGGTCTCGATGTGTTCTACGGGGACTTCCAGGCCCTGTTCGGGGTGTCGATGTCGGTGCCCGGCGGCGGCGCGACCGCCCTGGTCGGCGCGAACGGCGCGGGCAAGACCACGTTGCTGCGCACGATCGCCGGGGCCCAGCCCGCGGCGTCGGGCTGCGTCCGCTACGACGGCTCGGACATCACGGCCGCACCGCCGCACCGGCGGATCTCCCGCGGCATCGCCCTGGTGCCCGAGGGGCGCAAGCTCTTCCCCAGCCTGACCGTCGAGGAGAACATCCAGGTCGGAGCGGTCGCGGCCGCCTCCGACGCATGGCCGCTGGACCGGATCTACGGCGCGTTCCCGATGATCGCGAGGCGGCGCAGGCAGCGCGCGTTCACCCTGTCCGGCGGCGAGCAGCAGGCGGTGGCGATCGCGCGGGCCCTCGCGTCCGGCCCCGCACTGCTGCTGCTCGACGAGATCTCGCTCGGCCTGGCCCCGCTCGTGGTCGGGGAGCTCTACGAGACGCTGGGCGGCCTGCGCTCGGCGGGCGCCACGCTGGTGATCGTCGAGCAGGATCTGCGACGGGCGATGGACACCTGCGACCACCTGGTCTGCCTGCTCGAGGGGCGGGTGGCGCTGGCCGGCCCGGTCGCCGGGGTGAGCCGGGACGAGGTCGTGGCCGCCTACTTCGGCGAGGGGCGCTCGTGAGCTGGGTCAACGCGGTCATCCAGGGCATGCTGCTCGGCGGCCAGTACGCGCTGATCGCGTGCGGGCTCTCGCTGGCGTTCGGCGTCATGCGCATCGTGAACCTGGCTCACGGCGACCTGGCGGTGTGCGGGGCCTACCTCGGGCTGGTGCTGTCCTCGGTGCTCGGCGTGCCGGTGTGGGTCACGCTGCCGCTGCTGCTGCCCGCCGCGTTCGTCGTGGGCATGGGCCTGCAGGCCGCGCTGTTCGGGCGGGCGCTGCGGCATGGCGTGCTCGCCCCGGTGCTGGTCACGTTCGGGTTGTCGATCATGATCGAGAACCTGCTGCAGGTGGCGGCGACCTCCGACCCGCGGGGTCTGAACGGCGGCGCGCTGACCCTGGCCAGCTTCCACATCACCGGCGGCATCACCGTGTCCTGGCTGTTCCTGACCGCGTTCCTGACCGCGTGCGCGGTGCTGTCCTGCCTGCAGCTGCTGCTGTCGCGGAGCTCGTGGGGCCGCAAGGTGAGGGCCACCGCCGACGACCTGGACACCGCGCGGCTGGTCGGGATCAGGGTCCGGCCGGTGTTCGCGACCGTGGCGGGCATCGCGGTGGCCACGGCCGCGCTGGCCGGGGTGTTCATCGGGACGATCGGCACGTTCGACCCGCAGGCCGGCGCGAACACGCTGATCTTCGCGTTCGAGGCGGTGGTGATCGGCGGCATCGGGTCGCTGTGGGGCACCCTGGCCGGCGGCGTGGCGCTGGGCATCACCCAGGTGGTCGTGGGCGAGGTCAACCAGGCGTACGCGGTGCTCGCCGTCCACCTGCTCTTCCTGGCCGTGCTCACGGTGCGGCCAGGCGGGCTGTTCACCAGCCACCAGTCGGCCGCCCAGGTCCGCGGACTGGGAGGAGTCGGAGGAGTCCGGGGGCAGGGGGTGCCGGGGTGAGGCGCCCGGCCGTGTTCCGGTCGGCTTCGGCGGCCTTCCGTAACGCGGAGCCGCCGGCCTCGGGATCGGTCGCGGTCGAGGTCAGCCGGTGGAACCGCGCCGCGTCCGTCTTCAGCGGGGCGAGCGTCCTGGTCGTGGCCGCCCTGGCGGCGGTGCCCTTCGTCATCGGCGGCCCCGCCGAGCAGCCACTGATCACCCTGCTCACGTTCGTCGCCATGGCCAGCCTGTGGAACCTGCTGGCCGGGTTCAGCGGGCTGACCTCGTTCGGGCAGAACGCCTTCATCGGCGTCGGCGCCTACGCCCTCTACCTGGTCGCCGTGCACGGGGTGAACCCGTTCGCCGGCATCGTCCTGGCCGCCGTCGCCGCCGCCGTGGTCTCGCTGCCGGTGTCGGCGGTGGTGCTGCGGCTGTCCGGCGGGTACTTCGCGGTGGCCACCTTGGTGGTGGCGGCGGTATTCCAGATCGTCGCCACGCTGTCCCCCTCGGTGGGCGGGACCACCGGTGTAAGCGTGCCCGGGCTGGCCTCCTACAGCGACGTGCTGCGCGAGGCGCTGACCTACTGGGCGACGCTGATTGTCGCGGTGGCCAGCGTGGCGGGCGTCTACCTGCTGGTCCGCCGGACGTTCGGCCTCGACGCCCGGGCGGTCGGCAGCGACCCGGTCGCGGCGGCCAGCTCGGGCGTGCGGGTGGGCGGGATCAGGCTGCTGGCCTTCGTCGCGGCCGCCGGCGGCACCGGCGCGGTGGGCGCGCTGATCGCGCTGCAGACGCTGTACGTGGAGCCGACCTCGGTGTTCAGCATCCAGTACAGCGTGGACATGCTGTTCATGGTGCTGATCGGCGGCATGGCCACGATCGAGGGCCCGATCGTGGGGGCGCTGGTGCTGTTCCTGCTGCAGGAGACGCTCTCCGCCTACGGCGCCTGGTACCTGGTGATCGTGGGCGGCCTGGCGGTCGTGGCCACCCTGATCGCCTCGCGGGGGGTCTGGGGCTTCCTGAGCGAACGGCTCGGCTGGTCGCTGCTCCCGGTCGGCTACCGCGTCCGCGGCCGGGCGCCCGTTCCCCCGCCTTCCCCGGACACCTAACTGAGACGTGTCACCACGGTCCGTTCGGGACGGCGGGCCCGCACCGAAAGCCGATAAGCGCCGTCCCGGAACGTTGGACCAGGCCGACGGCGCTAGCCGGACGTCGTGTTGATCGTGACCCCGTAGCCCGCGCAGTCGTGCTGCAGCGCGGTCAGGCCGGTGACCGGGTAGTGGTTGGGCAATGAATTCTTCAGCGCGCCTGAGTTGAAGTTGACCAGATTCCAGTCCAGCGTCATCAGGTCATTCCCGAGCGCGGTGTATCCGGCTTCTGATTCATCGAAAACCATCTGGTCGGTAAACCGGGGCTTGCCCTGGCGCCAAGCCCCGGTCAGCCACGAGTTCAGATCGCGGCAGATCTTCGCGCCGTGCGCGGTGCTGAGTGCGGCGGGCGCGGCGGCCGGCTTGGCATCCCGCTTGGCCATGGCCGTGGCGGTTGGCCGCGACGCCGAGCCCGCGTACGCGCCGATCCCGGCCCCCATCGCGATCACGGCCGCGGCCGCGATCACGGCCGCGGCCCGGGCCGTAGTGATCTTAGGAATGGTTATGGTCACGTTGCTCCCCCGAGGTCAACGTTGCCGCGGTGGCCCCGGGCCAGGAATGGCCGCCGAGGCCGAACGCATACGCCGCTACCGGCGCAGGTTCACCATTCCCAGATATGGCGCCCGGCGAACCCTTTCGCATATCGGCGCTGGTCCGCGGCGAGGCGACCCGGCCGGGCAGGCATCGTGCCAGGGATCGGGCCCGGCGCTAACGGCCGGGGGCTCCCCCGCCGGGATCGGCGGAGCCCACGGCGCTCCCGGCCTCCGCCGACGCGGCGGCGCCCGCCGCCGGCCCCCCGGCCGACCCCCGGCGCCGCACCAAGTCCGGCTTGGCCAGCACGGCCGACGCCACCGCGCAGACCGCCATCACGTAATAGATGTCGGTGTAGTTGCCGAGGCTGGCGATCAGGCCCGACATGGGCGCGCCCACGGCGATGCCGACGTCCCAGAACGACGTGAACGCGCCCAGCGCGGCCCCTCGCTGCGACTCGGCGCTGTGGTTGATGACGATCAGCGCGAGGGCGGGGAACAGCAGCGACAGGCCGGCCCCGATGACGAACCCGCCGATGATCACCGTCACCAGGTTCCCGGCTAGCGCCACGATCACCAGGCCGATCGCCTCGACGATCGCCGACCAGAACGCCACCGGCCGCGGGCCGAGCCGGTCCGGGATGTTGCCGATGAACAGCCGGACGCCGATGTAGGTGAAGCCGAACGCGTCGAACGCGGCGATCCCGTTGGACACGCCGCGGGCCAGCATGTGCAGCGAGACGAACGCGGCCAGCGCGGCGTAGCCGAGCGCGGCCAGCGACACCGACAGGCCGGGAACGACCGCGGCCATCGGCAGGATCGCGCTGCGGCCGCCCAGGGCCGCCTCTCGCCGCGGCGGCGCCTTCTTGCTGACGACGGACACGAAACCCGCGAACCCGGCCACCGCGCACAGGCCCCACACCGCCGGGAATCCGGACACCCGCATGGCCACGGTGCCGACCAGCGTGCCCACGGTGATGCCGAGCCACATGAAGATGCCGTACAAGCCGACGACCCGCCCGCGCCGGTCGGCCGGGCAGAGGCTGACCAGCCAGGCCGCGCCCCCGGTGTAGACCGTGCCCTCGCCGAGCCCGTTCAGGATCCGGACCAGCACCAGGACGCCGATGTTGGCCGCCCCGTAGTAGGCCAGGCCGGCCGCCGTGCAGATGATCGTGCCGCACAGCATCACGACCTTGTAGCCGTGCCGGTCCGCGAACCGCCCGGCCACCGGCCGGCCGACGACGGCGGCGACGGAGAGGGCGGCGACGGCCACGCCCACCTCCACGTTGCCGCCGTGCAGGTCGCGCAGCACGTAGAACGGCACGGTGGCCAGGGACGCGCCGACCCCGAGCAGGCAGCAGAAGATCCCGCCGAACATGGGCAGGAACGGGCCGTACATGTCGAGTGTCCGGCCGACGGGCCGCATTCCGGGCTCCCTGGTCGCGAGGTGTCTGCTAGCTGGCGGGCGTTCCCGCCGGGACGGCGAGGAACAGGTTGGTCGGCAGGTGAACGGCGAGTCCCTCGTAGACCTCACCACACACGGCCAGGCCCGGCCCGGCGAACGTGCCGGGCGGCGGCGGCGCCACCCGGATCACCGACCGGCCCGCGTCGAGCAGCCGCACCGCCTCCGCGAAGTCGCCGGCCAGCGCCTGGCCGGGCGGGATCATCCGGGTCCGGCTGATCAGCGTGCCGTTGGCGGCGAGGTCGGCGAGCAGGCTGCCGCGCCCGGCCAGCCGCCGGTAGAAGTCGGCCGGGTTGACGATCATCGCGTGCGCGGTGGATCCGACCTGCTCGATCTCGTCCAGGGCGGCCAGGATCCCGCCGGCGTAGTCCCCGTCGTAGGGCAGCCGCGCGATGCCCGGATGGCGCAGCAGCCCGTTCGGCCCGATCGTCAGCGCCTGGTTCTCGGCGGTGGCGATCCTGACCAGCAGCCGGTGGTCGATGTACTCGGCCAGCCCGGCCAGGTCGCCGGCCAGCGCATCCGGGATCTGCACCCAGGCCTGGACCGGGTACACCCCGGCCTGCGCGACCCCGGACCGGAACGCCGCCTCCCGCCGCAGCTCGTGCTCGGTCACCGCGGCGGCCTGCTCGGGGGTGGCGCTGCTCTCGCACCAGTAGGACAGGACATCGGTATCGACCGGGCGCCGTTTGAGCAGGCCGCGCACGGTGAGCCGCGGCTTGGGGCGGTCGGGCTTGTGTGCGTCGGTGATCGTGTAGTCGTACGTCACCTCGGTCCGCTCACCCGAGGTGGCGAACGCGGTCGCGAACGCGGTCCCCGGTGAGACCGCGGTCTCGGCGGGGACGCCGGGCAAGGTAGCAAGAGCCATGCCTACTCCAGGTCAGCGCGCGTGCTGGACGATTCGCTGGTAGAAGGGGTAGTGGTGGTCGTAGTACGACCTGAGCAGCGGGTGGTTGTCGACCGTGACCGAGTACGTGTTCTCGGCGTCGGCGAACCCCCGGCTGCGGATCGCGTCCAGGTGCCAGGCCCGGTGCCGCTGCCACTCCGGCCGGTCACCGGGGGCCCAGTGCAGCGCCTCGGCGACGAACGGCAACCCCACGGCCCGGCAATAGCCGCTGACCGAGCCGGCCGGATCACGCAGCAGGTCCTCCGAGCGGATCACCAGCGGCGGCCGGCCGGTGGCCGACCGGATGAGCTGGAACAGCTCCCACAGCCACTCGTAGCCGATCTCGGGGCAGGTGACGGTCGGCTTCATGGCGTAGTGCGAGCTGATCGCCTGGCGCGGATCGCGGACCAGGAACGTGTGGGTCATCCAGGCCAGTTCGTCCGGATGGCCGAAGACATAGTCGTACCGGTAGTCGAGGACCTCCTTCACGAAGACCGGCCGGGCCCGGGCGAGGCCGGCGAGCAGGCCGACCAGCTCGCCGCCGGACCGGGCCACGGCCGCGCCGCCCGCGGGCGCGGGCAACGGCACCGTCACCTCGTCCCCCTGGCTCAGGGCGAGGAACGGCTCGTGCAGCACGGTGACGTCGCCGCGCTCGATCATCATCCGCACGAACGCCGTGGACGCCGAGCGCGAGTGCGCCCACAAGACGATGACCGGCTTCCCGGCCGCCCTCACGGCCGCCTTCACCCCGACCACCAGGCGGGCACCCGGTCCCAGCGGTGCCGCCGCAGGTCGCCGAGCAGGCCCGGGTCCAGGGCGGTGCCGTCGCTGACCCCGATGTTGGCCCGGACGTGCCCGGGCGTGCGCATGCCGGGGATCACGGTGCTCACCGCGGGGTTGGCCAGGATGAACCGCAGGGCCAGTTCGGGCAGCGGCATCCGGCCCGCGACGCCGGCGACGTCGGCGGTCAGGGCGGCCAGGTGCTCGACGCTGGGCCCCAGGTTCTCCGGGCCGAAGTAGGTGTTCCGCCAGTCCCCCTCGGGCCACCGGCTCGAGGCCGTGATCGCGCCGGCCAGCGTTCCCTCATCGAACGGCACCCGGGCGATGACGCCGATGTTGTCCCGCCGCGCGCGCGGGAACAGCTCGTCCTCGGGCGCCTGGTCGAAGATGTTGTAGATCACCTGGATGACGTCCACCAGGCCGGTGTCCAGCGCGGCCAGGCAGTTGGCGGGCTCCCAGCGGTTGACGCTGATGCCGACGGCGTCGATGACGCCTTCCCGCTTGAGCCCGGCGAGCACCTCCTGCCACCGCTCGTCCTTGGCCCAGCGGTCCTCCCAGACGTGCAGCTGGAGCAGGTCGATCCGGGTGATGCCGAGGTTCTCCAGGCTCTTGTACGTGCTCTCCCGCAGGTATTCGGGCGGGAACACGTCGTCCAGCGTGTCGTCGCGGCCGGGCGGCCATTTCATGTTCTTCGGCGGGAGCTTGGTCGCGACATACAGCCGCCGGCCGGGGTGGCGGGCCAGCAGGGCGCCCAGCATCTGCTCGCTGATCCCGCGCCCGTAGGCCTGGGCGGTGTCAAAGAAGTTGCAGCCGAGCTCGACCGCCAGGTCGAGGCACTCGGGGGCGGTGTCGTAGTCGGCGCCGGTGAACCCGCCCGGGCCGCCGGCGATGCCCCACATTCCGTAGCCGATCTCGCTGATCTCCCAGCCGAGCCTTCCCAGCGTGCGGTAGCGCATGTCACAGCCTTCCTGCCAGGTGGTGGGCCGCGGGCGCCGCGGCCAGGTAGTCGCGGTAGGCGGCGATCGGACCGCGCAGGTCCGGATCGGTGAGCTGCCAGCGTTCCTCCAGCCGCCGGCATTCGTCCTTGCGGTAGAGGGACGCGTTGTCGGTGAGCAACCCGGCCAGTTCCCGGCGCAGCGCGGCCTCGTCCCCCGCGCCGGGCGCGGGAAGCAGCGCGGACAGGGCGGCGAGCTCGCGGTCGCCGGTCTGCCCCGCCGCGTCGCGCAGCCGCCCGAGGAACTCGGCGCAGCTGACCCGGCCGCCCGGCGCCCCGGCCTCGGCCAGCGCGGCGGCGAAGTCCACGCTCTGCGGGTGGAACACGTGCAGCACCCGGCCCCAGGCCGCCCGGTCCAGCACCGCGGCCACGATCCGGGCGGTGGCGTAGTCGACCGGGGTGTAGTCGGACCGGATCACCGCGTCCGGCGCGACGCCGAGCCGGTGGATGGCCGACAGCAGCAGGTGGGTCAGGGCCCGGGTGTTCGGGTGCACCCGGTCCCCGCCGGGCAGCACCTCGCCGAGCCGCAGCACCGTGACCGCGGCCCCCCGGCGCCGGGCCTGCGCCAGGTAGCGTTCGGCCACCCACTTCGACCGGCTGTAGCCGCGCTCGGGCGGCGTGGCCGCCGACGGGTCGTCCTCGGCCAGCCGGGTGACCCGCCGCATGGCCTGCGCCTGCACCGCGGACAGCGTGGACACGTAGTGCAGCGGCACCGGCCGGGCGGCCATGGCCAGCCGGAGCAGCTCGCCGGTGCCCAGCACGTTGGACGCGCGGTGCGCGGCGTAGCTGAACAGCAGGTTCACCAGCGCGCCGTTGTGCAGCACCAGATCGCAGGTCCGGGCCAGGTGGTCCCAGGCGGCCTCGTCGAGCCCGAGGCCGGGCCGGCCCAGGTCCCCGGCGTAGCCCTCCAGCCGGCCGGCGAAGCCCGGCTCCCAGAGTTCCCGCTCGGCCAGCGCCCCGGCCACCCGCTCGGCGGCCTCGTCGTCGGTGTCCGCCCGGGCCAGGCAGCGCACCCGTAGTTCCGTGCCAGCCAGCAGATCGTGCACCAGGCGGCTGCCGACAAACCCGGTGGCCCCGGTGACCAGCACGGTCCGCAGCCCCCCGGGCGGCGCGGGCCGGACCACGACGTTCGGGCCCAGGGCGGCGTCGCGGGCCATCTGCCCGGCCTCGGCCTCGGCGGCGGCGGTGCTCGGCTCCCTGGTCGCGATCAGCTCGGCCAGCGTCTCGGCGGTGGGGTGCTCGATCAGGTCCAGCACGCACAGGTCGGGGACGCCGCACTCGTCGCTGAGCATGCGCACGGCGATCAGGGCGCGCAGGGAGTCGCCGCCCGCCTCCATGAAGTCCGTGTCCCCGGCCAGCCCGGGCTGCCCGAGCGCGACCCGGAACGCCCGCAGCGTCAGCCCGGGCCAGGATTCCGGCTCCGCGGCCGCGGCCAGCCCGGCCAGCCCGGCCGCGTCGGCGTCCAGCCGGCTCTCCAGCATGGCCTGGAGTTCCCGCCAGTCCACCTTGCCGCCCTCGCTCAGCGGCATCCGCGGCATCACGATGCAGTGCCGCGGCACGCTGGTCCGGGGCAGGGACCGCTGCAGGTGATCCCGCAGCCCGTCGGCGGTCAGCCGATCGCTCCCGGCGGCGAACAGGCCCAGCGACTTGATCCCGTCCCGCTCGGCGACCAGGGCCTTGGCCTGGTAGACCCCGGGGCCCTGCTGCGCGGCGGCCTCGATCTCGCCCAGCTCGATCCGCACGCCGCCGATCTTGACCTGGAAGTCCTTGCGGCCCGAGAAAAACAGCCGGCCCCGCTCGTCCAGGTAGCCGAAGTCGCCGCTCAGGTACAGGCGGTCGCCGGGGATCCGGCCGGGAAACCGGTTCACGATGAACGACCGGGCGGTGGCCGCGGCGTCGCCGTGGTACCCGGCGCCGACGCACGCCCCGCCGATGGCGATCTCGCCGACCTGGCCGCGCGGCAGCGGGGCCCGGTCCCTGCCGAGCACGGTCACGTAGCAGTTGTCGATCGGCCTGCCGATCGGGATCATGTCGCCGTCGGCGTCGCTGACCAGGTGGAACACCATGCCGATGGTGGTCTCCGTCGGTCCGTAGCCGTTGGTGACCGCCAGCCCGGGCAGCATGGCCCGCATCCGGTGCACGGCGCGGGCGTTGATCTCCTCGCTGCCGACGATCAGGTACCGCAGCGAGGCGAGCTTGCGCACGGCCGGCTCGTTGCCGTCCACCATGGCGACCAGCGCGTTGAAGATGCTGGACACGAAGTCCGTGGTCGTGACCTGGTGCTCGGCGATGGTGTCGATGGTGACCTGCAGGTTGAGGAACTCGCCGGCCGCGGGCAGCACCGTCCGGCCGCCGGTGATCAGCGGCCACAGCAGCTGCCACAGGGAGGAATCGAACGTGTGCTTGCTGTTCTGCAGCACCACGTCGTCGCCGGTGGCGCCGAACCACCGGGTCATGAACCGCAGCCGGTTGGCCAGCCCGCCGTGCCGGTTCAGCGCGCACTTGGGGACCCCGGTGGTGCCCGAGGTGAAGAAGCCGTAGCACAGGTCGCCCGGGCCGAGCGCGACCGCGGGCGAGACCGGCGAGAGAGCCACCACCCCGGCCGCGACCGGAAGGCTGGCCGGGCCGTACCCGGCGGGCACCTGGCCGGGGTCGGCGCACAGGATCAGCCGGGGCGCCAGGACCCGCAGGGTGGTCTCCAGCCGCTCCCCCGGCCAGGCCGGGTCCAGCGGTACGAACACCGCGCCGAGCTTCATCATGGCCAGGTACGCGGCCGGCATCTCCAGGCTGTTGACCAGCAGCGTGGCCACGCGGTCGCCCTTGACCACGCCGCGGTCCGCGGCCGCGGCGGCGATCCCGTTGGCCAGCCGGTCCAGTTCCGCGTAGCTGAGCGTGCGCCCGCCGTAGCAGACCGCGGTGCGCCCGGGATGCCCCGCCGCCATGTCCTCGATCAGGGCGGGCACCGGGCGGAACGGGCCGTCGTCCACCGCCCGTCCGGCAAAGCTCAGCGGTAATGGCCGGGCGACGCCGGGTAATGGTAATGCGCCGGAGCCCGGCATTGTCGCGCTGTCGCCGTCTGTGCCAATTGATGGGGGCGTCGGCCGGCTCATACACCATCCCATATGTTCATATGTCAGCTTCGTCGCTGCCCGGAGTCTAAGTCGGCCCGGCGCGCGCGAGCAAGCCTATGAAATCATTCGAAAAAGGTATTTTACGCCCCGTCTCGCCCCGATCGGGTCTCTCGGCCGGTCGGCTGGATACCTTTACCCCGAGGGGCTATCACGTTCCGGTAACCGGACGGTGGCCACCGGGTTAAAGCAGGCGCCGCGGACTAACGGCGGCCGGGTCGACGGGCGGGCCGCCGGGCAGTTGCGCCGGGCCGCCGGCCAGCAGCGCGGCGGCGAGCCGGCCGGTCGCGGGCGCGGACTGGATGCCGTAGCCGCTCAGGCCGGCCAGCCAGCAGAAGCCGGGGGAGCCGGGCGCCTCGCCGATCACCGGGGTGTCGTCGGCGGCGGCGGTACGCAGGCCCGCCCAGGCCTGCTGGACGTGCCGGATCCGCAGCGTCGTGGCGGCCTGGACCCGGTCGATGGCCGCGGCCACGTCGATGTCATCGGGCCGGGCGTCGCCCGGCGGCACCGGCGTCGCGTCGGACGGGGAGATCAGCAGCCGGCCCGATTCCGGCTTGAAGTAGAACGTCTCGGTCACGTCGTTCACCATCGGCCAGCCGGTCACCGCGGCGCCGTCCGGCGGGGCGACGATGAACGCCGTGCGCCGCAGCGGGGTCAGCCCGGCCGGCTCCACGCCGGCCAGGGCCGCGACCTCGTCGGCCCAGGCCCCGCCCGCGTTGACCACGCCGCCGGCCGAGAAATCCCCGCGGTCGGTGACCGCGTGCCAGCGCCCGCCGCGCCGGTCAAGGGCCAGCAACCTGGCCGGATGCAGCACGCGGCCGCCGCGGGCCCGGATCCCGCGCAGGAACCCCTGGTGCACCGCGTCGACGTCGATGTCCATCGCGGCCGGCTTGAGCATGGCCCGGCTGAACCACTCCGGCCGCAGCACCGGGCAGTGCCGCCGCGCCTCGTCGGCCTCGATCTCGCGGACCGGGGTCGCCGCGGTCAGCCCGGCCGCCAGCATCTCGTCGAACCGGTCCTCGGCGCCGCGCGGGCCCAGCGCGAGCACGCCGCGCGCGGTGACCAGGGGCCTGGTGAAGCCCGGCGGCGGCGACAGGTAGAAGGGCCGGCTGGCGGCGGTGAGGGCGCGGACCACCTCGTTGCCGTAGTACTCCGAGAACAGGGCCGCCGAGCGGCTGGTCGCGTGGTAGCCGGGCACGGCCTCGCGCTCCAGCAGGGTGACCGAACCCGACCCGGCGAGGAAGTAGCCCGCGCTGGCCCCGGCGATGCCGCCCCCGATGACCAGGAAGTCCGACCGCACGAACCGGAACGTAACCCACCGAACGCCGGCCCGCCAGAGCCGCGCCGCGCGCCGCCGTCACATGAGATATCCGGCGTCCCAGCAATTTACAAAACGCACATACTTTCTCAGCCGTGACACCAAGTAATGGCAAAGAATGGCCGGGCTGACGACTGGCCCCCGGGGCTGGTCCGGGTTACGATGCTCCCGGCTGTTCCGCATTATCAGTAACCCTGGAATGGCCAGGAACGCCGGCGTCCTGGCGCAGTTAATCGCCGCCCAAGGCGAGCCCGGGACCGGGCATTTAATGCTGCGTGCGCGCGCACGGATATCCCGTCCAGGGTGCAGATGACGGTGCAGATGACGGAGTGCAGATGACCAAGAAGCGCAGCCCTGACCTCTACACCAACAGCATCGAGGCGCCCGTCTATCAGAGTGCCTCGTACTACTTCGACGACGCGGACCACGTCAAGGCGGGGCTGCACGACCTGACCACCCCGGCCGGCCGGTACGGGCGCTACAGCAACCCGACCTGGTTAGAGGTCGAGACCCGGGTCAGCGAGCTGACCGGGGCCGAGCGCTCGCTCCTGTTCGCCTCGGGCATGGCGGCGCACTTCACGACGTTCGTCGCGCTGCTGCGGGCCGGCGACGAGGTGGTGCTGCCCGCCGAGTCGTACCGCCAGGTCAGGAACGTGTTCCACGTGATCCTGCCGAAGTTCGGCATCACCGTCCACGAGATCTCGATCCGAGATCCGGCCGCGTTCCTCGACGGCATCCGGGCGCTGGCGGGACGGCTGCGCCTGGTGCACCTGGAGATGCCCTCCTCCCCGCACATGTACCTGATCGACGTGGCCCAGGTCCGGCAGATCGTCGGGCCGGACGTGATCGTCACCCTGGACAGCTCGTTCTCGCCGCCGCCGAACTTCTATGCCCTGCAGTGGGGCGTGGACCTGGCCTTGTTCAGCGCGACCAAGTACCTGGGCGGCCACGGCGACATCGTGTCCGGGATCCTGTCCGGCCGAGGCGACCTGATCGAGCAGATCCGCTGGTACCGCGACACCACCGGGCCGGTCGCCGACGGCAACGCCGCCTTCCTGCTCCGCCGCAGCCTGTACACGCTGCCGCTGCGGATGGAGCGGGTTAACGCCCTCGGCATGACGGTCGCGAGGTACCTAGAAGCCCACCCGGCAGTGCGTAAAATCTATTACACAGGACTCGAAAGCCACCCGCACTTCAAGCTGGGCCAGACCTACCTGGCCGGGCACGGCGGCGTGATCACCTTCGAGCTCGGGGTGAGCGAGGCCGCCACCGCCGAGGTGGTGGACCGGCTCACGGTGCCGTACATGGCGTCGAACTTCGGCGCCCCGCACACGCTGGTCGAGCAGAGCACCTTCTTCACCTACTTCGAGTACGACGATGCCGGGCTGGAGAGCATCGGGGTCGACCGCAGCACGATCCGGCTGGCGCTGGGCTACGTCAACGGCGCCGACGAGGTCATCGAGGACCTGGACCGCGCGCTGCCCCGGGCGCCCGGCTGACACCCTGGGCCCGGGGCACGCGCTGACGGTCAGACGGCCGCGGCCGCCGCGGGCTGGCGCAGCGGCGCCAGCGCGGTGCTCCAGGCGACGACCTGGTCCAGCAGGGTGTCCAGCGCGGCCAGGTTGTAGTCGCCGGGCTTGAACACGCTGAAGTTCTCGAACTCGGTGAGCATCGACAGCGCGACCTGCTGGCGGACGTCGGCCATCTGCAGCTCGCCGGCGACCAGGCGCAGGTGCTCGGCGGCCCGGGCGCCGCCGACACCGCCGTAGGAGACGAACCCGACGGCCTTGTTGTTCCACTCCGCGTAGAGGTAGTCGATGGCGTTCTTCAGCACACCGGAGGTGGAGTGGTTGTACTCGGGGGTGACGATGACGAACCCGTCGAACGAGGCGATCTTCTCGGCCCACGCCTTGGTGTGCTCGCCCTGGTACTGGCCCATCGAGGGCGGCAGCGGCTCGTCCAGGTGCGGCAGCGGGTAGTCGCGCAGATCGACGAGCTCGAACTCGGCGTCGGCGCGGCGCGAGGCGATGTCGTAGACCCACCTGGCGACCTGCTCGCCGTTGCGGTTGGGACGGGTGCTGCCCAGGATGATGCCGATCCGGGTCATGGGAGTTCCTCCTGCGTTGTGACGTCTGCGAGCGCTGTGACGTTTGCGAGCCCCGAACGATGCGGGGCCCGGCTTAAACGGACTTTACCCCGGTTAGTATTCCGGCGCCGTCCGGTGATCGCGCGGACCGCCCGCGAGGCCCGCCCGCAGGACGCGCCGCGGCTAGGCTTGATCGCGTGAGCAGCGCCGTGCCGCCGCCCGGGGTCGCCATCGCCGACGCCCGGCTGGAGGAGGTCTCCGACGGCATCTACGCCTACATCCAGCCGGACGGCAGCTGGTGGATCAACAACACCGGGTTCGTCGCCGGCCGGCGCGGCGTGGTCAGCGTGGACGCCTGCTCGACCGAGCGCCGCACCCGGGCCTACCTGGACGCGATCGCGTCGGTCACGGGCCAGCCGGTCCGCACCCTGATCAACACCCACCACCACGGCGACCACACCTTCGGCAACTACCTGTTCGCCGGGGCCACGATCGTGGCGCACGAGCGGTGCCGCCAGGAGATGCTCGACTTCGGCCCGCCCGGGCGGACCCCGTTCTGGACCGAGGTGGACTGGGGCGCCGTCGAGCTGGAGCCGCCGTTCCTCACCTACGAGTCGGCGGTCCGGGTCTATGTCGACGACCTGGCCTGCGAGGTGCGCCACGTCGGCACCCCGGCCCACACCACCAACGACTCGATCGTCTGGATCCCGGACCGGTCCCTGCTGTTCTCCGGCGACCTGCTGTTCCGGGGCGGCACCCCGTTCCTGCTGATGGGCTCGCTGGCGGGCGCGATCGAGGTGCTCGAGGAGCTGAAAAAACTGCCCGCGACCACGATCGTCCCCGGCCACGGCGCGGTGTCCGGCCCCGGGCTCATCGACGACGTCCTCGGCTACCTGCGGTTCGTGACCGGCGCCGCCGTTGCCGCCCGGGAGGCCGGGCTGTCCCCGCTGGACGCGGCGCGCCAGCTCGACCTCGGCCCGTACGCCGGCCTGCTCGACGCGGAGCGGATCGTGGGCAACCTGCACCGCGCCTACGCGGAGCTGGACGGCGCGCCGCGGGGAGCGCGCATCGACGTGGCCGCCGCGCTGGCCGAGATGGTGGCCTATAACGGCGGCCGCCCGCTGAGCTGCTACGCCTGACGTCGCCGACGCGGCCGGGGCCCAGGCGCCGTCCCCGCCCGGAGCGCCCGCCATGGCGCTGCGGCTGCCGGGGCACGACCGCACGTTCGCTGACGGCTCGGTCGAGCTGGTCTACGCCCCGGCCGGGTGAGCGCCCGCTCCGGCTCCGGTCAGTTCGCCGGCGGATGCAGGGTGAGGACCTGGGTCCCGGTGAAGATCTCCTCGTTGACGATGAACGCGAAGGCCAGCAGGCACAGGGCGGCCGCCGGCGCGATCGCGCACCACACCTTCCACTGCTGGCCGGCCGCCCTGGTCTCGGTGACCCAGCGCTTCACCGGCGGCAGCCGGAGCAGCACCAGCGGCAGGCTGACCGCCATGATCTGGTAGAAGCGCTGGTGAAAGACCGGGTCGCCGTCGCCCTGCGGCCCGTCGAAGGGCCGGAACCCGTCCAGAAGCGCCAGGTGCAGCACGAGCAGGCCCCACAGGAGGTAGGTCAGCCGCTGCAGCCTCTTCCAGTACGTCCCGAGCTTGCGCTGCGCGGGCGTGTTGGCCGTCAGCAGCAGCGGTATGGCGATCAAGACGATCATGAAGCCGGTCACCAGGAAGGTGTGACCGGCCAGGCGGCCGAACACGCCTCCGGCGAAGTCCGTCGTGATGGCCGCCGTGGTCGCGTCGGAGATCCCGATGAGCGCGAAGAAGATGCCGTACCAGCGGCGCAGCGGCGCGTACCACCGCGCTCCGGTCAGCGTCATGAGCGGAGTGATCGACACCGCGGCCAGGAGGGCGAGCTCTCCTCCGGTCCCGAGCACGTCGGCTTCGCTGAGCGTCAGGACGTCCTTGGCGTTCAGCGACAGCCAGCCCCGCAAGATGAACAGCCACGGGACGAACGCGGGGAGGCGCAGGAAGAACAGGGCGACCGTACGTCGCTTGAAACGGGGAAAATGCCTCGATTGCTGCGCCATCCAGGCGTCGACGGAAGGCCGCTTGGCCTTCGGCGCCTTCTGCTTTTCGTATTTGAGGTAAAAATCCTCCTGGTCGTCGTAAAGATCCCCGTCGGTACCTCGGGTGCCGGGAGACTCCCGGTATAGATAATCGGCTTCGACCGTGTTTCTAGGATCCACTTCTCCTGCCCCCCTGTTATTTGGCGTGCTTGGGCGGCGCCGGCGCGTGATGCGCGCCCGGCGCATCCGGCTGGCCGGGGCCCTGGTTCTCAACCGGGCCGGTCTCGGTCGCTCCCGCGCCGTTCGCCCGGAAGATGAAGAACGGGCCTCCGTGCAACGCGAGCTCGGTGGCGCCGGTGACGACGCCGACGGTGGCCAGGGCGGCGACCAGCGCCACCATCTTGCGCGCCGCCCGGGCCTGCCGGCCCTGCGCCCCGGTGGTCGGCCTGGTCGTTGACCTGGCGGGCTGGGTGACCGGCCGCGCGTGCCTGCGGCCCGGTAGCGCCGGCCGGGTGGCCGGGCGCGCGTGCCTGGTCGCGGGTCGTGCCGGCCTGGTGAGCGGCCGGGCGGGCCTGGCGGGCCTGGCCGACGGCCCCGCCGGGCGGGCCGCCACTGCGCCCGGCGAAGCGAGGTTCTCCGTGAGGTAGGCCGCCATCTGGCTCAGTTGCTCGGACAGCGAGAGCATGACCGCCCGCAGGCGCGCGGCCTCCTCCTCAGCGGCCTCGGAACGCACCCGCGGCACCGGAGCCGATGGGTGATCGGGATGCAGCAGCGACGGCGGGGCGTCCCATCGCGGCCAGGGACCCGCCACGTCCACGGGCACCTCGAGTAATGCTGCCGGGCTTGACGGCATCCCGGCGGGGGCCTGCGTTTCCGGTTCAGGCCGCCGGTGTCTGCCGGAGTCAACAGTGGTCATTGCGTCTCCCCACAGCGAGGTTCGCCCGAGGCAGGCGTTCGCTTCGGACGCGAAGAGAATTGCTTAACCAACTTCCTCCACCGACGGCACACTAGGCCATCTGGCCATGCCGTGGGCACGGAGTAATAGCTTTTCTGGAAAACGAATATCCGCCTAAAGCCGTCAGGTCATTTTTACCCGGTCAGCAATCCAGGAGTGAGCCGCCGCCGGGCGCAAAAAACCACCGGGCGGTTAATCGCATTGATGCGGTTAATCAGGATGAATTCGAGGCCCCGACCGTCGCGCCCGCGCGGTCGACGGCCAGCACGCGGACCTGCCAGTCCGGGGCCGCCGCGCTCACGATCCGCGCCACGGCGTCCGGGCCCGGGCGCGCCCCGGCCACGGTCAGCGCCAGCACCGTGGGCCCGGCGCCGGACACCACCGCCGGGATCCCGGCCTCGCGCAGCCGGGTGACCAGGCCGGTCGTGGCCGGCATCACCGCCGTGCGGTACGGCTGGTGCAGGAAGTCCTCGGTGCCGGTCATCAGCAGGCCCGGATCGCCGGTCAGCGCCGCGATCAGCAGCGCGGCCCGCGCCGCGTTCGCCGCCGCGTCGGCGTGCGGCACCGCCGGAGGCAGGACCTGACGCGCCTCCGCCGTAGACAAAGGATCATCTGGAACGCACAGCACCGGGGTGAGGCCGGGCACCAGCGCGAGCCGGGCCACGTGCGGCCCCGATGCCGACGTCCACGCGATCGTCAGGCCGCCGGCCAGGCACGCCGCCACGTTGTCCGGGTGGCCCTCCATCCGGGTCGCCAGGCGCAGCAGGCCGTCGTCATCCAGGCGCTCGCCGCCCGGGGCCAGGGCCCGCGCGGCCAGCAGGCCCGCCACGATCGCGGCCGCCGACGAGCCGAGCCCGTAGCCCTGCGGGATCGCGTTGATGCACCGCAGCGCGATCCCGGGTGGCTGGCCGCCGAGCGCGCCGAACCCGGCCCGCATCGCCCTGATCACCAGGTGGCCGTCGCCGTCGGCGGCGGCCGCCGTTCCCACGCCGGTCACCTCGATCGTCACCCCGCCCGGGATGATCCGGGCCTCGACCACGTCGTAGAGGCCGAGGGCCAGGCCCAGGGCATCGAAGCCGGGGCCCAGGTTCGCGCTGGTCGCCGGGACGCGCACGGTCACCGGCCGGTCGGTCCAGCTCATCGGCTATTCCCCGGCACGCCTCAGGCCAGGCCGAGCTCGGCCGCGGCGGCGCCCGCGTCGGCGCTGATCGTCACCGGCTTCGGCGCGGCCGACACCGCCCAGTCCGGCTCCTTCAGGCCGTGGCCGGTGATCGTGCAGACCACCCGGGATCCCGCCGCGATCTGGCCGTTGTCGCGGGCCTGGAGCAGCCCGGCCACCCCGGCGGCGGAGGCGAGCTCGCCGAACACCCCCTCCTTGCGGGCCAGCAGCCGGTAGGCGGCCAGGATCTGCCGGTCGGTCACCGAGGCGATGAGGCCGCCGGACTCGTCGCGGGCCGCCTCGGCCAGGGCCCACGAGGCCGGGTGGCCGATCCGGATCGCGGTGGCGATCGTGTTGGGCGCCCGCACCGGGTGGCCCGCGACGATCGGCGCGGCCCCGCTGGCCTGGAATCCGAGCATCCGGGGGGCGTGGCTGGCCCGGCCCAGCGCGGCGAACTCGGTGTAGCCCTTCCAGTAGGCGGCGATGTTGCCGGCGTTGCCGACCGGGAGGCAGTGCACGTCCGGCGCGTCGCCCAGCGCGTCCACCACCTCGAACGCCGCGGTCTTCTGGCCCTCGAGCCGGTCCGGGTTCACCGAGTTGACCAGGGCTACCGGGTAGGACTCGGCGAGCTTGCGCACGAGTTCCAGGCAGTCGTCGAAGTTCCCGTCGACCTGCAGCAGGCGGGCGCCGTGCACCAGCGCCTGGGCCAGCTTGCCGAGGGCGATATTGCCCCGGGGCACGAGCACGGCGCAGGTCATCCCGGCCTTGGCCGCGTAGGCGGCGGCGCTCGCGCTGGTGTTGCCGGTCGACGCGCAGATCACGGCGCTGGCGCCGCGGCCCTTCGCCGCGCTGACCGCCACGGTCATCCCGCGGTCCTTGAACGACCCGGTCGGGTTGCCCGCCTCGACCTTGAGGTAGACCTCGCAGCCGGTCATGGCCGACAGCGACGCCGCCGGGACCAGCGGCGTGCCGCCCTCGCCCAGCGTGACCACGGGCGTATCCGGGGTCACCGGCAGCCGGTCCCGGTACTCGGCGATCACGCCCCGCCACTGCGCGGCCGCCACCGGGCTCGCCGAGGGATTCACTCGTCTTCCTCGTCTTCGCCCTCGACCCGCATCACGCTGTCCACCGCCCGGACGGCCGACATCGCCGACAGCTCGGCGACGGTCTCGGCCAGCGCGGACTCGCGGGCGGTGTGGGTCACGATCACCAGGTAGGCCTCGTTGCCGCGGCCCTCCTGGCGCACGGCCTTGATCGACACGCCGTGCCGGGCGAACGCCTCGGCCACCGGGGCGAGCACGCCCGGCCGGTCGGCCACGTCCAGCGCCACGTGGTAGCGGGTCATTGCCTCGGACATGGCCAGCACCGGCAGCCTGGCGTAGCTGGGCGCGTCCGGGCCGCGGATCCCGGCCACCCGGTTGCGCGCCACGACCACCAGGTCGCCGAGCACGGCGCTGGCCGTGGGCCCGCCGCCGGCGCCCGCGCCGTAGAACATCAGCCGCCCGGCCGACTCCGCCTCCACGAAGACCGCGTTGTAGGCCCCCCGCACCGACGCCAGCGGGTGCTCTCTCGGGATCATCGCCGGGTGGACCCGGACCGAGATCCCGCCGTCAGACAGCTCGCAGATGGCGAGCAGCTTGACCACGCAGCCGACCTGCCGGGCCCCGGTGATGTCGGCCGCCGTCACGGCGGTGATCCCCTGCCGGTAGACGTCGTCCGCGCTGACCCGGGTGTGGAAGGCCAGGCTGGCCAGGATCGCGGCCTTGGCCGCGGCGTCGTACCCGGCCACGTCGGCGGTGGGATCGGCCTCGGCGTAGCCGAGCGCCTGGGCCTCCTTCAGCGCGTCGCCGAACTCGGCGCCCGAGCTGTCCATCCGGTCCAGGATGTAGTTCGTGGTCCCGTTGACGATGCCGAGCACGCGGCGCACGGCGTCGCCGGCCAGGGACTCGCGCAGCGGCCGCAGCAGCGGGATCGCCCCGGCCACCGCCGCCTCGTAGAACAGGTCGGCACCGTGCTCGCGGGCCGCCGCGTGCATGGCCGCCCCGTCCGCGCCGAGCAGCGCCTTGTTCGCGGTCACCACGGATTTGCCGGTCTGCATGGCCGCCAGCAGCAGCGAGCGGGCCGGCTCGATGCCGCCGATCATCTCGACCACGATGTCGACGTCCGGGCGGGTGACCAGGCCCATGGCGTCGGTGGTGACCAGATCGTCCGGCACCCCGGCGGCGCGCGCCCGCGCGTCCGGGTCGCGGACGGCCACCCCGGCGACCTGCAGCCGGGCGCCGACCCGGGCCGCCAGGTCGCGGGCCTGCTCGCCCAGCAGCCGGAACACCTGCGAGCCCACCGCCCCGCAGCCGAGCAGCGCCACCCGCAGCGGCGCATCCCTCGGCAGGGTGCGATCGGCGCTTGCTTCCATCGAGGTCCCTTCCAGAGCGCGGCAGCGGCCCTTCGCGCGTCCTGACAAGGCTATCTACCGCCGGGATCCCGCCGCGACCGCGACGTCGGACCAGCGTTACGGCACGGCCGGCCCCGCCACCGGGCCGGGCAGCCGGAACCGTGTGCGATTATGCCCTATAGGCCACTAAATGTACGTTCTGGCCCGGACCAGAAGCCATAGACCGGCCCTGAACTGCGCATTAGCGCCTATACACGGCGAGAGTCTTGTGCTCCAATGATCGCGGGGGAACGGCCAAGCTGGTCAAGCCGGTCGTTGATCATTAGGTTAAGGCCGAGGAGGGGGGATCAAGTGGGCGGCGATGGCGAGACACAAACGGATGCCCGGCCGGTCTTTATCAGCCACGCGAGCCGGGATATTGAGCTCGTTAGTGCACTTGTAGACATGCTCCGTGTGGGAGTGGGCCTGCGCGATGAGGATCACTTCTGTTCTAACTTGCCCGGGACGGCAGTAAAGCCAGGGCAGGACTTCGTCGACCGCATTCGCGCGGAATTGTTTGGCACCGTGCTTGCGATTGAGATAGTCACGCCGAGTTATCTGGAGAGCAAATTCTGTCTCTGCGAACTGGGCGGGCTATGGGTCACAATGAAGCAGAATTTTCCGCTGCTGATCGCGCCCAGCCGCCACGAGGATCTCACTGGCGTGCTGGGCAACGTCCACGCTCCATATCTAGAGGAAGGACTGGACGATCTCGCCGAGGCAGTTGCCGCCGCGATCGGGCGCAAGCCGGCGCTCGCCTCCTGGGGCAAGGCCAAGAATCAGTTCATGGCACGATGGCCGGAGCTCAAACAGAGGATCAAGGATCGCGCACAGGTTCCCCGGGAAGAGTATGACCGGGTGCTGGCCCAGTCCAGCGATCTTCAAGTCCGGCTCCGCGCGGCGGAGCAGGCCATACGTGTGGCTACCCAACTGGGCGAGAAATACAATTATTTTCTGACGATCCTCCCGGAACTGATCCGAGGCGTCAATGGCGTGTTCCTCGCTCCGGACGACGAGACCTTGCGAAGCGCCGCGTCGGAACTTGAATACATGACCGCGTTCCACGCCGCCCACCTATACGGCAGACTCGATCTTCGTTCCGTGATATGGCACGACCGAAACGGGCACCTGCGGCGCGGAAAGGCGGTCGGCCCCTGGGCGGGAGGACATCCAGAACTGGATCGTGCTCGAGAACGTAGGCTTTACGAGGGGCCGCTTCAACAGTGCGAGGACGTCTGGGTCGACGACCCAGATGCCGAGGAACATGCGGATACCGCGGAACTGGGGTCGGGCGACAGAGGTTATCCATCATTTCTGCTGGCATCGATGCTGGCGGGAGACCGGAATTACGGACTGCTCCAGCTAGAGGCCGCGGGCGGCCCGCCACTGAACGCTGAAGACCTGAACGTCGTCACTCGGCTCGCCGCCATTCTGGCCTCCGGGCTGGCCATGCTGGCCCAGCGCCATACCGGGTCCGCGGTGCCGCAGCACCTCTCTGGTTGAAGGACGGGATCGATATGAGTACCAGTGCCAGTCCGATGCGTGTTCCCGGACGACGGCCCGTAGCGAGGTCGAACCAGGCCTGCCCTAGCTGCGGTTACGAAATAACCGCCATCGTCTCCGGCCGACTGATGTGCCCCAAGTGCGGGACCGATCTGGAGCAGGCTCCCGCTCCCTCGTTCAGGGACAAGGTCAGATCCAGTGTTCCCGAGCCCAGCCAGCGCCTTATGGACGAGATCCTGGACGACGACCAGTAGCGGCCGCGATCACGTCGGGCATGATGTGATCCCATGCAGCAGGACATAGAGCTCCGCAGCGGAACGCGCACGCTCACCGCCACGATCTGCACGCCCGCTCGGCCGTCAGACGGCGCGCTTCCCGGGGGGATCGTGTTCGTCCACGGCCTGGGCAGTAACCGTCGCGGCTACGTCGACTACGGCGAGCGCGTGGCCGAGGAACTGGGGCTCACGTGCCTGGCCCTGGATCTGAGCGGGCACGGTTCAGGCAGCGGGTACGACGACAGCTTCTCGCCGAGAGACCACCTGCAGGATGTGCTGGCCGCCTGGGATGAACTGACCGGCCGTTACCGCGCGGCCCCGGAGCGAATCGGGATGTGCGGAGCAAGCTACGGTGCATGCCTGGCGGCCCTCGCGACGCAGCATCGCCAGGTCGCGCGACTGCTGCTGCGCGCACCGGCGATCGTCGCGGACGGGGATTTTGACCGGCCGTTGCGGCTCCGGCGTCGTGAGCGCGACCCCGCAGCTGCCTCCGTGCTGTTCGGCGGCCTCAGCGACTTCCATGGGCCGGCCTTGGTCGTGGAATCGGAAAATGATGAAGAGATACCGCATGAAGCGGTCGAGGCCTACCTGAGAGCGCTCCCCGACGCTGGGCATGCCGTCATCGCTCAGGCCACCCACGCACTCAGCCAGCCGGAATGGCGGGAAGCCTTTGTTCGGCAGCTGCTCAGCTTCTTCGCGGACCTGTAAGCTCGATGAGCAGCGGGCGTGTCCTGCTGACGACCCGGTCGTGGACGCAGCCAAGGATGATCAGATCCCGCTCGTGCTCATCTGCTGCGCTCCCCGGCCCGCGGCGCCAGGACAGATCGGTCGCATAGTCCCGGGCGCTCGCGGGCATGAGCGTCGCGACCTCGTCGCCGGGCTCGAGTTTGCCGCACTGGCGCAAGACGTCGTAGAGCATGAGCTGCTCGACCATGACCAGCCACAACACCGGGCGCCGGGCCGGGTGAAACCGTTGCACCAGATCCAGGAGTTCCGGCAGCACGCGTCCGATCGACGACTGACGGTCCTGCGCCTCCACGTAAAACTCGGAGAAGGTCTTGCAACGCCGCGCGTCTTCTTCCTTGGCCATGAATGCATCACCAACGAGGCTCATCGTTCCGCGGTACAAGCCCTGGCGCCAGTAGATCTCGGGCTGATCCGCTCGCAGTTTCTCCCGGTCGCGCTGACCAGGGTCAGCGTCGTCCGGGTGATAGTCGAGACCGACCGCTTGAGCCAGACCGAAGTCGTCACTGACGGACGCGTAGAGCAGCTTCAGCACCTCGTACTGCGCCTGAATCCGCGGCTCAAGCCCGAGGTCAAAGTCGGTGAGACGGCGCTGCAATAAAAGATAAATACTCGCCGGAGCGACCAGGCTATAACACGTGGAAAGCGTGTAATACCCGGGCTTCGCCAGCCAGCCGGCACCGTCTTCGCCGATGTCACCGTTACGTGCGGCAATCGCCAGACCGGTGATCCGGCCACGTGCCTCGTTCGCCAGTTCCCGCGCCTGGAACAGTAGCGGCTCGCATTCCCGGTAAAGGCGCTTGCGAGCGTCGTACTCGTAGGCCTGGCGAGCATCCTCCGCCCTGGCCTCCCGGTCAAGGCGGTTCTGCAGCAGCATCTGCCGACGAGCGGTCAGACCGCTGAGAATGGCAGAGATGACCGCCACCACGAGTGCGCCGACGGCACTTACGACGGCCACCATAGAGCCATCATGCCACCGGCGAGGTTGACCGCCAATGCAAGCGGGGGTGCGGTCGGCAATGACCGCACCCCGAGGCTTGCTCCGGGCCAGCAGTGGCAGGTCCTAGACGAGCGCCGACGCCGCCCGCCGACCGAGGATCACGATGCTACCTGGAACGTGAACCGCTGGTAGCCGTCGCCTTGCGAGCACGCTTCGAAGCCGTCAGCCCACTCGGAGAGGCAGAAATTAGTTCCGCCGGACTCTGGCCAGACGACCTTATAGCTGCCGTCCGTCGACGGGTTGATGTCGAATCTCTGAGTTCCGCTTCCTGCTTGGCACAAGGCGAAGCGCACGACGCTAATGTCCAGACAGAAATTTTGACCGTCGAGCGTATTGACAATCTTCCATGTACCGCCTGTGGCAGACTGAACCTTCATCCACTCCATGTCGTCGCCCTGAATACAGCTCGCAAATAGCGGGCCATTGCCACCGACATCCTGGAGACAATATCTGTACTGATCCGGCGAATAGACGATCTTGTAGACCCCCGGCGTAATGGGTGGGGTGGTAGCAGCACTCGCCGCCGGGATGCCGAGGACCCCGGGCACTGCGAGCGCGGCTACCGCAAACATCAGGAGCCGGGCGAACCACCGCTTCATGACGCGCGTCCCTTCTCCAGCCAGGCTGATCGATACCGATGCAGGTCTTCGCGAAGGCTTGCCGGTCATGAGGCCGGATTGATGGTCCACCTCTGGGCGCCGTCACCCTGGGCGCAAGGGTGGAACGCGTCCTGGTTGCTCCCGAATGTCGAGGCGTCGAGGCAGATCCTGGTGCCGCCCTCGTCCTGCTCGATTTTCCAGGTACCGCCCGTGGAGGAAATCAGCGTCCAGCGCTGGGCACCGTCACCCTGCGCGCAGGCCGACGTTCCGAAATTTGGCCAGTACGTACCGTCCAGGCAAAAGGCGAGTCCCTGTTCGAACTCGAACTTATAGGTTCCGCCGGTTGCGGCAACTTCTGTCCATTTCTGAGTGCTCGCGCCCTGTGCGCACGACTGGAAATCGTAATCCCAGTCCAGGCAGGTCCCATTGTTAGAGATCTTGACGAGACTACCGCTGATCTGGGGCGCCGTACTGGCAGCGGAAACCGGCCCGGACTGCAGAGCAAGTCCGACTACCGCCGCCGCCACCGTCACGGCGATCTTGATCGTTTTTTGCCTCAGCATAGGTTTCTCCTGCAGAGTCAGGAATCGCTCCAGCGATACCAGCAGCCGCAGCCAGCGCTGGCATCCGTGCCGAAGAGCAGGTCGCCCTGCTTATCGCTTGCCACCGCCAGGTCGCCGTTCGGGCCCCAGCCGAAATTGCGCCATCCCCGTTCTGTGCCGGTGTCAAGTATCCAGAGCTCCGAGGTTGTATAGCCGGCGCCGTTGGGACCGCATCCTTGTAGCACTACATTGCGAGCGCCGTTCATCCCGAGACATACGTTTTCATTCCTGGTGTCCACGAAGTATGAACAGATGTCCTGGCCACCATTGCCGCACTCTACGTCACCAAACTCATACCAATGCTCGCTTTTGCCTCCCGAGCACTTGTAGAGCCAGATGGCGGTCCCAGCGGAATTGACGCTATCCTTGACATCCGCGCAGTATGACGACGCATTCGTCAGGTAAATAGTCACGTTTGGCACGTCCGGCGCCGCCGACCCAGCTGGCGCGGCGGACGCGGCGCCGGCCGAGCCCAAACTCGTCACCGTTGCGATCGCGACGAGTGCTGGCAGAACTGCGAGCCACGATCCCCGCTGGCGGGGTCTGCGGTTCTTGTGCCATAGCCATCTGACGCCAGTTCTTACTTGCATCATCGACTCCCTTCGGGCGGCCGCCGTTTTCCTGGTCACGTTGTCGGCAGATGTAGTCGCGGAATCTCCTGTTTCTCGGGTTCTCAGGGCTACCGCTTTACTCTGCCCCCGGCCGTTAGTAGGGTGCTAGCACTTGATCAGCAGCTGCTAGCTCAGCGGCCATCCGATGGCACCTGATTGGTGGAGTTGCTCGGCTTCCACATGGGTGGTGAGGCCAGTAGCGATGGAAACCGAGTTCGGTCTCCTGGGGCCGACCGTGGTACGCGCCGCCGGGGCGGTGCGGCCCATACGGCCGGGCAAGCAGCGGGTGCTGCTCGCGGCGCTGCTGCTAAGCGCCAACCAGGCGGTGTCGGTGGACGAGCTCGCCGAGATCTTCTGGGGCCTCGCACCGCCGCCGTCGGCCCGGGTGACCATCCAGAACTACGTCATGCGACTGCGGCAGGCCCTGGCCGATACCGGCAGCTCGCGGATCAGCACGCAGTCCCGCGGCTACCTGATGCGCGTTGCCGCCGGTGAGCTCGATGTGACCCGGTTTGAGGCTCTGCTGGGCTCGGCACGCGCCGCGGTGCGGGACAGTTCCTGGAGAGCAGCGGCCGAGAGGGCCTCGGCCGCGCTGTCGCTGTGGCGCGGCGAGCCGCTGGCGGATGTCGATTCCGAGGCACTGGCGGCGCGGGACGGTCCCCGGCTGGCGGAGCTGCGCCTGCAGGCGCTGGAAATCCGCATCGACGCTGACCTGCACCTGGGTCGGCGCGCGGAGGTCATCGTCGAGCTGCAGCGACTGATCCGCGACCATCCGCTGCGCGAACGATTCCATGGCCTGCTGATGCTGGCCCTGTACCGTGACGGTCGTCAGGGCGAGGCGCTCGCGGCTTACCAGCACGTCCGAAGGCTGCTGGTCGATGAGCTTGGCACGGAGCCCGGCGCCGGGTTGCGGGAGCTGCATCAGCAGATGCTCGCCGTGGACCCCGAGTTGGTCGCGCGCACGGCACCCGAGCTGCCGCGGCCAATCGCGAGCAACGGGCACCAGGAGGCCGCGGCCACGCCGCTACGCCCCGAGAGACCGGCGATCAGGGTGGTGCCCCGGCAACTGCCGGCGCCGGTACGCCATTTCGTGGGCCGGCTCGATGAGCAGTCAGCTCTGGACGCGCTACTGGATTCAGTGTCCGCCAGTCCCGGACCGGTGCTCGCGGCCATCACGGGCACGGCCGGCATCGGGAAGAGCGCGCTGGCATTGCAATGGGCCCACCGGGCCGCGCGGCGGTTCCCGGACGGCCAGCTCTACGTCAACCTGCGCGGTTACGACCCGGTCGGCCCGCCGCTGGAGCCGCTCTCAGCGGTCAGGGGTTTCCTGGAGTCCCTCGGAACGCCGGCCGACGCCATTCCCCGCGAGCCGCACGCTCAGGCCGCCCTCTACCGGAGCCTGCTCTCCGGCCGTCGTGTCTTGGTCGTCCTCGACAACGTGCGCGACGGCGAGCAGGCGAGGCAGCTGCTGCCGGGCGCCGCCGGGGCCATGGCGCTCATCACGAGCCGCGACGATCTGACTGGGCTGGCCGCCCACGAGGGCGCCGCCCGGATTCCCCTTGCGCTGCTCGGCGAGGCGGACGCGCGCCGCCTGCTCGCCGGGCACGTCGGTGCCGACCGGATCGCCCGGCACGCCGAGACGGCCGGCGAACTCGTGAACCTGTGCGCGCGCCTGCCACTGGCCCTGAGCATCATCGGGGCGCGCGCGGCCGGCCACCCCGACCTGCCGCTCGGGACCCTTGCCAGCCAGCTGCGCGACGCGCAGGGACGGCTCGACGCGCTGTATGCCGGAGACTCCTCCGGAGATCTGCGGGCGATCCTGTCCTGCTCCTATCAGTACCTTCGTGAGCCGGCTGCACGGATGTTCCGGCTCCTCGGCCTGCATCCGGGCCCGGACATCTCGGCGTCAGCGGCGGCAAGTCTCGCGGCTGTTCCCGTCACCGCGGCGACGTGGCTGCTGAATGAGCTGGACCGGGCCCACCTGATCACCGAGCATGCTCCGGGCCGGTACACGTTCCACGACCTGTTGCGGGCATATGCGGCCGAGCAGGCGAACGCGCACGACTCCGAGGACGACCGCCGGGCAGCGCTGGAGCGGATGCTTGACCACTACGTGCACACCGCCCACGCCGCGGCCATGCTCCAGGAGCCGCCCCGGGACCGGCTGGTCCTGGCCACCATGGCCGCGGGCGTCGTGCCGGAGGAGGCGGCGGATGATGCGGCCGCCGCCGCGTGGTTCGCCGACGAGCATGCGGTCCTGATGGGGTGTGTGGCTCTGGCGGCCCGGAGCGGCCGGGTCACCCATGCGTGGCAACTGGCGTGGACCCTGATGACGGCGTTCTCCCGGCGGGGACGCTGCAATGATCTTGAGATCGTCCTGCGCTGGGTACTGGATGCCGGCCGCCGTACTGATGACTTCACCGCGCAGGCGTATGCGCACCGGTTCCTGGGGAGGGTCTACGGTCTCCTCGGCGTCCATGACGAGGCATACGACCACCTGCAAGATGCATTGGGCTTGTTCGAGCGTCTCGGCGACCTGGCTGGCCAGGCGGCGGCCCACATCGGCCTGGCCCGGGAGGATGAGCTACGTTGCCAGCCGGTACTCGCGGTCGAGCACGCCAAGCGGGCACTCGAGCTTCAGCGGGCCGTCGGGTATCGCATCGGAGAGGCCAACGGCCTGAACAACCTCGCCTGGTGCTACGTACGGCTGGGTGACTACGCCCGGGCGCTGGACTCCTGCCGGCAGGCGTTGACGCTGCAGCAAGCCATCGGCTACCGGCCCGGCGAAGCCTGCACCTGGGACACCCTCGGGTACGTGCATCATCACCTGCTCCAATACGACGAGGCCATCTCGTGCTACGGCCACGCGCTGCAGTTCCAGCGTCAGCTGGACGACAAGTACGAGCAGGCAGGAACGCTGAGCCGACTCGGTGACACGTTCGCGGCCGCGGGAAACACGCCATCGGCCCAGGGCTGCTGGCACCAGGCCCTGGAGCTGCTGGAGGAGCTGCACCATCCCGACGCCCGGCCGCTGCGGGCGCGGCTGAGCAGCGAGCGTCCCAGCTCGGCCTGAAGCTGGACCGCAGACCGATCAACGCGCGCCGTGGTGCCGCCGGGGTTAGGCGGCCGAGGCCATCGTCCGCAACACGGTTACCTGGGTGCGGCGCAGTCTTCCGGCCGCGACGGCGCCCAGTTTCCAGGCCAGTGCCGTGCCGGTGGCGATCCCGACCGGCACGGCGAGCCAGGAGAGCCAGGTCAGCCCGGCCAGTACGCCGGCCAGCGCGACCGCGGCCGCCGGCGCGGCGGTGAGCACCGCCGCTATCAGCGTGGGGTAAACCTTCAGCGGGTACTGCGGCGTCGGGTTCCCCGCGTCGTCCAAAGGCACTACCCAGGTCAGCGACGCCAGCGGGATGAGCCCGCAGGCTCCGCCCAGGAGCGCGGCCAGCCCGCCGAGCGCCCAGGGCCAGGCCCAGGCCTGCCCGCTGAGCGCGGTGAGCAGCACGGTCAGGGCGACCGCGTACGGGCCGGTGATCAGCAGCCAGGCCAGCTGGCGGCCGCGGATATCTGGGCGCCCCGATCCCGGCACGCTGATGATCAGCCACAAGCTGGTGCCGTCGTTGCCGTAGAGGTTGCAGGCGCACGCCGCGGCGATCGCCACGGTGGCGGCGCCGGCGAACGGGAGCAGCTGCCCGGTTCCGGTGATCAGCTTCGGGATCGCGCACATGGCCGCGCCCACGATCACGGCGATCAGCAGGGGCGTCAGCCGGATCGGATCGCGCACCCACAGCCGCAGCTCCTTCGCGGCGACGGCGCCGACCGCGGTCCGGGGCAGCACGGCGCGGCGCTTGGCGTGCGGGCGGGCCGTGCGGGAGGGAGTTCCGGCACCGGTCATCCGCCGGGCCAGCACGACCGGCCAGGTCAGCGCGATCACGCCGCTGAGCGCGGCGAGGCCGGCCAGCGGGAGTGCCGCCCACAGCCATTGCGAGCGGGCGGCGGCGTCGACGGCGACCGCCGCCCAGCCGGAGGGCAGCACCCGCACCAGGGCGATGAGCCACGGCGCGCTTCGCTCCCGCAGCACCGTGACCAGCCAGGGCAGCGTGACCCCGGCGACCGAGATGATGCTGATCGCCAGCGCGGTCACCATGGTCCCGATGTCGTGGCCGCGGCGCGCGCCCGGCCCGAGTACGCCGGCCGCCACCGTCCCGGCCACGCCGGCCAGCACGGTGGTCAGCAGCGCCCCGGCGACGCCGACGATCGCGGCGACGGCTCCGGCCTGAGCACCGAGGGCGATGACGGCGGCGAACGGCACGAGGAACAGGAGCAGCACCGGATCGGCCAGGTTGACCGCCAGCAGCGCGGCCGCCAGGGCGGGCCGGCGCAGCGGGAGCAGCGCGAACATCTCGGGCCGCAGGGTCGGCTCGCCGGCCAGCGCCTTCTGCGCCAGGGAACCGCCGAGCCACAGCCCGAAGACGAGCGCGATCACGTCGGCTCCGGCGGCCGGGCGCGCGTAGCTCACCGTGCCGAGATACAGCGTGCCGGCCCCCGACAGCAGGGCCAGGACGAGTGCCGCGATCAGCGGACCGCGGTGGCCCTGGCGCAGCTGGTTCCGCGTGATCGCGCCGCGCAGGCCGATCAGGAGGCGAACCACGACAACCCCCTGGCCGGCCCGGCGCCGACCAGCTCGGCGAAGGCCTCCTCCAGGCTGTGCCCGCCGCGGACCTGGGCCAGCGTTCCCGAGCGCAGCACCTGCCCGTGGCTGAGCACCGCGACGTGGTCGCACAGTCTCTCGACCAGCGCCATGGCGTGGCTGCTCATCACGATCGAGCCGCCGGCCGCGATGAAGCCATCCAGGATCGCGCGCAGCACCGCGGCCGACACCGGGTCGACGGCCTCGAACGGCTCGTCGAGCACCAGCAGGTGCGGGCCGTGTAGCAGCGCGGTGGCCAGGCCGATCTTTTTCCGCATGCCGGCCGAGTAGTCGCCGATGAGGGTCCGCTCGGCGTGCTCGAGATCGAACACCCGCAGCAGCTCGTCGGCCCGGTCGGCGACCAGCGCCGTGGGCATGCCGCGCAGCAGCCCGAGGTAGCTGAGCAGTTCCCGGCCGGTGAGCCGGTCGGGCAGCGCCAAGCCGTCGGGCAGCACGCCCAGCAGCTCCTTGGACCGCGTCGCGCCCGGCTCGGACCATACGTCGTGCCCGAGCACCCGCGCCTGGCCGGAATCGGGCCGCAGCAGGCCGGTGGCCATCGACAGCAGCGTGGTCTTCCCGGCCCCGTTCGGGCCGACCAGGCCGAGGAACGCGCCGCGGCGAACGCTGAGGTCGGCGTCCGCCACGGCCAGGGTGCCGCCGAACGACTTGCGCAGGCCGCGCAGCTCCAGCGCGGCCGCGAGCGCCGCCCTCCCTTCCGCGTTGCCCGCCTCGGCACTGGCTGTCGTCATGCCTTTACCGCCTTTCCGAACAGGCCGGCCAGTGCCGCGCCGTACTCGCGAACGTCCATATCGGGGTGGTCCCGCAGCAGATCGCCGACCGCGTCGATCGCGGCCCGCAGCGCCACCGCCGCGTATTCCGCCGGGAACTCGCCGAACTCGCCGGCCTTCTGGCCGGCGGTCAGCAGGCCAGCCAGCGCGGCCACCGCGGCGCGATGCCCCTCGGCATACGGATGTGGCTGGCCCTCGGCCGGCCGCATGTTGTTGAAGATCTCGGTCAGCGCGAGGATCTTGTGCCGCCTGCTGCCGATGAAGCCCAGGTTGGACGTGATGTACCGGTCCAGCGCGTCGGCGTAGCCGCTGGCCGCCTGGACCTGCGGGCGCATCTCGCCGCTCGCCTCGGCCAGCACGTCGGCCACCACGGCGCGGAGCAACTCGCCCTTGCCGGCGAAGTGGTACGAAATGACCCCCTTGCTCACGCCGATTTCCTCGGCGATCGCCGCCAGCGACGCCGCGCCATAGCCGTCGCGGGCCAGCACATCGATGGCGCCGTCAATGATCTGACGGCGCCGGGCTTGCTCGATGAAGGTCCTCGGCCGGGTTTTTGACCGCATGATCAGATTTTAGTCCAGCTGGTCAGAAACCTGCAAACGCGTATCGTCAGCCCGCCGCGGCCCAGCGCGGCCGCATACGGGGCGAGGGTCATGATCTCGGTCGATTTGGTGGGCTATTTGCCGCTGATCGACCGAGATCATGGAATGGCGGCTGGCGGGCGCGGGCATGGCTGAACCGTTGGGCGGCCTGGAACCCGCTCTCTGGTACATCCATGACGCGCCTTCCCCCCGTGCCTTGATCATCTGGTCCGCCGAAAACCCGTGCTTCTGGCATATCGGGCGCGCGGATGGGGCGCGGTCGCGGGCGGGGCGCGGTCGCGGATGGGGCGCGGTCGCGGATGGGGCGCGGTCGCGGGCGGGGCGCGGCCGCGGGCGGGGCGCGGCCGCCGACCGGCGGGGCAGCCTGGCTCAGGTCCGCAGCTTGCGGAGGATGCGGGCGAGATGGGCGCGGTCGGTCTGGCTCAGCCGGTCAAAGACCCGTTCGGTCCCGGTGGCGCGGGCCTCGCGGATCGCGTCGAGAACGCCCCTGCCGTGCTCGGTCAGCTCGACCAGCGTGGCCCGCCGGTCGGCGGGATCGGGCCGGCGCCGGACCAGGCCTCGGGCCTCGAGGGCGTCGGTGACCTCGGTGCCCGAGCGCGCCGCGATGTGCAGGTGGTCCGATAGTTCCGAGAGGCGCAGCGTCCCGTGATGCCGGAGCACGCGCAGCGCCCGCAACTGAGCGGGGGTGATATCCCAGGGAGCCAGGCTCTCGTGGGACGCCTCACGCAGCTGTCGCGCGACGGACCAGAAGGCATCCGGCAAGGCCTCGTCATCGTCTGAGTCGGCCCGGCGCGCCGGCTCGCGATCTGCGGTCACCGGAATATGATACCCGCATCTGCCGTTGTTACCTCAAATTGAGGTAACCTCAATAAAGCTTCCACCAAGCCCGGCGCGACCAAGCGTCGGCTCACTCCAACAGAATCGAGTAGTTCTTGGCCGCACAGCAGACGAACACCGACATGAGCAAGGCGGGCCGGATGCACGGCCCGCGAACCGTCACCGCCGCCGAGAAGGCGCAGGCACGCGAGGTGTCGCTGCGCCGCATCGGCCGGCTGTTCACCCCCTATCGCTGGCAGATGGCGATCGTGACCCTCATCATCGCCGCCTCTTCCGTCGTCACGGTCGCCTCGCCGTTCCTGCTTCGTGCCATCATCGACACCGCCCTGCCGGACAAGAACCTGCGGCTGCTCGTTGTGCTGGTGGCCGGCATGATCGGGATCGCCGCCACCAGCTCGGCCTTCGGAGTGATCCAGACCTGGATCAGCACCAAGGTCGGCCAGCAGGTCATGCACGGGCTCCGTACGAGCGTCTTCTCCCACCTGCAGCGGCAGTCGATCGCCTTCTTCACCCGCACCCGCACCGGCGAGGTGCAGTCTCGGATTACCAACGACATCGGCGGCATGGAGTCCGTCGTCACCTCGACAGCCACCTCCATCGCCTCGAACCTCACCACCGCGGTAGCCACCGCGGTGGCCATGGTCGCCATGTCGTGGCGGCTCTCCCTGATCTCGCTGGTCGTCATGCCGCCGGCGGTCTACCTGAGCCGCAAGGTTGCCCGTATGCGCCGGGCCATCACCACGCAGCAGCAGCGCGAGCTGGCCGACCTCAACGTCACCATCGAGGAGGGGCTCTCGATCAACGGCGTGCAGCTGGCCAAGACCATGGGCACCGGCCCGTCCCTGGTACAGCGTTTCACCGCCTCCTCGGCCCGCCTGATCGACCTGGAGCTGCGCTCCCAGCTGGCCGGGCGCTGGCGGATGGCCTCGATGAGCATCATCTTCGCGGCGATCCCCGCGGTCATCTACCTCGCGGCCGGCCTGCCGCTGACCGCCGGGGTCATGACCATCGGCACCCTGGTCGCCTTCACCACCCTGCAGAACACCCTGTTCCGGCCGATCACCGGCCTGCTCAGCACCGGCGTGTCCGTGATCAGCTCGCTGGCGCTGTTCGCGCGGATCTTCGAGTACCTTGACCTGCCCGTCGACGTCGACGACCCCGCCCATCCGGTCGAGATCGACCCGGCCCGGGTCGCCGGGCATGTGCGCCTCGAGGACGTCAGCTTCGCCTACCCAGGTGCCGACCGGCCCGCGGTGTCCGGCATCGACCTGGACGTGCCGGCCGGCCGCACGCTGGCCCTGGTCGGCGAGACCGGATCGGGCAAGACGACCCTGGCCTCGCTGATCGCCCGGCTGTACGACCCCGGCAACGGCAGCGTCCGGATCGACGGCGTCGACATCCGCGACATCAGGCTGGCCGACCTCGCCGCGATCGTGGGCGTGGTCAGCCAGGAGACCTACCTGCTGCACACCACGGTGCGGGAGAACCTGCGCTACGCCAGGCCCGGCGCCACGGACGCCGAGATCGAGGACGCCGCCCGCGCGGCCCAGATCCACGACCTGATCAGCGGGCTGCCCGACGGCTACGACACCATGGTCGGCTCGCGCGGGCACCGGTTCTCCGGCGGCGAGAAGCAGCGCCTGGCCATCGCCAGGACCCTGCTGCGCGACCCGCGCGTGCTCGTGCTCGACGAGGCCACCAGTGCCCTGGACACCGAAACCGAGCGCGCGGTTCAGAAGGCGTTCGACAACCTGGCCGAGGGCCGCACCACGATCACCATCGCGCACCGCCTGTCGACCGTGCGCAACGCCGACCAGATCGTCGTGCTCGATCACGGCCACATCGCCGAGGCCGGCACCCACGCCAGCCTCATCGCCGACAACGGCCGCTACGCCGAGCTCGCCGCATAGCCCCTACCCGCGATGACCGTCCGGCCGGGATGCCATGGGCGTGTTGATCGCGACGTCACCGGTATAGGCGCGGAAGTGCAGGGCCGACTCATGGCCCGCGCCATGGTGCAGGGTGATGTGGGCGACCGGGCCGTCGCTGGCCAGGTCGTTGCGCTCGCCGGTATGCCAGTTCCGGTCGCCGAGCGGGAAGTTGGATCCGGCGATCTCGATCCGGATCCGGTGACCGGCCGGGAAGTGGTTGGCGGTCGTGATGCCGTTGATCTCGACCCGGTAGATCTCGTCGGGGACAAGTTTCGCCGGCCTGTCGAAGCCGTCGCGATAGCGCAGCCGCAGGCAGGTCTCGGCCAGGTTGTACGCGGTCCCGTCGGGGTACACGTCGACGAGCTTGACGAAGATGTCCGCGTCGTCCACGTCGGCCTCGATGTACAGCTCCGCGCTCACGTCGCCGACGATCGATACCGGCTCGGCGAGCACCGGCGTGCTGTAGACCAGAACGTCGGCCCGGCATTCGACCTCCCGTTGATCCACGCATACCGGGTAATCGCTGGCGAGGCCGCCGCCCATCGACGGCACGGGGTTGCTCGGGTCGGCGATGAACTCGTCCGCTAGCGCGTCGCCGGCGGCCGGGAGCAGGGCGCCATCGCCCCAGATCGTGTTCGCCGCCTCGGCGCTGGTCAGGAACAGGCTCCGCTCGACGGTGCCCGGCAGCGGCCACGACTCTCCGGTGAGCCAGGTGGCCGCGCCCATGAGAAAGACCTGGACCTTCGGCATCGGCCGCCACTCCCCCGGCTCGTCACGCAGGAACCGGTCGAACCACGATGTGACGATCTCGTCGTAAGGAAACCGGGTGTCACCCACGGGCCGGTCGCCGAGCCGGGCGTCGGGCTCGGTCATCAGCATCCGGCAGTGGCCGGCCGGCGCCATGATCAGGTACTGCTCGGGATGGTGCTGCTGGAACTCGAACAGCTTCACGGTCTCGTACGCGCCGATGTCCATCCATCCGTTGATGTTGAGCGATGGCGTGGCGCCGGTATGGCTGGCATCGATGAGGTCGACCCGTTGCCAGGCCGGCCCGGCCGGTCCCTCGGCCAGGTACGTCTCATAGCCGCTGCGCGGTGCGCCCATGCGCCGCAGGACCTCACCGCTTGGCGCCTCACGCGTTGATTTCCGGAGCGCACCCGCGTACTCCGGGTCGCGGGCGCTGGGCACGGTTACCAGGTACCGGCGCAGGATTCGCGACAGCTCATCGCCCTCGGCGTTCGCGGGCAGCTTCGGGCGCAGGTGGGTCCCGAACGGGGAAAACCAGCGGGCGGCGCTCCTGATCATCGGGACGCCGCCCTTGTAGAAGCAGCCTTTTGATCCCTCGGCTCCGGGGATATCGCCGATGCCCGCGCCGGCGCTCATTGCCACGCAGGCGCGCAAGGCCTTGTGGCCGATGGCGGCCAGCTTGAGCTGGTTCTCGGCCGTCGAGGAGCACCCGCGCAGGCCGACCCGGCCATTCGACCATTCCTGCGCGCCCGCCCAGTCGAGGGTGTCCTGCGCGTCCGCGGTCGTCCTGGTCAGGAAGCCGAACTCGCCCTCCGACCATTCGGACCCGCGCTCGTTCTGCACAACCATCACGTAGTCGTTCTTGAACTGCGCGGCGTGCATGGCCCGGAACTGCTCAGGGAACGCGGCCACCTGGTACGGCGTCCGGATCATCATCGCTGGGTAACGGCCGGCCGCACGCGGGCGGATGACGAAGGTCGCGAGGCGCACGCCGTCCCGCATCGGAAGCATGAGGTACTCCACGCGATAGCGCACGGGGTCCGCGCCGAGCGCGCGCACCGCCGATTCCAGCGCCGTCGGCGGAAGAAAGTCCTCCCGCTGGCCGTCGTCGCCCGCTGCCATAACCCTCCTCGACTATTGCGCACCACTGAATCAGGCCATGGGGCCGCTGCCGAGCCAGCCGCGCCGCTTGAACAGCATGAGGAGCAGGATGATCGCCACCACCTCGGAACCGAGGCCGAGGAACAGGAAGTAGGCGCCGCCCGACTGCAGGTGAGCGATGGGCCAGGCGAAGTTCTGCCCGAAGAAACCGGTCAGGAAGCCCAGCGGCAGGAATACGGTGGCGATGATCGCGAGCTGCTTCATCACCACGTTCAGCCGGTTCGACACCATCGACAGGTGCGTGTCCATCGCGCCGCTGATCAGGTCGCGGTACTCGTCGACCTGGTCGCTGATCCGGATGAGGTGGTCGTAGAGGTTGCGGTAATACGCCGCGCCTTCGCCGGTCATCCCGGGGATCTCGACCATGCCCGCATTAAGGCTGGCGATCATGTCACGCTGTGGCGTGATGATCTTGCGGATGGTCATGACCTCCTTTTTCATGTCGAAGAGCGTGCCCAGCTGTTCCTCGGTCGGGTTCTTCAGGATCTGGCCCTCGAGGTCATCGATCGCGTCGTCGAGACCGGACAGCACCGGAAAGAACGAGTCGACCAGGGTATCCATGATCAGGTAGAAGATCACCGCCTGCGGTCCGGCCGCCTTCGCCGCGTGATGACCCTTGATGCGATCGTGCACCGTGGCCAGCGCCGGGCAGTTCCCCCGGTGCAGGCTGATGATGAATTTCTCGGCGATGAAACAGTGCACCTCGGCCATGCTCTTTCCGTCGTCGGCGACGCCGAAGGTCACGATGTGCACAAAGCCGTCGTACTCGTCGATGCGCGGCCGCTGGCCGAATCTTTCCGTCGCCTCCACCGCCACCGGGTGGAAATGAAAAGTATTCGTCAACAGGCCCGCGACGTCGTCATCGGGTCCCGGGTCGTGGAGGTCGAGATCGAGCCAGAAAAAGTTGCCGTCGGCCGCTACCTGTTCAACCGCTTCCTGCGTGGCCTGCGTGGTTTCGCCATGACGCGTGATGGTCCCCTTCATGGACAAATGCTGTCACGCTCAAGCAGTGGACGCGGGTTTATCCGGACCGGCCGGCTCGACCACGGCGTCGTCGGCGTCGGCGGCCGCGTCCACCGCGGCGATGTCGGCCGGCGTGGCGCCGAGACGACGCTCGATGTCGGCCAGCCGCTCGCTGATCACCGAGAGCCGCTGGCCCAGGTCGGCGTGGCCCCGCTGGTACTCCTCCCGGTTGGCATCGGTGTGCTCTTTGACGAACACCGAGGCCACCGTGGCGGTGAGCACCCCGATGAGGCCGATGCCCACCAGCATGAGAACCACCGCTACAGCCCGGCCGCCCTCCGTGGTCGGGAACCGGTCTCCGTAGCCGACCGTGGTGACCGTGACGATGGCCCACCACAAGGCGTTGGCGTAACTGTGAATGTTGCTTCCCGGGGCGTTCTTCTCGAACAGCAGCACCAGCCAGGCCCCGATGAACAGGGTGCCCGCCGCCGCGATGAGCACCCGGAACAGGCTGTGGTGCTTGAGCACGGCCGAGACCCGCAGGCCGCCCTCGTGCAGGAGCAGGCTCATCTTCTCGATGCCGATGACGTGCCAGCCCTGCAGCGGGGGCACCACTACCGTGACCGGCTCCACCCACCGCCGCCTGAGGTAACCGCGGCGATCGGGACTGACCACCAGGCGGATGAGGTATTCCGCCAGCAGGATGACCCAAGCCGCGAACAGCGCGGCGACCAGGACGGTCGGCGCCGTGCCGGTCACGTTGGTGGTGCCGATCACGATCGCGATGACCAGCCAGGCGATGCCGAGCAGGGCCATCGGGTACTTGGTGATCCGCTCGATGTCGTCGACCAGGTCGTTGCGCCCGCCCGACGGCTTGCCCCCGGCGATGATCTGCCGCCGCCGCTCCTCCCGGCGGTACTTCTGATCGAGTCGTTCCCGCTCCAGCCGCTCCAGCCGCTGGATGCGCTCGATGGAGGACGGCGGCTTGGCGACCTTGGAGCGGCCAGGCTCGGTGCTCACGTTCTCTCACGTCCCCACTAGGCGGAGGGCGCCCGGCGAGGGCAGCGCCTCGAGGAACCGCGGCACCCCCCAGCCGCGACGGTCGTAGGCGGCCTGGACGCCGGCCCGGACGTCCGCGCCGCGGCGGGTCTGCGTGAGGGCGATCACCGAGCCGCCGAACCCGCCGCCGGTCATCCGGGCGCCGAGCGCGCCGCCGGTGGTCGCGGCCTCGACCGCGACATCGGCCTCCGGCCAGGAGACCTCGAAGTCGTCGCGCAGCGACGCGTGGGAGGCGGCCAGCAGCGGGCCGCAGCCGGCGATGTCGCCCGCCCGCAGCAGGGCCACCGCCTCCAGAACGCGCTCGTTCTCGGTCACCACGTGCCGGGCCCGGCGCCGCAGCACCGGGTCGGCGAGCCGCTCGACCTGCGCCGCACCGCCGGTGACGTCCCGCAGGGATGGCACGCCGAGCTCCCGGGCGGCCTGCTCGCAGGAGCGGCGCCGGGCCGCGTACCGGCCGTCGGCCAGGGCGTGCCGGACCCCGGTGTCGACGACCAGCAGCACCAGGCCGGCCCCGGCCAGGTCGAGCGGGACGTCGCTGGTCTGGCCGCTGCGGCAGTCCAGGAGCAGGGCGTGACCGGCCCGGCAGAGCAGGGACGCGGACTCGTCCATGATCCCGCTGGGCACGCCGACGAAGTCGTTCTCGCCCCGGCGGGCCAGCGCGGCCAGCTCCGGCCGGGGCACGCTCAGCCCGTTCAGCTCGGTCAGCGCCAGCGCCGTCGCGCACTCCAGGGCGGCGGACGAGGACAGCGCCGCACCGCGCTCGAGATCGGCGTCGATGGCGATGCTGGCCCCGCCCACCGGGTAGCCCGCCTGCCGCAGCGCCCACGCGGCCCCGGCCGGGTAGGCGGCCCAGCCGGACGGCGTGCCGGGGGCGAGCTGGCCCATTCCGACCGTGGCCGGCGCGTCGGGCACCTGCCGCGAACGCAGCTCCAGCACCCCGTCGTCACGCCGGGACACCGCGGCGCGCACGCCCTGGGCGAGCGCGAACGGGAGCACGAAGCCGTCGTTGTAGTCGGTGTGCTCGCCGATCAGGTTCACCCGGCCCGGAGCGTGCCACACCCCGTCCGGCTGCGCGCCGAAGCACTCGGCGAACCAGTCCACGGCGCGCCCGGCGACCCCGCCCTGCACCTTCACGGCGGCTACCTGCCCGCCCCGGCCATCTGCCGCGCGAACGTCCACGCGTCCGCGACCATCGCGCCCAGATTCCGCTCGGCGTGCCAGCCCAGGTCCCTGGTGATGGCCTCGGAGGAGGCGACCAGCACCGCGGGGTCGCCCGGACGGCGCGGCGCCACCTCGGCCGGGATGTCGAGGCCGGTCACCTCACGGCACGCGTCGAGCACCTGGCGGTTGGAGTAACCGGTCCCGCTGCCCAGGTTGTAGACGGTGTGCGTGCCCGGCGCGGCCGCCTCCAGGGCCGCCACGTGCGCCCGGGCCAGGTCGGACACGTGGACGTAGTCCCTGATGCAGGTGCCGTCCGGGGTCGGGTAGTCGTCGCCGAACAGCCGCAGCGTCCCGCCGTCCCGCGCCGTGGCCAGCACGTTGGGGATCAGGTGGGTCTCCGGGGCGTGCCGCTCGCCGTGCCAGGTGCCCGTCGCGTCGGCGGCGGCCCCGGCGACGTTGAAGTAGCGCAGGCTCACCGCGCCGATGCCGTGCATCCGGGCGTACTCGGCCAGGGCGGTGTCCACGGCCACCTTGGACGCGCCGTACGGGTTGACCGGCCGGACCGGGTCGGTCTCGGTGACCGGGATCCGCTCCGGCTCACCGTAGACCGACGCGGTCGAGGAGAACACGATCCGGCGGGTGCCGGTGACGCGCATCGCCTCCAGCAGCGCCAGCGTGCCGCCCAGGTTGTTCTCCCAGTACCGGGCCGGGTAGGCCACCGACTCGGCGACCAGCGACTTGGCCGCGAAGTGCAGGACGGCGTCGATGCCGTCCGCGAGCGCGGCCCGGACGTCGTCGCCGCGGATCGTGCTCTGGACGAACGTCGCGGCGGCCGGCACCGCGTCCGCGTGGCCGGTGGACAGGTCGTCCACGACCACGACCTCGTGGCCGTCGTCGGCCAGCAGGGCCGCGACCACGCTCCCGATGTAACCGGCGCCGCCGGTGACGAGCAACTTCATGCTTGAGCGGCCTCTCCGCGACGGAGCGTGGCCGCGGCCCGCTCCGGCACTATGTCGTTGGAAAACGCGCCCATGCCCGACTCCGAGCCGGCCAGGTACTTGAGCTTGCCCGGCGCGCGCCGGATCGTGAACAGCTCCAGGTGCAGGGCGAACTCGTCGCGTTCGGCGTGGCGGGGCGCCTGGTGCCAGCCGGAGATGTACGGAGCCGGGACGTCGAAGAGCCGGTCGAACCGGCGGAGCAGGTCCAGGTAGACGTCGCAGAACTCGTCCTGCTCGGCCGCGGTCAGTTCCCGCAGGTCCGGGACCCGGCGCCGGGGATAGAGGTGGACCTCGTACGGCCAGTGCGCGGCGTGCGGCACGAACGCGACCCAGTGCCCGGCGTCGATGACGATCCGCGCGCCGTCGCCCAGCTCGGACGCGAGCACGTCGTCGAACAGGTTCCGGCCCCGGTCCCGCCGGTACCGCGCGACCGTCGCCAGCATCCGCGTCGTACGCGGGGTGACGAACGGATAGGCGTAGATCTGCCCGTGCGGGTGGCTCAGCGTGACCCCGATCTCCCGGCCCCGGTTCTCAAAGCAGAAGACCTGCTCGACGTCGGGCAGCGCGGCCAGCGCGATGCTCCGGTCGATCCAGGCGGAGAGCACGAGCGCGGCCTGGTCGTGGGTCAGGTCGGCGAAGGACGCCGAATGCCGCGGGCTGAAGACGACCACCTCGCACCGGCCGTGGCCGGGGCGGTCGGCGAGCAGGCCGGCCGGATCCGCCCCGCCGGCGCCGGCGACGGGCGCGTCGCCCGGCGGCGTGATCAGCGAGGGAAACCGGTTCTCGAACACGGCCACCTCGTAGTCCGGCGCCGGGATCTCGGTCAGCCGGCCCGGCTGCGAGGGGTCGAGCGGGCAGTGGTCGGCGGGCGGCAGGTAGGTGCGGTCCTGCCGGTGGCTGGCGATGATCACCCACTCGCCGAGCAGCGGGTCGTAGCGCACCTGCGACGAGGCCTCGACCCGGCCGAGCGGCCGGAGGTCGGGGTAGCCGGCCGACTCGCCGGCCGAGGCGCCGAAGTAGATCAGCTCCCGGCCGTCGGCCAGGGTCACCGACGCCTTCTTCACCGCCGCCGCCGCGGACCCGTTGCCGGGCGGCATCAGCCGACGTCCAGGCGGAGCAGGTCGTCGGTGGTCTCGCGGCGCAGCAGCACCTTGGCCGAGCCGTCGCGGACGGCGACCACGCCGGGCCGCGGCACGTGGTTGTAGTTGCTGGCCATCGACCGGCAGTAGGCGCCGGTCGCCGCCACGGCGATCAGGTCGCCGACGGCCACGTCGGCCGGCAGGTACGCGTCCCTGACCACGATGTCTCCGCTCTCGCAATGCCTGCCGACCAGCCTGCAGAGCGCGGGGGCCGCGGCGGACTCCCGGGCGGCCAGCACGCAGGTGTAGTCGGCGTCATACAACGCGGTGCGGATGTTATCGCTCATACCTCCGTCCACGCTGACGTACGTGCGCAACCCGTCCACGTCCTTGACGGTTCCGACCTGATACAGCGTGACCGTGCCGGGCCCGGCGATGGCCCGGCCGGGCTCGACGGTCAGCCGCGGCCGGGGCAGCCCGGCGGCGCGGCACTGGGCGTTCAGGATCTCGCGGAGGCCCTGCGCGATGATCTTGATGTCGGCGGGGTCGTCGCCGGGCACGTAGGCGATGCCGAAGCCACCGCCCAGATTCAGCTCGCCGATCTCGATCCCGCGGGACTCCCGGATCCGGACCGCGAGCTCGAGCACCCGGTGCGCGGCCACGTCGAAGCCCGCCGTGTCGTAGATCTGCGACCCGATGTGCGAGTGCAGCCCGGCGAACTCGAGCACCTCGCTGCCCAGGACCTGCCGCACCGCCTCGTCGGCCGCGCCCGAGGCCAGCGAGAAACCGAACTTCTGGTCGTCGTGAGCGGTGGCGACGAACTCGTGCGCGGCGGCCTCGACCCCGGTGGTCACCCGGACCAGGATCCGCGGGCGGTGGCCGGATTCCGCCGGGACGGTGCGTACCAGACGCCCGATTTCATCGAAGGAATCGACCACTATGTGACCGACGCCCGCCACGATCGCGCGGTGGAGCTCCTCGCCCATTTTGTTGCTGCCGTGCAGCGTGATCATCTCCGGCGCCACCCCGGCCTGCAGCGCGACCTCGAGCTCGCCGCCGGTGCAGACGTCGACGCCGAGGCCCTCCTCGCTGACCCAGCGCAGCACGCCGCGGCAGCAGAACGCCTTGGCCGCGTAGAACACGCCCGCGTCGTCGCCGAACGCCTCTCGGAAGTCCCGGCACCGGGAGCGGAAGTCCTCCTCGTCGCAGGCGAACACCGGCGTCCCGAACCGGGCGGCGAGGTCGCGCACGTCGAGGCCGCCGAGCACCAGCGCCCCGCCCTCCCGGTGCGCGGTGCGCGGCCAGATCGCCGGATCGAGGGCGTTCAGGTCCCGGGGCGGTGGCGGCGGATGATCCGGCGGCAGGACCTCAGCGTGTCGGGGCCCGGCCGGATGGGCGACGCGGCTCATGCAGGTAATGCTAGGGGCGCGGCCCGTCGCCCGAGGCTAGGCTGCTAGGCGCCCGGGAAATCCGGATCTGGAGGAATCATGCCGATATTGGGGGGCCGCCAGCCGGCCGACGCGAGCAGCTGGGAACCCGAGGCCGCCGACAGCAGGCTGGCCCAGACCGCGGGGGCCAACGAGGCCGGGGTGTTCACATCCGACCTGTCGGTCTCGGAGTACGTGCTGCTCGGCGAGGCCGGGTTCGAGCCGCTGGGGTTCGTGGTCGGTTCGTCGATCTACCACGTCGGGCTGCAGGTCGGGCGCTGGTCGCAGAACCAGGAGCTCCAGGTGCTGAGCCAGGCCATGTACAACGCGCGCGAGCTGGCCATGGCCCGGATGCAGGCCGAGGCCGACCATCTCGGCGCGGACGGGGTCGTCGGGGTGCAGCTCAAGATGCAGATGTACGCCTGGGGCCAGCATGTGCTGGAGTTCGTGGCCACCGGGACCGCCGTGCGCCACCTGGCCGGCACCGGCGCCCACCGCACCCCGACGGGCCGGGCGTTCTCATCGGACCTGTCGGCGCAGGACTTCTTCCGGTTGCTCGCGGCGGGCGCGGTGCCGGTCGCGTTCGTGCTCGGCACCTGCGTCTACCACATCGCCCACCAGTCGATGATGCAGACGTTGCGCCAGACCGGCCAGAACCAGGAGATGATCCAGTTCACCCAGGGCGTCTACGAGGCACGCGAGCTGGCCCTGTCCCGGATGCAGGCCGAGGCGACGCAGGCCCAGTCGTCCGGCATCGTCGGGGTCAGCGTGGCCGTCTCCAACCACGTCTGGGGCGAGCACGCGACCGAGTTCCTGGCCACCGGAACCGCCATCCGCCGCCTGTCCGACGAGCACCGGCTGCCGGAGACCTCGCCCAAGCCCACGTTCACCCTCGGCCTCGACTCCTGACCGTTACATGGGCGGCCAGGCGTGGACGGGCTCGTTGGTCCGCATCCGGTCGATGTAACCCAGCGTCATCAGGCGCAGCGCCTCGTGCCGGCCGGCGCCGCGCCGGGTGAGCGCGCGGGCGGCCTCGGTCTGCCAGGTGGCGCCGGTCCGGCCGGACAGGCAGCGTTGCTCGATGATGCCCAGCAGCCGCTTGGTGTCGTCGCCGTCCACCCCCCAGCGCTCGAGCCCCTCGAAGGCCAGTGGCAGCAGGCGGCGCAGCACCAGCTCGGTCACCGGGAGCTGGCCCAGGCCCGGCCAGTACAGCCGGGCGTCGATGCCGTGCCGGGCCCCGACGGACAGGTTGTCCGCGGCGGCGGCGAAGGACATCTGTTCCCAGACCGGCCGGTCGGCCTCGGTCAGCGCGCGGACCAGCCCGTAGTAGAAGGCCGCGTTGGCCATGATGTCGGCCACGGTCGGGCCGGCCGGCAGCACGCGGTTCTCCACCCGCAGGTGCGGCAGGCCGTCGGTCACCGCGTACACGGGCCGGTTCCACCGGTAGATCGTGCCGTTGTGCAGGGTCAGCTCGGCCAGCTCGGGCACCTGCCCGCGGTCGAGCGCCGCCACCGGATCCTCGTCCTCGAGCAGGGGCAGCAGGGCCGGGAAGTACCGCAGGTTCTCCTCGAACAGGTCGAGCACGGAGGTGATCCAGCGTTCGCCGAACCACACCCGCGGCCGGGCGCCCTCCCGTTTGAGCTGGTCCGGCCGGGTGTCGGTGGCCTGCTCGAACAGCGTCAGCCGGGTCTCCCGCCACAGCTCCCGGCCGAACAGAAACGGCGAGTTGGCGCCCACGGCGACCTGGACGCCGGCCACCGCCTGGGCCGCGTTCCAGTAGCTGGCGAACGTGTCCGGGCTCACCTGCAGGTGGAACTGCGCGCTGGTGCAGGCGGCCTCGGGGGTGATCGTGTCGATGTGGGTCAGCAGCCGCTCGGGACCCTCGATGGAGATCCGCATCTCCTCGCCGCGGGCGGCGAAGATCTCCTCGTTCAGCAGCCGGTAGCGCGGGTTCGTCGACATCGCGTGCTCGCCGACGTCGCTCTCGCGCAGCGTGGGCAGGATGCCGACCAGCACCAGCTGGCTGCCGGCCCGGCGGGCCCGGTCCCCGGCGTGGTCCAGGCTGGCCCGCACCCGCCGCTCGAGGCGGCTCAGCGCGCCGCCGGCCAGCGGCTGCGGCGGGACGTTGATCTCCAGGTTGAACTGCCCGAGCTCGCTGGCCCAGATCGGGTCGGCGATCTCGCCGAGCACCTCCCCGTTCTTCATCGAGGGCCGGCCGGCCTCGTCGACCATGTGCAGTTCAATCTCCAGGCCCACATTCCGGGGCTCGGTGTCGAACCGCGACTCGCGGAGCATCTGGCCGAACACGTCTAGACAACAACGCACCTTCTCGCGATAAGCGCGCCGGTCCTGCTGGCTCACGCTTATCGCTGGGACATCCCTGCCCATCGGTCCCCTCCCGCTCCGTGGCCATGGGCAGCCTTGCCCCAACCTTCGCACGTCAAAAGGCATGTGACCAGGGCAGAAGTGGGGTCAGATCAGGACGCGCCGCGACCTGACGGGGCGTTCCAGTCGAGCAGCGGGCCGTCCGGGACAATCCGGGTCGGATTAATAAACGGGTGCGTGGTGAAGTAGTGCCGCTTGATCTGGTCGAAATTCGTGGTGCCGCCGAACGCCGGCAGCGCGTAGAGGTCCCGCGCGTAGGCCCACAGGTTCGGGTAGTCGGTCAGCCGCCGGAGGTTGACCTTGAAGTGCGAGTAGTAGACCGCGTCGAAGCGGGCCAGGGTCACCCACAGCCGGACGTCGGCCTCGGTGATCTGGTCGCCCAGCAGGTACCGCCGGCCGGCCAGCCGCTCTTCGAGCTGATCCAGCGTGGCGAACACCTTGGTCACCGCGTCGTGGTAGGCCTCCTGGGTGCGGGCCATGCCGGATCGGTACACGCCGTTGTTCACGGTCTCGTAGACGGTGGCGTTGATCGCGTCGATCTCGGGCCGCAGCGCGGCCGGGTAGAGGTCGTAGGCCCCGTTGCCGAACGCGCCGAACTGGGTGCCGAGGTCGATCGTGATGTCGGGGAAGTTGTTGCTGACGATGCGGCCGGCCCGCCGGTCCCACAGCACCGGCACGGAAACGTGCCCGTCGTAGCCCGGCTCGGTCGCCTCGTAGGCCTCGCGCAGCAGCGCGAACCCGTTGACCGGATCGAGCGAGTACCCGGGGCCGTCGCGGAACGCCCAGCCCCGGCCGTCGCGGACCGGGTCGACGGCCGACAGCGAGACGACGTCCTCCAGCCCGAGCAGCTGGCGCACGATCGCGGACCGGTGCGCCCAGGGGCAGGCCCAGGAGATGTAGAGGTGGTAGCGGCCCGGTTCGGCCGGGTACCCGCTGGAGCCGTCCGCGGTGATCCGACCCTGGAACGGGTAGGCGGGCCGCACGAACTCGCCCGGCTTCGGCTCGGCCTGCGGTTGCTTGCGCCGGAAGTCCCCGTAGTCGCCGTAAGCGTCGAAGTCCACCGGGCTGGCGCCGCCCTGCTGCGTCGTGGTCATGCCGGTGCCAACCCGGGGACGGCGCGAGCCATTCCGCGCGATCAGCCCGGCGGCTCGGCCGGATCGCTGCGGGCCAGCGCGATCGCGTCCGCCTCGGTCATCTCCCGCCCGCGCCGCTCGGCGGCGGTGAACTCGTCGTCGCCCAGCGCCTCGCGCACGGCGGCCACCGACTGCTGGAACCGGGCCAGGTCGGGGCCGAGGACCGGGGCGCCGATCGCCTCGCGCATGGCCTGCGACGCGCCGAACAGCACGGCGGCGCGCCCGGCCAGCCCCGCGGCCGCGTCCACGCCGGCCATCTCCTCCAGGCACTCCGCGATCGACCGCCGCTCGCCGATGGCCTGGGCGTGCTCCAGGCTGCGGGCGTGCAGCGACCGGGCGGCCGGGTAGTCCTTGCGGGCCAGCGCGGTCAGGCCGAGGTTGGTCAGCGCGACGCTGGCCAGGCGGCGGTCGCCCACCTGCTCGGCCAGGGCGAGCGCCTCGGCGTGCCGTTCCGCGGCCCCGTCCGGGTCGCCGGTGTTCTGCAGGACCGTGCCGAGGTTGGTCAGGGCGCCGCCGATCAGCTTGCGGTCGCCGAGCTTCCTGGAGTTGGCCAGGTGCTCCCGCAGCCGGGCGGCGGCGAGCTCGAAGTCGCCCTCGTTGAACGACACGACGCCGAGGTTGCCCAGGATCACCGTGGCCCGGCGCAGGTCCCCGGCGGCCCGGAACCTCGACATGCTCTCGGTGTAGTACGCGGTGGCCTGGGCCTGGTCGCCGGTGTGCAGCGCCAGCCGGCCGAGGCCGGACAGGCACCGGCCCATCACGTTCGACGCGCCCGCCCGCCGGGCCAGCTCGAGCGCCTCGGCGTACATGGCCTCCGCGGCCGGGTAGTCGCCGCGGACGTGCGCGGCCGCGCCCAGCTCGCCGAGGCAGCTCGCGGTGCGCGCGTCGTCGCCCAGGCCGCGCCAGATGGCCAGGCTCTCCTGCTGATAGCCGAGCTGGGCCTCGTGATCGGCCTGGACGTAGGCCAGCTGGCCCGCCCCGTCCAGCGCGATCGCCCGCAGCCGGGGATCGGCCCCGGGTCCGGCCGTGGCCAGCGCCGAGTCCAGCCAGCGGCGGCCCAGGCTGGCGTGCCCTCTGACCTGCCAGAACGGCGCCACCGCCCCGGCCAGGGCCAGCGCGGCCAGCGCCTGGTCCGAGCCCGGCCGGGTGAGCCCCCACTCCAGGCCGGCCCGGATGTTCTCCACGTCGGCCTCGAGCAGGTCGAGCCAGGCCTCCTGGTCGGGGCCGTCCAGGTCGGCTTCGCCCGCGTAATCGAGCAGCCAGGCCAGGTGCCGCTGGCTCAGCGCGTCCCGCTCCCCCGCCTGCGCCAGCTGCCTGCGGGCGAACTGGTGCACCGACTCGAGCATGCCGTAGCGCATGCTGCCGGAGCGTTCCTCGGTTGTCAGCAGCGAGCGGTCGACCAGCGACGTGACGGCCTCGAATACCGCGTCGGCGGGCAGCCGCGTGTCGGATAGCTCCGTGTCGGGCAGCACCGCCTCGGCCGCCTCCAGCGTGCAGCCTCCGGCGAACACCGCCAGCCGCCGGAAGCACACCCGCTCCTCGTCGCTGAGCAGGTCATGGCTCCATTCGATCGCGGCCTGCAGGGTCTGGTGCCGCGGCAGCCCGCCCCGGCTGCCGCCGGCCAGCACCCGGAACCGGTCGTCCAGCCGGGCGGCCAGCTGCCGCGCGGTGAGCGCGTTCAGCCGGGCGGCGGCCAGCTCCAGGGCGAGCGGGATGCCGTCCAGGCGGCGGCAGATCTCGCTGACCGCCCCGGCGTTGACCTCGGCCAGCGAGAACCCGGGCCGGGCCAGCCGGGCCCGGTCGCACAGCAGCCGGGCCGACTCGGACCGCGCGACCACCAGCGGGTCCTGCTCGTCCGGCGGCGGCAGGGTCAGGGGCGGCACCGGCCAGGTCGCCTCCCCGGCCACGTTGAGCCTGCTCTGGCTGGTGGCCAGGATCCGCAGCGACGGGCACTGCCGCAGCAACCCGGTGACCAGGCCGGCCGCGGCGTCCAGCACGTGCTCGCAGTTGTCGAGGATCAGCAGCGCCTCGCCCGCCCCGGCCAGCAGCTGGGCGGCGATCGTCTCGGCCAGCGGGCGGCCGGGCTCCTCGCGCACGCCCAGCGCCGACGCGGCGGCCGCGGCGACCAGGTCGGGCCGGGCCACAGCGGCCAGCTCCACGAGCCAGACGCCGCCCGGATACCGGCCCGCGGCCTGCTGCCCGGCCTTGAGGGCCAGCCGGGTCTTGCCGGAACCGCCCGGCCCGGTCAGCGTGAGCAGCCGGGACAGCCCGAGCAGCTCCTCGATCGTGGCCAGCTCGGACTCGCGGCCGATGAACGACGTGCTCTCGGCGGGCAGCCAGCCCGGCGACGCGGGCGCCACCCGGTCGGCGGCCGCGGCCGGCGCGGGTTCCGGCGCCGCGGCCGGCGCCGCGTCCGGCGCCTCGGGCCCGGCCCCCTGGCCCGCGGGCGGCTCGGCGGCGCGTTCCGGCTCGGCGGGCCGCCAGTCCAGCCCGGGATCCTGGCGCAGGATCGCCTCCTGCCGCCGGGCCAGCGCCGGGTTGGGGTCGATGCCCAGCTCGTCGGCCAGCCGGCCGCGCAGGTCCTGGTAGGCCCGCAGCGCGTCGGCCTGGCGGCCGCACCGGTACAGGGCCAGCATCCGCTGGCCGCACAGCCGCTCCCGCAGCGGGTGCGCCGCCACCAGCCCTTCGAGCTCGCTGGCCAGGCTGGCGTGGCGGCCGCAGGCCAGGTCGGCCTCCACCCGGTCCTCGATCGCGGACAGCCGGGCCTCCTCCAGCCTGATCGCGTCCGCCTGGGCGAAGGCGAAGTCGGCCACGTCGGACAGCGCCGGGCCGCGCCAGAGCGCCAGGGCCTCGCGCAGCCGGGCCGCCGCCGCCTCGGGCCGGCCGCCGGCCATGTCGGCGGCCGCCCCGGCGACCAGGGAATCGAAGCGCTGAGCGTCGAGCTGGCCGTCGGCGAGAACGATCCGGTACCCCGGCGGGGACGTCGCCACCGCGCCGGAACCGCTGCCCAGCGCCCGGCGCAGCCGCGAGATGTACACCCGGAGCGTGGCCATGTAGTGCGGCGGCGGCTCGCCCGCCCACAGGTCGTCGGCCAGCCGGTCGGCCGACACCACCTGCCCGGCCGCGAGCAGCAGGCGGGCCAGCAGGCTGCGCTCCCGCAGGCCGCCGAGGTCCATGACCACGCCATCGTCGGATACCTCGACCGCTCCGAGAATGCGGAATTCAACGATGGCCACCACCTCCCCTGGAGGCTGAGGCTGCTGGAGGTTTGCCGGTCACCGGAGGCTGCCGGTTGCCGAAGGCTGCCGGTTGCCGAAGGCTGCCGGTTAATGGTAAGTGGGCCGCGCGCCCGGCATCCAGCGAACGTTCAGCGCTCGCCGAACCAGCCGGGCACGTCGAGCCGGAACAGCTCCGGCGGCGTGACCTTGCGCAGATCGGCCTCGAGCGCGTTCAGCCGCTCCGCCCCGATGACGGCCGCCCAGCGGGCGCGCAGGTCGTCGAAGATCCGCGCCGAACGCTCCAGCGCGTCGACGGCCCGCCCGGTGAGCAGCACCACCTTGCGCCGGGCATCGGCCGGGTCGGGCCCCCGTTCCAGGTAGCCGAGGCGCTCCAGCGCGTCGATGGTCTTGCCGGCCGCCTGCTTGGAGATCCCCAGCCGGCGGCCCAGCTCGGCGGCGGTCGTGCCGTACGGGCCGATGGCCTGGAACACGAACCCGTGCATCGGCCGCATGTCGGGATGCCCCTGCCGGGCCAGCTCGGCGTGCAGGTCGTCGATCAGCACGCGGAAGCCGAGCAGCAGCCGCAGCGCCAGCTCGAAGCCCGGCGGCTCGGAGCCGGGCGCCTCAGTTGACATGAACGACAACCAGGTTTACGGTTTTGCCCGTCGGACATTCGACAACCATGTTGTCTATCTTAGGAGGCAGCCGCGATGCCGGTCATCCGCCACGCCGAGAGCCGTCGCACCGAAACCCCGAACGCGGTCATGACCACGCTGGCGTCGCCCACCCAGGGCGGCGCCGGGCAGGCCGTCTGGCGGGTCGACATGCGGCCGGGCCAGGCCGGGCCGCTGCACGCCATCGACACCGAGCAGGTGTGGACCGTGCTGGACGGCGGCGCGTCCGTCGAACTCGACGGCGAACTGCTCGCCGTGGCCCCCGGAGACACGCTGATCCTGCCCGCCGACGCGCCGCGCCGCATCACCGCGGACCCGGCGGCCGGCCTCACCGCGATCGTCGCCGCGCCCGCCGGCACCCGGGCCTACACCCTCGACGGCACCACGGTCGGGGCCGAGTGCGCCGCGCCGGACGGCGAGAAGCTGATCCCCGCCTGGGTCGTCTAGGCCGCGCCTAGGCCGCCGCGGTCCAGGCGACCGGCAGCCGTTTGACGCCGCGCTGGAAGTTCGACCGCAGGTAGGACGGCTGGCCCGCGAGGGCCAGCGCGGACGTGCGAGAGAGCACCTCGTCGAACAGCGCCCGCATCTGGGCCCGGGCCAGGTGCGAGCCGAGACAGAAGTGCGGCCCGTGGCCGAACACCAGATGCGGGTTCGGCCGGCGCCGGATGTCGAACGCGTCCGGATCGGCGAACACCGCCTCGTCCCGGTTCGCTGAGGTGAACGAGACCACGACCTTTTCCCCGGCCCGGATCCGCTGCCCGCCGAGCTCGCAGTCCGCCGTCGCCGTGCGGCGGAACGTCATCACCGGCGTCCACCACCGCAGCATCTCGTCCACCGCGGCGGGCATCAGCCCGCCGTCCGCGCGCAGTTGCCGTTGCGCTGCGGGGTGTTCGAGGATAGCCACGCATCCTCCAGGCAATCCGTTACGCACCGTCTCATTACCGGCGACAGCGAAAAGCCAGAACATGTTCTCGAATTCCTCGACCGAGACGCGGCCGCCCTGGTCATCGACCTGCTCCAGCAGGATCGACATCACATCGTCGCCGGGGCGGCGGCGTTTGGCCTCGGCCAGCAGGTGGGCGTACGCATAGAGATCGGGCATCCCCTCGCGGGTCCGCGGATCGGGCATGCGGCCGCCGGGGCCAGGACGCGGCCGCAGCGCGACCGCCTCGGCCGCCATCGGCGTCCCTCCGGAGGGGTCGAACTCGGCCGACGACGCGTAGTCCGGATCCTGGTAGCCGATCACCCGGTTGGACCAGTCGAACAGCAGCCAGCGATCCGACTCCGGCATGCCGAGCACGTCGGCCAGGGTCAGCAACGGCAGGTCGGCCGCGACGTCCTTGGCGAAGTCGAGCTCGCCCCCCGGCCCGGTGAACGCCCGCTCGCACAGGGCGCGCGCGTGCCCGCGGATGCGCTCCTCGAGCCGGGCCACCGCGCGCGGGGTGAACGACCGGCTCAGCAGGGTCCGCAGCCGGGCGTGCTCGGGCGGGTCCATGTTCAGCATCATGCGGCGGACGTAGCCCAGTGCCCCGGGGCTGGCCGGGTCGCGGATCTGCGTCGCGCCGCGCCACGAGGAGAACAGCCGCGGCTGCTTGAGCACCGACTCGACGTCGGCGTGCCGGAGCACGAGCCAGAACCCCGGGCCCGCCGGCCAGCCCAGCACCGGTACCTCCTCGACCCAGGTCACCGGCCGGTCGCGGCGCAGCCGGGCCAGCGCGCCGAACGGCACGGCCTCGGCGTAGGTCGCCGGGTCGAACACGACCTCGGTATCGGGCCTGGCCACGGCGGTCAGCCCCGCCCCAGGAACTCCTCGATCGACGCGGCGAGCGCCGCCGGGGTCTCGAACATCGGGTAGTGCCCGGCATTGGGGACCACCTCGAGCTCGGCGCCGGGATAGAACTGGAGCCAGGTCTGCTCCATCACCGGCGCGGACAGGGCCGGGTCGTGCTCCCCCACGATGACCTTGACCGCGGCCTGGTTGCCCTTCACCTGCTCGGAGAAGTCGGTCTTCGCCCAGGAGTCCAGGTACGCGCCGAACGCGCCGACCTCGGAGTTGTCCAGCGAGTGCTGAACGATGTGGTCGACGAACGCGCGCGGCAGCCGTCCCCCGGTGGTGAAGTTGATGATCGCGAACCGGTTGTCGCGGCTGGCCGCCGCGCCGGAGAACAGGGCCCACCCATCCGCATCCATCGGCACGCCGGTGGCCGGGACCGGGTTGAGCGCGACCAGGCGCCGCACCCGGCCCGGGGCCCGCAACAGCGCGTGCTGGATCGCCTGGCCGGACATCGAGTGCCCGACCAGCGAGAACCGGTCCCAGCCCAGCTCGTCGGCCAGCGCGACGGCGTCGGCCGCGGCCTCCTGCATGGTGAAGTCGCCCGCCACGTTCCGGCGGCCGCCGTAGCCGCGCAGGTCCATGAACGCGTACGTGTACGCCGACGGGTCGAGGTAGTCGGGCAGCCCGCCCCAGCCTCGCGCCGAGCCGAACCAGCCGTGCAGCGCGAGCACGTGATGGTCGCCCGACCCGACGGTCACCGTCGAATCGCTCATGTCAGGAATGTACCGCCATGACAAAATTCGCTCCATGACCGACCCAACGCCCTACCTCCATTTCCCCGGCACCGCCCGTGAGGCCCTGACGTTCTACGGCAACGTCTTCGGCTGCGGCGTTCAGTTGCACACCTTCGCCGAGTTCAAACGGGCCGACGGTCCGGCCGATGCGATCGCCCACGGCTACCTGACCGGCGGGCCCGTCGCGCTGTTTGGCGCCGACGTGTCCGGGGACGAGCCGGCCTTCCGGTCCGAAGGCCTGATGCTGTCCCTGCTCGGCACGGCCGCTCCCGCGACGCTGCGGAGCTGGTTCTCCCGGCTCAGCGACGGCGGCCGGGTCGTGGATGACCTGCAGGAGCGGCCGTGGGGCGCATCCGATGGGCAAGTCATCGACCGTTACGGCCTGCACTGGCTCATCGGGTTCGAGGGCGACGAGAGCGGCTGAAAGACTCCAGGCGCATGACAATCGACGGCAACCCGGCCGGACGGGGCGATGCGGCGGATGCGACGGCGGCGCTGGCCGAACGGCTGCGCCACGACATGGTCGGTGCGCTCGAGCTCTTCACCGTGTACCTGGGCGAGCGGCTGGGCCTGTACCGGGCGCTCGACCGGGCAGGCCCGGCGACCTCGCCGGAGCTGGCCGAGCGGACCGGCACCGCCGAGCGGTATGTGCGCGAGTGGCTGGAGCATCATGCGGCCAGCGGGCTGCTCGAGGTGGATGACCCCGCCGCCGGGCCGAAGGCGCGCCGGTACCGGCTTCCGGCCGCGTACGCGCCCGTCCTCGCCGACCCCGACAGCGTCTGCTACCGGGCATTCAACGGCACGGAGATCGTGCGAGCGGGCCGGCGCCTGCCGGACCTGGTGGAGGCGTTCCGCACCGGGGACGCTCCGCCTCCGCTGGCCTGGGCGCCCGAAGGACGGGCCGACTACAACCGGCCCGTGTTCCTGAACCTGCTGGGAACGCGGTGGCTGCCCGCCATCGCCGACGTGCACCAGCGGCTGCTGCGCGAGCCACCCGCCCGGGTGGCCGACCTGGCGTGCGGCGCCGGCTGGTCGAGCATTGCCATGGCGCAGGCTTACCCGCTGATCCGGGTGGACGGTTTCGACCTGGATTCCGACGTGATCGCCGCCGCCCGTCGCAACGCCGAGCAGGCCGGCGTGTCCGGCCGGGTCGCCTTCACCGTCAGCGATGCCTCCGGCCCGGGCGCATCCGGCCGCTACGACCTGGTGACGATCTTGGAAGGGCTGCACGACATGTCCCGCCCCGTGGACGCGCTGCGGGCGGCGCGGGACATGCTCGGGCCGGCCGGTTCGGTCATCGTTGCCGACGAGCTCGTCGAGGACGAGTTCACCGCCCCCGCCTCAGAACTCGAGCGCTACCACTACGGCTGGAGCGTGGTGGCATGCCTGCCCGGCGCCATGGGTGACCCCGGCACGTCGGCCACCGGGGCGGTGATGCGCCCGTCCACGCTGCGCCGCTACGCCCGGGAGGCGGGCTTCGCCGGCGCGGAAGCCCTCCCGCTCGAAACCGAATCCTGGCGTTTCTACCAGCTCACCCCGTGACTCCCCGACGGCGACAACGACCGCGAATCCTCAGCCCCCTCCGGCGATGCCCAGAGCCGTGCTCAGGGCGGCAATGATCGCTCCGCCAACGGTGATCGCCAGGAACGAGCGGGCGAAGCTCGTGCGGAAGAACACGCGGCGCAGCCAGGCCAGGATCAGCAGCTCGCCGGCCACGACGGCGATGGCCGCGCTGATCGCGGCGCCGTAGTCGGGGATGAGGAACGGCAGGGTGTGGAAGATGCCCCCGGCGAAGGTCCCGCCGCCGGTGATCACGCCGCGCAGCGCGGGCCGGCCGCGCCCGGTCAGGTCCCCGGTGTCGGACAGGCCCTCGGAGAAGGCCATGCTCACGCCCGCGCCCAGGGCGGTGGCGACGCCGGTGACGAAAGCGGTCAGCGGCCGGTGCGTGGCCAGCGCCACCGCAAAGATGGGCGCCAGGGTCGACAACGACCCGTCCATCAGCCCGCTGAGCGCGGGCTGGACGCGCGTGAGCAGGAACGAGCGGGAGCCGACGGAGCCCGGCACGATCCCGGCCGTTGCCCTGGTCTGAGTGCTGGTCCGTCTATCCGGACTCATAACTTTTGCCGCCATGCCACCGATGCTCCCGGCCGGGCGGCCCGCCGTCGTCGTGCGCGGGAACCGTCTTTTTCCTGGTCGGCGCGGATGCGGTGGACCGCGCGGGTACTGCGCGGGGAGTAGCCGGCATCGCGTCGCCCGGACTCACGCACTCATCCGCGGGCACGACGAGGCAAAGGGCGACCGGTCGTTCAGATCTGCGCGATGCCGCCGTAAGCCCAGGCGCGGTCCGCGTTGGGACCGGGAACGCCGCCATCCGGCCGCCAGTACGAGACGAGCACGAGACCCGGGTCGAGAAGTTCCCGGCCGTTGAACATGCGCAGGATCTCGTCCTTGCCGCGGGGAATCCAGATAGCGCCGCGCGCTCTGGCTTCGGCCGATGCCTGATGCGTCCGGTCCGGAGCGAACTCGTCGGTGGAGTGCGACAGCACAACGTAGCTGCCGGGCGCGAGCGCGGCAAGGTACCTCGCGGCGATGCCGGCCGGGTCGTCCTCGTCGGGGATGCAGTGCAAGACCGCGATGAGCATGAGCGCCACGGGCCTGGAGAAGTCGAGCCACTGCCCGGCCTTGGCCAGGACCTCGTCCACGTCTTGGAGGTCGGCCCTGACCACGCCGGTGGCGGGGTTGTCCGCCATCAGGGCCTCTGCGCGCAGGAACACCACGGGGTCGTTATCGACGTAGACGACGCGGGCGTCCGGGTGCCCATCCTGCGCGGTCTCGTGTGTGTTCGGGCTGGTGGGCAGCCCGGTGCCGATATCGAGGAACTGGCGGATGCCCGCATCGCGCAGGTACCGGACCGAGCGGACCAGGAAGTCACGGTTCCCGCGCGACGAATCCAGCATCTCCGGCACGAGCTCCAGGCTTCGCTCGGCCGTCTCCCGGTCGGCGGCGAAGTTGTCCTTGCCGCCCAGCATGTAGTCGTACACGCGCGCCGGGTGCGGGATATCGGTGCGGACGCCCAGCGCCTTCCATTTGTCGCGCTGTTCCTGCTCGGTCATCGTGAGGTCTCCTGCCCTCGGTTTCATTCCAGATCCTGCCATACCGCGACAGAAGCTCAGCGAGCCAAACGGTCAGCGGCCGAGCAGCCGCATGTCCGCCGCTTCGTGGTGATCGCCGGCCGCCGGGGTGAGGTTGTCCAGCGTGCTGATCTGCTCGGCGGTCAGTTCGATGCCATCGGCGGCGATGTTCTCCTCGGCCCGGCCGACGCGCTTGGTGCCGGGGATCGGGGCGATGTCGTCGCCCTTGGCCAGCAGCCAGGCCAGCGCCACCTGGGCCGGCGTGGCGCCGGCCTGAGCGGCGACCGCTTCGACCTCGTCGGCGATGCGCAGGTTGTGCCGGAAGTTCGCGCCGGTAAAGCGCGGGTTGGTCTTGCGCCAGTCGCCGTCGTCGAACTGCCCGGCGCTGCGGATCTTCCCGGTGAGGAAACCATGGCCGAGGGGCGAGAAGGGCACGAAGCCGATGCCGAGCCGCCGGGTCAGCGGCAGCACGTCCGTCTCCGGATCCCGGGTCCACAGGGAGTACTCCGACTGCAGCGCGGCGACCGGGTGGACGGCGTGGGCGCGGCGGATCGTGGCGGGCCCGGCCGCGGACAGGCCGATGTGGCGGACCTTGCCCTCGGCCACGAGCCCGGCCAGGGCGCCGACGGTGTCCTCGATCGGGGTGCCGGGGTCGACGCGGTGCTGGTAGTAGAGGTCGATGTGGTCGGTGCCCAGCCGCCTGAGGGAGCCTTCGGCCGCGGCGCGGATGTTCGCCGGGCTGCTGTCGAGGATGCGGACCCCGCCGCCCGCGTGTGAGAAACGGCCGAACTTGGTGGCCAGCACGACCTCGTCGCGGCGGCCCTTGATGGCCCGGCCGACGAGTTCCTCGTTGGTGAACGGCCCGTATGTCTCGGCGGTGTCGATGAACGTGACGCCCAGTTCCAGGGCCCGGTGGATGGTCCGGATGGACTCGGCGTCATCGGTGCCCGCGCCGGTGTAGGCGGCGGACATGCCCATGGCGCCCAGGCCGATGCGGGAGACATCCAGATCCCCCAGGGTGATGTGCTTCATGATCACTGCTCCGGGAAGCTTGTGCGCGATGCGACCGAGCCTGCCTGGCTGGCGCGCGGTGAAGAAGACCGCCTCGTTCCTAGCAGTGGCGCGGCCAGGCCGAGGCCTCGGGCGCCGATTGACGGCTATCTATCAAGGTGATATCACTTTTATAGCAGCGGCCGGACGACGGCCCGCACGTCACTGGAGGCAGACCGATGCAGCCAACAACCGACGGCATCACTTCGACCGTCACTTCCTCGCGACCCATGATCGTCACGACGACCGAGAACATCCCGGGCACGCGGGTGGTGAAGACGATCGGGCAGGTATTTGGCCTGACGGTCCGCTCGCGCAGCCTCGGCGGCAACATCGCCGCCGCCCTCAAGGGCCTGGTCGGCGGCGAGATCGGATCGTACGTCAAGCTCAACGAGGATTCCCGGCGCCAGGCCCTCGACCGCATGGTGCAGAACGCCGCCGCCATGGGGGCCAACGCCGTGACGATGATGCGCTTCGACTCCACCGAAATGGGCCGGAGCATGAGCGAGATCGTGGCCTACGGCACCGCCCGCGTCGTCGAGACGGTGGCCGACGCCCCCGACTCGGTCAGCACGCAGGGCTGAGGTGCGCCGTCATGCACGCGGTGGAATGGGTAATACTCGGGATCGTCGTCGTCGGAGTCGTCATCGCCGTCTTCGGCTGGGATCGCTACCGCGGGAACCGGAAGGACGCCGACACCGGCAGCGGCTCCGAGCCGACCAGCGAGGTGTTCATCGACCCGGCTACTGGCAAGCGGATGCGCGTGTGGTACGACCCGGCCACGGGAGACCGAGAGTACCGCGCCGAATGAGCGCACCGGCATGGCCAACGCATAAGCTCGGGATTCATGATCTGCCGTGTGTGGCGTGGCTGGACCACGAAGGACAACGCCGGCGCGTACGAGCGCATCGTTCGCGGCGAGGTCATTCCCGGCATTGAGGCGCGACGCATCCCGGGATTCCGCTCCATCGATCTGATCCGGCGCGAGCGGGAACACGACGTGGAGTTCATGACCCTGATGTGGTTCGACGGACTCGACAGCGTCAGGCGCTTCATGGGCGAGGACTACGAAACGGCGCACGTGCCGGAGCCAGCCCGGGCGGTGCTCGCGGACTTCGACCGGCGCTCGGCTCACTACGAGGTTCTCGACCGCAGGCAACAGCCGCAGTAGCCGATGTTCTCGCCTGAAGGCCCGTCGGCGCGTGAACTGGCGAGGCAGGCGCTGTCCTCGGTTGAGGGCGGCTACGACCTGCTGGCACCGAAGTTCGACCACACGCCGTTTCGCACCCCCGATGCCATCCTGGACGCGACCGCCGGCATACTGCGCCCGCTCGGCCCGTTCGGCCGGGGACTGGACGTATGCTGCGGGACCGGCGCGGGCATGCGGGTCCTGGCGTCCGTGTGCCAGGAGCCGATCACCGGCGCCGACTTCAGCACGGGCATGCTCGCGCAGGCGCGCCATGCGCACCCGGACGCCACGTGGGTACGCGCCGATGTCCGGGCCCTGCCCTTCGCCGGGGCCTTCGACCTGGCGGTCAGCTTCGGAGCGCTCGGGCACTTCCTGCCCGCCGAACGGCCCGCCCTGTTCGCCGACGTGTACCGCGCGCTGCGGCCCGGCGGGGTCTTTGCGTTGCCGGTCGGTGCGCCGCTGCCCGTTGCCTCGCCCTGGTACTGGGCGCTGGCCGGGTTCGATCTGGCCATGCGGGTCCGCAATGCCCTCTGGCATCCCCCGTTCGTCATGTACTACCGCACCTGGCCGCTGCGGGCGGTCCGCGACGACCTGACGGCGTCCGGGTTCACCGTCACGACCGTCCCCATGACCGCTCTCGGCCGGCGCGAGGACGGCAACCCGCGGTACCGGCTCGTCCTCGCGCGCAAAGACCGCACCCCCTGACGCCGGTACGCCGAGCCGTTCTTCGCCGGGGAGGTCGAGCCGTGCATCAACGGCCAGGGCGCCACGAGCGCGTTACGGGGCGTGCTGTGGTGCCAGGCAGTAGTAGTTCTCGTAGATCCCCTGGGCTTGAGCGCGGGCTGATTCCCAGTCCCAGCCACGCGGGTAGTAGCGGTCGGGGCTGAGGGACGTGACGTAAGGGGACGGGTCTGGTTGCAGGCTCTCAAGTACGTGGCCGGCGAGGCCGGCTGACCCGGAGACACCATGTGCGTTGCAGGCCGCGGCCATCACCAGGCCGCGCACGCCGGGCACCGGTCCGACGATGAACCGGCCGTCGGGCGAGAACGCCGGAAATCCGCGGAAGACCTCGCGTACCTCGGCCTCGGTGACCGCGGGCGCGAACGTGGCGAAGTCGCGCGCGAAGCCGGATAGGACATCCCAGTCCGGGGCCACGGCCAGATCCTGCCCGATGGTGACGGCACGCGGGTCGAGGCTCAGCCCGTTCGGCTCCCAGCCCCCGCACAGCAGTCCCTGCCCTTCGGCTCGCGCGTATATGCGCAGGTCAGGGATGCGGAGCACGGGCAAGTCGGCGTGCCAGCCCGCGACGGCCCTGGTGACGAAGTACTCGTGACGCACCGGGACGATCGGGAGCTGCTGGCCGGCCAGCGAGGCCACGGCGCCGGCCCATGGCCCGGCCGCGTTGATCACCATGTCGGTCGCGACGGCGCGCCGGTCGGTGCGGACGCCCGTCACCACGCCGCCGATGATGCGCAGGCCGGTAACGGTGGTGTGCGTCGCAAAGGTGACTCCCCGATCTCGCGCGGCGCGCGCGTAGGCGGTCACGAGACTGTTTGGCTGGAGGTAGCCGTCGGTGGGGCACCATAGCGCCGCCGTGACCTGGGTCGTGTCCAGCATCGGGCACAGCATGCCCAGCCGGGCAGGGGTGAGGAACTCGACCTCGAGCCCGGCTGACCGCGCCACAGCGGCCAGCGCCTGGAACTCGGCCGCTCGCTCGGCGGTTGTCGCTATCCGCACGCTCCCGGTCTGGCGCCAATCCGCCGGGTAGCCGGTCTCCTGTTCGATCCGGGCGTACACCGCAACCGAGGCCATGGCCAGCAAGCACCGCTCTTTTGTGGCGCGGACCTGCCCGACCAATCCGGCCGCTTGTCCCGAGGTCGCCCCGGCCAGCTCGCCCTGCTCCACGACCTGGATGTCACGGTGGCCCGCCCGGGCCAGGACATAGGCCACCGCGCATCCGATAGCCCCGCCACCGACGATCGTGACCTCGGCGTCTCTGACTTCGGCCACCGGAACCTTCCGCGCCGTCAGGCACCCGGGACACGACGGGCGATCTTCATCCCGGCACCGCGCTCAGCATACCGGCGGACAACGGGGCCACCCGGTCCGGTGGCAGGTCGAGCTGGCCGGACATGCCGCCGAGGACGAAATCGGCGCTGGCCAGGAAGTCGTGCGGGAATCCGAGGGCGATGCGGGTGGCCTCATCGAGCCGGGCCAGCGCGTCAGGCGGCAGGCTGACGTCGAGGCAGGCCAGGTTGTCGGCGAGTTGCTGGGCGGTCCGCGCGCCGAGGATCGGGATGACGCCGCCCCGGGCCCGGAGCCAGGCGAGTGCGACGACCGAGGAGCTGAGTCCGGCGGATTCGGGGTCAACGTGCTCCTGCGCGACGGCGACACCGTGTATCGCACATGGCATACCAACGGCCGCGGCACTGAGCAGCTCACGCACACCTTCGCGCTGATCGATCTGCTGCCCTACGGGCGGCAGGAGGAATGGCAGGACTCGCCCGAGGGCTGGCCGAAGTCGCCCGCCTACAGCGGGTGGGGCAGCCCCGAAGACATCGCGGCGAGTTACGGACCAGATGGGTCAGGACGCTGAAAAAGCGTTCGGCCCGGCGGCCGGGCCGGGGTAGCCTGACCGGGACGCTGACGGAGGTTGCGATGACCCAGGCTGATCACTCCGAGCTCGCCGGCCTGCTGGCGGAGGTCGAGGCGTCGGCCGGCGGTTTCCGCCATCGCCAGCACGTTCACCTGGCGTTTCTCGCCGCCCGTCGGTACGGGACGGCCGGGGCGACCGACCGGATCAGCGACTGGATCAGGCATCTGACCGCGCACGCGCCGCAGAAGTTCCACGCCACGATCACGCGCGCGTGGACCGAGCTCGTCGGTCATCATCTGGCGGCCGATCCCTCGGTCACCGACTTCGAGGTGTTCGCCGCGCGGAACCCGGCGCTGCTCGACAAGCGGCTGCTGATGCGGCACTACACCGCGGCGACGCTCGCCTCGCCGCAGGCCCGGACCGAATGGGTGGAGCCGGACCGCGCCGCGTTCCCCTGGAGTTCAGCGCGCTGATCGCCGCCGGCGAGCCAGGAACTAGCCCAGCGCCAGCGCCATGCGGCGGACCGCGTCGGCGATGAGCTCGGGTGAGGTCCCGATGTTCAGCCGGGCGAAGCCGCGCCCCTGGGCGCCGAAACCCGGGCCCGCGCTCAGCGCGACCCGGCCCCGGTCCAGGAACGCCTCGGCCGGGTCGTCGCCCAGGCCGAGTGCGCGGCAATCGAGCCAGGCCAGGAAGCTGGCCTCCGGCGGCACGTAACGCACCCCGGGCAGTTGCTCGCCGACCAGCCGGGCCAGCAGGCCTCGGTTCTCGTCGAGCTGGGCGAGCAGCGCGTCCAGCCAGGGCAGCGAGTCGGCGAACGCCGCCACCGACCCGAGGACGCCGAGCTGACCGGGCAGCAGCGCCTCCCAGCGTTCGTCGAGCACCGCGCACAAGTCCTCGGAGCCAGCGATCGCGAGGCCGCACTTCAGCCCCGGAATGTTCCAGGCCTTCGAGGCCGATGTGAACGAGACGGCGCGTTCAGACTGCTCATGATCAAGCGAGAGGAACGGAACATGCTCCGCACCGCTCAGCCCGAGCGGCGCGTGGATCTCATCGACGAGCAGCAACACGCCGTGGCGCTGGCACAGGTCGGCCACCGCGGTCAGCTGCCCGCGCGACCAGACCCGGCCGGTCGGGTTGTGCGGGCTGGCGAGCAGGTACGCGGCGACGCCCTCGGTCGCGAGCGCCCGGTCGAGCGCGTCGAGGTCCAGCTCATAGCGGCCGTCGTCACCGCGGCGCAGCGGCGCCTCGACCACCTGCCGCCCGGCCTGCCGGATCCGGTAGAAGAACGGCTGGTAGACCGGCGGGTTGATGACCACCCCGGATCCGGACGGAGTCACGGCCCGGAGCACCTCGGCCACGCCGGTCATCACGTCGGGGATCGCGTAGACCCGGGCCGGGTCCGGCGACCAGCGCAGCCGCTTCCCGGCGAACGCCGCGAACGCGTCGCCCAGTTCGCCCTTGTCGCCATAGCCGCAGTCGCCGATGGCCATCGCCGCGGCCACGGCCTCGACGATCGGGGCGGCCAGGTCGAAGTCCAGCTCGGCCACGAAGGCGGGCAGCACGTCGTCCGGGTACAAGCGCCACTTGTGGCTCTTGCGCTTCCTGAGCGTCTCCGGGCGGCAACTGCCGAGCATCGCGTCCATCACGGCTGCCAGCCTAGGCGCGTTCCGGCCGGCGCGACTATTACGTTGACTGATATATTGGCCGGCGTATTAGGGAGGCGGATGGCCGTGAGCGGGCGGGACGGCAGGGCCGGGCCGGACGTGCTGCGCCGGGCCGGCGAGGCGTCGGTGCTGATCCTGGTCAGCCTGGCCGGCGGCCCCAGGCACGGTTACGCGCTGATCCAGGACATCAAGAAGCTGGCCGGCGTGGAGCTCGG